>Ga0207896_1000048_pt1 | contig 28816 bp, 27 predicted proteins | sample LinPmetageLP36_FD_184049 | JGI IMG/M metagenome (GOLD analysis project Ga0207896, IMG submission 184049) | Marine viral communities from the Pacific Ocean - LP-36 (SPAdes) | ecosystem: Environmental > Aquatic > Marine > Oceanic | place: Pacific Ocean | collected 2010-06-15 | reverse complement strand
TTGTTGCTGGCTGGCGACCGAGTATCGGGTGGGTGTGTTCGCTGGGCTTACTCTACAACACCATTATTGCCAACATTCTTGGCATCTGGGTAGACCTACCCGAAATAGATACAACACTGCTTGTTCCCGTTATGATGGGGATGCTTGGACTAGGCGCAATGAGAAGCTATGAGAAGGTTAACTCCGTAGCTAGGGAGAAGTAATGAGCGATTTAATTAGTATGCTTAAACGCCACGAAGGTGTGCGGTCTAAGGTTTATATGTGCTCGGCTGGGTATGAAACAATTGCTGTGGGCAGAAACATTAGCGAGTCTGGTCTTGGCCTGTCTGATGATGAGATTGACTACCTGCTAAACAATGACATCAAGCGGGTAAAGGAAGAGCTTACCGATTCATACTTCTGGTTCCCCGCAATGAACGAAGCGCGACAAGATGCCTTGGTAGATATCTCCTTTAACCTCGGACAGACTCGCTTGCGTGGCTTTGTTAAGGCGCTTGAGGCTATGTCCCGTGAGCAGTTTGACATTGCTGCGGATGAATTCATGGACAGCAAGTGGAGTCAGCAGGTAGGTAACCGCGCTGTTGAGGTTACTGAAATGATTCGCACAGGTGAGTATCAATAATGTCTAAAGGTGGTAGCGTTGGCTCTCAAGGTACAACCCAGCAAGCTAGAGGTTCTTTTTCTGGAAACTCTCGGCCTTCTTATGGTGGGAACCAAGCTGGTGGATTAGGCAGCAAAGGCGGGTCGCAGTCTTATCAGGAGCCTTATAGAAGCCCTTATGGGCAAGGGCCAAGCTACAGTCAGCATGGAATGCGCTCTGGGTTTGGTGGCTTTATGGGAAACCCGCAAGCCATACCAACACAAAATACAAATTTTTCTCAAACTGATAGCAACGGTAACTTCACCTCTACACCGTCTGGTGGGCAGATGGTTATTCAGCAGCCTCTCAGCATAGATGAGCAAATGAATTCATCTAATTATCAGGGTCTTCTTAAACGGCGCGAAGAAAGTGGAGGCCAAGATGCCGATGCTCAAAGGCAATTAGATTTACTTCAATCTAGTTTTAAAGAGCAGCGAGAGCGGGAAGGGATTAGGACTAGAGGGCCAGAGAGCTTTGATAGACAAAGCCAAGATATGACAGGCTTTGGCCTGCAAGAGCAGTATATGCCTGTACCGCTAGGGCAACCTTTTCAAATAGCTACTAACGATATGCCATCACCCAGCTTTGCCCAGCCGCAACAGTTTTCTGGAGGCTTTGGCTCTAAAGGCGGCTTGATGAATCAAACTGGCCGTGGTTACAGATCAGGGATCGGAGGGTTCTTTTAAGATGCCTTTAGCTAAAATACAGTTTGCCCCTGGGGTTAACAAAGAAGGAACTGAGTACACAGCAGACTCTGGCTGGTTTGATTCTGACAAGATACGCTTTCGTCAGGGTCGCCCAGAAAAGATTGGTGGCTGGCAAAAGTACAGTCAAAACCACTTCTTGGGTGTTTGCCGGTCTATTCATGACTGGGCATCGCTTGAAACCATCAAGTACATTGGTCTTGGAACAAACCTAAAGTTTTACGTTAACGAAGGTAACGTTTTTAACGATGTCACCCCTATAAGGGCTACGACAACAAACGGCATTACCTTCGCGGCTACTGATGGCTCATCTGTTATAACCGCTACCGATAGCAATCATGGATGTGTCGTAAATGATTTTGTCACAATAAGCGGTGCCGTAAGTCTTGGTGGACTTATTACCGCTACAGTTCTTAATCAAGAATATCAAATAGCGTCTGTCCCTACAGCCAGCACCTACACGATTGTTGCAAAGGATGCTGCGGGTGATGCGGTTGTTGCCAATTCTTCTGACACTGGTAACGGTGGGTCTGGAGTTGACGGCGCTTATCAAATAAACACTGGCCTAAACGCTGTTGTACAAGGTTCCGGTTGGGGCGCTAACGCTTGGGGCTCCGGTGGTTTTGGTAGCGCAACAAGCATCGCGTCCGGCGGACAATTAAGGCTTTATAGCCAAGATAACTTTGGTGAGGACTTGTTGTTTAACCCGCGAGGCGGTGGCATATACTACTGGGATGAGTCTTCTGGAACCTCGGCTAGGGCGGTAAATGTAACTGCTCTTGGTGGTGCTTCTGATGCTCCAGTTGTTGCTTTGCAGGTTATGGTATCTGACATTGATCAGCACGTTATTGCGTTTGGAACTAACCCTATAGGTAGTTCAAATATAGATCCTTTGTTTGTGAGGTTCTCTGATCAAGAGAACGTTGCTGACTGGACTCCAAGGGCAACTAACACTGCTGGCGGCGTAAGAATAAACTCAGGATCTCAAATAATAGGTGCGGTTCAAGCTAGGCAAGAAATACTGATATTTACCGATGCAAGCATTCACTCTATGAGGTTCTCTGGAGCGCCTTTTACGTTTCAGTTCCAGACGTTAAGTACGGACGTTTCCATGATCTCTCCCAAAGCAGCAGTAAATGCTAGGGGTTCCGTGTACTTCATGGATAAGGGTAACTTCTATGTCTATAACGGGTCGGTTCAACCGCTCCCATGCTCGGTAAAAGATCACGTTTATTCAAACTTAAACGCAGATCAAGAGTTCAAGATATTTGCTGCTGAAAATAACGCATTCTCCGAGGTTACTTGGTTTTATCCAATAGGCACTGGTAACACTGAGATCACCAACTATGTAACGTTTAATTACGCTGAAAACTTATGGTCTGTCGGAACGCTAGATAGAGGCGCTTGGGCAGATGCATCTACAAGAACAAAACCTCTTGCGTCAACAGTCTTCGACGGCAACACAGACCAAAACTATCTTTACAACCATGAGGTTGGGCATGACGATGATGGTCAAGCAATAACTGCGTTTGTTGAGTCTGGAGACTTAGAGATCGGTGATGGAGAGCGATTTATGATGTTAAATCGAATCATACCTGACTTCTCATTCAGCGGAGAGACTGGAGATGCGTCAATGGATCTCACTGTAAAAGGCAGTAATTACCCCCTAGAAACGCCATCTACTCTTGCGACAGCGACAGTAACAAACAACACACAGGCCTCTGACATAAGGGCTAGAGCAAGACATACAGTTATTCGTGTAGAAAGCTCTGGCGTTGGTTATGGATGGCGCTTAGGCGGACTGAGGTTTGATATGAGACAGGATGGTCGTAGGTAATGTCAGGTACAAGAACAACAACCTTGCCGGTAGCAGCGCCAGTTTATGACGCTCAAAACGAAGCCATCACTAGGCGAAACCTAGAGTTTCTTCTTGATCAGGTAGAAAACGATTTGTTGGTAGCAAAGACTCAGTCTGACTCTACCGGATCTCTTGCTATGAGAAGGTTCCAGTTTTTGCTTATGGGGGCCTCATGACAGATCAGATAAAGGTTCTGGGCCAACTAGACCCTGCGGCAACAACCGTCACAGTACTATACACCGCGCCTAACCTAGCGCAAACTACGGTGAGTTCTTTAGTTATCTGCAATCGGAGCGGTTCGGCAATAACCTTTCGGGTTAGTGTTCATGTTGCTGGAGCTTCGGCAGATGACAAACAGTTTCTTTTTTATGATGAATCATTGGCAGCAAACACTACTAGGACAGTAGTTATTGGTATCTGCCTATCGCAAACAGATGTGGTTAAGGTTTACGCCAGTGCCGCGAACGTAAGTTTTAACCTATTCGGTGTGGAGACAAGCTAGTGAACTATAACAACGGACAAATGCCGCCTATGAACCCAATGGATCAGCAAATGCAGCAAATGCAGCAAATGCAACAAATGGGTCAGCAGATGCAAATGCAGCCACAAATGCCACCCCAGATGCCGCCACAAATGCCGCCTCAGATGCCGCCACAGATGCCTCAGATGCCACCACAAATGCCTCCGCAAGTAGGGATGAATCAAGGCGGTGTTGCACCAAACACTCGGCCTATGGAACCTATGGCGCAGCAGATGGCGCAGCAAGGCCGTTATGGCGACAGTATGTTAGTTCACATGAACCCTGTGGAAGTGGCTGGCATAGCCTCGCTATCGCCTACAGGGAGCCTAACTACAAACCCAATGACAGGACAGCCAGAGGCTTTCTTGCCGTTCTTAGCCCCTCTCTTGGGCAGTATGTTTGGTAGCACACTGTTAGGTTCGGCAGGTGCGGCGCTTGGGACGGGAACAATTGGTAGTGCGCTGACAGCAGCCGCTGGCAACGCCGCTTTGTCTGGAGCTATTGGTTCTGGCTTAGCAACAACTGCTGTAACAGGCGATATCAAGAAAGGTTTAACCGCAGGTTTAACTGGCTTTGGAATTGGTAGTGCCTTGGGGGCGACTAAAGATCTCCTTGGCGGCGTTACAGGTGCTGAAACTGCTCTTGCAGGCGCTGAAGATGCGCTTGCGGCTGGTGAGGCAACCGCTGCAACTCAGGCCGTTCAAGCAGGAACAGACATTGGTACAGCAGCATCAAATCCTGCTCTTATGCAGTTACAATCAAACGTTGATTTAGCAAAATCAGCTTTACCTCAGTTTAGTCCTGAAGGTGTGCTTGAGGCTGGTACTACAGCACCAGCCGGTCTTACTGGTGGCACAAACGCTCTTACTGGCGAGGCGACAAAAGGAGTATTAACTTCAGGCGAAGGACTTCAGTCATTAGGCAAAAACCTTTTAAAGCCTGGCTCTTTGTTACCAATAGGCGTTGGTGAAGGTCAACGTCTGGCAATGGAAGCTCAAGAAGCCCGTGATGATCAGTTTGGGGCTACAGAAGCCGACAGAAAAAGAAGGCTTGATGAGTCTCAAGGCCTGTTAGATCAGTCTTTAGGTCAGGTAGCCACAGACTACGGCTACGACTATGGTCGTAATTATCAAGCTGGCGGCATAACGTCCGTCGATCCTAGTGATTACCAGCGTCGAATGGCTGATTTCCAGCAGATGGGAATGCAACAGCCGATGCGTATGAATGAGGGCGGCCCATTTGGAGTTGGCAGGGCTGCCAGAGGGCAAATAGATGAAGAGTTGGCTGCTAGAACTAATATATCTCAAAACAGCTTTGGTGGTGGTGGTGGAGGTTTTGGATTTAACCCCGCAGCCAGACAGGCAAGCCTTAGAGGCCCAACAACAATCACCCCTCAAGAGCTTGAAGGTTATCGTCCTGGCATAGATCCAGAAATAAATTACTTTCGGAAGCCTCCGGTAGAGATTGATGTTAATAGTGCAGCAAACGTTGCTGGTAGAGCCGCAGAGGTAGAGCGATTAAGAAATGACCCGATCATGAATTTTGCTGTAGACCCGAATTTTTCTGTAGAGCAAAAGGAAGACATATTTGCCATTCGTCAAAAGATCGCGCAAAACGCAGAGTTAAGAAAGCGAGGCTTTGATGCTCCAGAAGGGTATAGCGAAGTAGACGCTGAAGGATCACAACAAGTCTATCCAGAGCTAAATCTTGATATGTCAGGGCAGGATTTATATTCCGGTATAGGTGGATTTAACCGCTCCCCTTACGGCACTGAATATGGCATGAATAACGGCGGCGTTGTAGGTATGAGCGGGGGGAATCAAGTTCCCAGCGGAGAGCAAGCTGCTCAAGCTCTGATTCAACAAACAGCAATGGCTCTTTTAGGTCGAATGTCTGAAGAGGAATCAAGCGTTGTGATTAAGCGGTTTGTAGATGAGTTTGGATCAGAAGCCTTTCAGCAATTACGAAGCCAAGTTTTAGAGTCTGTCGTTCCTAACTCGCAAAAAGAAGGCTTGATTCAAGGCGCTGGCGGTGGCATGGACGATCAGATTGGCGGTATGATTGGCGATCAACAAAAAGTTGCCGTATCTCCTGGTGAGTTTATAGTTCCTGGTGATGTGGTTTCTGGCTTAGGCGATGGAGACACTGGCGCTGGGGCTAAAGAACTAGCTGCAATGATGGATAGAGTCCGCACGGAGCGCACCGGAACTACAGAGCAACCGGAACCGTTAGTTAATGTTAGAGGCGGGGGCATATTACCAGCATGAGCAGTCTATTAGACTTTGATCCAAGCAAGATAAAAGATTTATCTAGAGAGCCGAAGGTTCGTAAGCGGTCTGAGCCAAGAGAGGTTACTCACACGATAACTATGGTTCCAGCGAACTATTTAAACAACCTGTGGCCTGATGTAAGGACGCAGCTTGCTAAGGCGATCAAAAGGTCTAACGGGCGTTGGAACATGGAGTTCTTGTATGCTGCAATATTAAACGGCAACCAGCAGTTATGGGTTGCGTTTGATTCAGAAAACAATATTGATGGTGTTGGCACAACAGAGATACTTCAGTATCCAGAGAAAAAGATGTTAGCTGTTCAGTTTCTTGGCGGCGACAGCTTTAATGACTGGGTCTGGGATATGCTAGATCGGTTTAAAGATTTTGGTCGTGACAATGATTGCGGCGGCATGGAAGCAACTGCCCGTATGGGTTTTTGGAAATGGCTAGAGCAAGATGAATTCAGTCGATCCTATGTGGTCTACGAGAGGAGTTTAGAAGATGAGTAAAGGCGGCGGCGGCGGTGCTCAAGAAAGCACAGTAGTACAAACAAACTTACCAGAATATGCACAGCCCTTTTATGAGGAGCTTCTTGGCAGGACTGTATATGAGTCAACACGGCCTTACGAAGCTTATCCTGGGCAGCGAGTAGCTGAGTTCACGGACTTTGAAAACCGTGGTATGCAGGGTATGTCCGACATAGCCGCTGCTGGAACTCCGTACCAAACAACAATGGCTTCTGATATAGCTGGTAACGTTGGCGGTCAACAAGTTGGCGCAGGCGCAGATATTGCTGCTGGCTTTAATCCTCAAAATCAATTTTCAGAGTACAACGCTGGAACTATAGGCAGCGGTTATAACGCTGGAGATTTAGGCCAAGGCTATCAAGCTGGTCAGCGCGGTGTCGGTTATCAGCCTACACAGTTTACATCGGGCTACGATGCTGGAACCCTTAATCAAGACTTCCAAGCTCAAGATTTAACATCCGGCTATCAAGCTGGTTCTTTTGATCCTGGCTACATGGCTAGAGAGCTTGGTCAAGACTACTCTGCCAGAGACCTTCAGTCTGGGTTTCAAGCTGGAACCATTGCTGACGCAGACACTTTAGCTAAATACACAAACCCTTATCAACAGCTTGTTACTGATATTGAGAAGCGTGAAGCTCGAAAGCAATCTGACATCCGTGGATCTGAGCTATCCCAACAAGCAGCGCAATCTGGTGCTCTTGGGGGTTACAGAGAAGCAATACTGCAATCTGAGCGAGGAAAAAATCTAGATCAACAGTTGGCTGACATTCAAACAAGGGGTGGTCAGGCTGCGTTTGAGCAAGCTCAGAAGGCATTTGAAGCTGACAGGGCTGCCAGAGGACAAGAAGAAACCTTTAGGCAATCTGCGTTTGGCACAACGGAACAAGCTAGGCAAGCCCAGCAGAAGATGGCTATTGACTCTTTCCAAGCTGGAGAGAATGCAAGACAACAAGCGGCCTCTATGGGGCTGACCGCTCAACAACAAGCTGATGCGGCTAGGCAGGCTCAAGAGAAGTTTAGTCAGAGTGCTTTCGCAACGACTCAGCAAGGTCGAATACAACAGCAAGACTTCCAGAATCAATCGTTCCAAATACAGGAACAAGCTAGACAACGTGCTGCTGAAATGGGCATGAATGCACAACAACAACAAGATGCAGCTAATCAAGCTGCGGAAAGGTTTGGGCAGTCTCAGTTTGGTCAGAACGAGCAGAACAGACTTGCTCAACAACAAGAACAACGTGCCGTATTCCAAGCCTCAGAGGCTGCAAGACAAGAGGCCGCTAGATTAGGTCTTAGTGCTCAAGAAATGCAGGAGCGTGTTAATCAGGCTCAGAATGACGCTCGCATGAGGGCTAGGCAAGAGAACATTGGTTTAGCTGAAACGCGAGCTAGAATGGGTTTTGCTGGTCTTGATGCAGACAGAGCTATTCAGGGTCAAAGGTTGGACTCAGCTAGATTGCTTGGTCAACTGGGAACAGATGATCAAAGAATGGCGTTTGCGCGGATGCAAAACCTTCAGGCTGCGGGGCAGAATCAAAGAGATCTTAGCCAGCGCGGTATGGATATGGGCTATCAAGACTTCTTGCGTCAGCAAGCGTTTGGTAGAGAGCAGCTTGGGTTCTTTAATAACATGCTGCAAGGATTGCCTATTAGTGCTGGATCTCAAACAACCACATTTGGCGGCCCCAGCAACGCTCAGCAAATGCTTGGTGCTGGCCTTGGCGGCGTTGGTCTATATAGGGCTATGAGTTAACAATGAATATAATAGACACAGAAGACATGATCAAAGGCTTGCCTGATGCAGCCTTACAGAAAGAAGCACAAAACCCTTCAGGCCAAGCGCCTCAGTTCCTTGTTGTGTCTGAGATTAAACGCCGTAAGGATATGCGTGAGCGTTATGCACAGAACCAGCAGTCTCAAGGCACTGTAAAAGATCAACTTCTGGGTATGGCTCCTCCAGCGCCTCAACCGCAAATGGCATCTATGGGCCAGCCTCAAGGGCGGCCTATGCCTCCTATGGGCGGTCAAATGCCTATGGGTCAACCGCCTATGCAACAGCCAGCCCCTCCGATGGGCATGTACGGTGGTGGCGTTATACGCATGGCTGAAGGGCTGACTGTTCCACAAACAAGAGAAGAGCAGTTGGCTTTTTTAGCAGGCAAATCTCCAGAAGAGATATTTGCAACGGCGGCTCAGTTAGGTCTAAACGCGAATGATTTGATTCGCACAGGAATCCTCAATGAAGATCAAATGCCTGAAGCGACAGTTCAAGACCCAGATCAATTCGGTGCGCGGATGGCTGAGTATGATTCGTTAATAAAGTCTTCATCAAGCCCAGCAGACACATCAACAAACCCGCTAGACGTATTTGCCGCTCCAAGTAGAGGACAAGGCGTTGGGCCTTTACCAGGCTTTGGCGGGTTGCCGCAAGAGGATATTACCCCAGTAGTTCAGCAACAAGCCGCCACCACAGCACCAGAACGCATTCAGGGGCTTCAGTTCCCTAGCGGTGTTAGTGGTGTTGAGCCATCAGGTTCAAGGCCGCAAGGGAATGATCAAGCAAGGATGATTGCTGAACAGGCGGCAAGATTAAATCAAGCGCAACGTATAAAAGACAGTCAGGCTCAAAGCGTTCAGCCTCCTCCAAACGAAACCGTAGCAAAGCTTGGGGATGAAAACAGAAACCCTAACCGAATGTCGCTTGACGAAGTTAGAAAGATTCCTGGTTATGAAAACATGGAGATGAATGAGGAGCGTACAGTTAACCGTACACTTAACATTTTTCCAAGAACTCCTCCTGAAGTTAGTAAGCAAATAAAGGCTTTATTTAGAAACAATAAGCCAGTAGAAGCTCAAGAGCTTGCAAATCAGTACAAGCCTAAACCTCAAAGAGACCCGTATGTAGCCATGCAAGGTAATCTTATAAAGATGCCTGAACAACGACCTGTAGGCATCGAGCAGCTAGTAGCTGCTGGCACTAATGGCGTTGATATGAGTGGCGTTGGCGGTGCCAAGAAGCAAATGAATAACGCTCAAAAAGAAGATAGCTCTCGCCTAAAACTGGACTCTCTAGATGAATCGACCATTAACGCTGCGTTAAGCGATAGTTCTAACGCAGAGAGAGAAGATCAAGGGAAAGTAAACCCAAGAAGTCTTGATAGCGCCACAATAGACATGGCATCAAACACTGCAAACCCTGATGACAAGGTTGCTACCGAGCAAGCAAAGTTTGTCACCTACCCAGAAGCAATGTACGGACAAAAGCCCCCATCACCGATCCTGAGTGATGAAGGCCGTGACGCTGCCGAGGGTCTTTATTCCTTGCTAAACAAGATGACTAGCGGTTCAGGCGCTGGTAGATCCACTGAATTTATATCACAAGCTGAGTTAAGGGGAAGGCCTGTGTCCGAAGTGCAAGCTTTGATGGCGCAAGGCTGGGAGAAGACATTGTCTGGAGGCTTGAGCAGAGAGAAGCCCAAGAATATAGAGACAAATGCATTTGACCCTGAGCTAGCAGGGCGGCTTACAGGTGACGAGTACAGCAAAGAAAATACACCTTTAGGAATGCTTCTTAATAGAAAAGAATCAAACTTAGTTAAACTTGCTGAGTTTGCTCAACAAAATCCTTATGCAGCAGAGCGAATAAGAGATGCTGGAGGCGCTAGGAGTTATTTGGATCTTATAGAGTCCTTGGATGTTAATGAAGGATATAAGCCGTCCACATTTGGTACAAACAGAGGCGGATCAGAAGAAAGGCCTACTGGTTCAAGACTTGACTCTATTTTAAGTGAAGTTGCTGCGCTAGACACTAGCGATAAACCCGTTGAGGTTGATCCTAGCCTTGTAGCTAGCGACGTTGGAAGCGGCAAAGTTGGGCCTAAAGGCCGAACATCCACCGATAAATCCGTCGATAAATTCGTTCAAGGTGGCGAAGACGAAGAAAGCTCTGAGTATAAAATACCTACGTCTTTAGAGGCTTTGCGCGGACAACAGCAAGCAATTGCTGAGAGACGAAAGGCTGAAGCAGTAGCCTTAAACAAAGAAGAAAAGAAATACAAAGAGCTTCTTGAAAACAGACAAAGGCCAACACTCTCGTATGATGAGTTGATTAGAGAGTCTGAGCAAAATATGGCTACACAGTTAGCTGATATAAAAGACGAAAAAGGTACTCAAGCATTAATAGCTTTAGGTGCTGGCATAGCATCAGGAAATCTTGCTAAAGGGCTTTCTGATGCAGGTAAATCTATCGCCACAAGCAATGCTCAAAAGAGGGCTTTGGAGGCCAGACAGCAAGCTGTTAGAATGGGCTTCAGGAAGTCTGAAGTAGACGCGGTTTATCAAAATCAAGTAGCCAAGGAAAGCGACAAGCTTGAGGGTATGAAGTTTAGCCTTGATAGCCTGAGAAGGCTTAACGCTTCGACAGCAGATGCCGAGCAAATCGTCCTTAACTTTGATACCGGATTAGAGACAACTTTAGCTAAACTGCAACAGTCGGCTGCATTTAAAGCAGAAGACAGGGCAAAGCAAGAGGCTTTGAATAAACGGGCTGTATTAGAGTACGTCAATAAGTCTATGGACTTAGTAAAAACAAAACTAATTGGCATGACTGATGCTGAGCAGCAAGACCTAAGAAACTCGTTCTTAATTCAAGGGTCTTCTTATGTTGAGATACCAGTGCCAGACGCGGCACTTGCCGGATCTACAACCAGCACTGCAAGCCCTGCGACCACAACGATAGGCGGTTACTCAGTAACGCAGAAGTAATAATAGGTAAAAAGTAAAATGCCGACATATTCGATCACCGATCCTTCGGGCAGAACTTTAGAGTTAACAGGGGACAAAGCCCCAACCGAAGCGGAGATAGATAATGTTTTTGCTGAGTACTTTGGTGATGTCGATAAGTTTGAAGACGAAAGAACCGTCTTGGGCCAAGCTGGCGAGACTCTAAAAGCAATACCTAGAGGGTTTGCTAACTCGTTCTTAGGTGCTGGCGAAGGTCTTGCCGAGCTTGCTGACGCAGCCACAAATGCTGTAGGTCTAGACGATCTAATAGATAGCGGCGATGAGAATGCTTTAGTCTCTGCTGCCCGTGAAGGAAGACTCGCTCTAGACGAGTATATGGGCGCTGACGAGGCCTACAGGGACACATGGCTCACTAAGTTTGGTGAGGGTGTCGGTTCTATGGCTTCGTACTTTACCCCCGCTACAGCCGTTAAATTAGCCGGTATGGCAGGTAAAACTGCCGCTGTTGTTGGTACTGGTGGTGGCTTCACATTAGCTGGCGGTAGTGGTGCTGGCGATCAAGCGCAAAGAATTCAAGCTGCAAGAGACTCAGGTATAGATGTATCTGAGGGCCAAGAAGATTTGGCAGTTCTTGGCGGAACGGTTGTCGGGCTGTCGGAAATGTACACTCCGACTAAGCTGCTTAAAAGATTATCCCCAGACGCTAATGAAAAACTGCCTTCAGGCTGGAAAGAATTGCTGTCCTCTGCGTTGAGGAGTGGTTCCGGTGAAGCAGTACAAGAAGTAACTGCAAGTATCGCTCAAAACGCTATTGAAAAAGGCGTTTACAACGAGGATCTGGAGCTCCTTGGCGACAACCTTTACGATGATTTCACTATTGGTGGCGCTGTAGGTGCTACCGCTGATTTAGTTATGAATGCTGTGGCTGGTCGCCGCAACACTGCTGCTTTTAATAGTCAAATGGAAGCTGAGAAGAAGCTTCAAAAGGATCATAGAGAAGCGTTGACTGCTCGCCAAAAGGTGGCTGGTGAGCTTGTTACTGGCGATCTTGAGGCTGAAGTTGCAGAATCTAAGCGTCTTGAGGACGCTCTTGGGCAGGAAATATCTACAAGCATTGAAATGGATGCTATAGAGAAAGATGCTTATGCAGCTAAAGATCGTGCCGAAAGAGCCGCGTTAAAGCAGGCGCAAATAGACGCTAAGGTTGTTAGGCCAGAAACTATTGAGCCTCCCCCATCAAGTGGTCGGCAGGATAAAGATCCTTTGCAGGACTACGCTCAGCATATTCGCCGCACTATGGGCGAAAGCTTTCCTTCTGGTCTTAACGCATTCACAAGCAAAACCTTTCAATCAACGCCTGTATCTGAAGGTGTGGAAGGCGAAAGAAAGGTGGCAGTTGTTGACTCCAATGGTCAGCAATACGGAACAGCACTGAACAGTACTGAAGAGGCTGCTCGTTTAGCTGGCTACTTAAATGATGAGGCTGTAAATGACGCAGTCTTTTCTGGCGGTGAAGCCATAATCAACTCAAGTGCAGATGCGTACTCACCGGAACAAGTATCAACACTGCAAGCCTATAACATGGCGATTAACGACCCTAACGCAAACTTATTCACGGGGCCGGTAGTGGACAGTGCCGCTGAAACCACGCTAGACCGTGGCTTTGATGAGCTTGGCGATGTTGAAGAGTTAACCCGACTTGGCGTTCCAGTAAGCGGATTGACTGCTTCTCAAAAGATAAACAAAGATCGCTTAGAGAATAGAGGCCTGTCTAAAGCAAACAGCTTTACCCTTGATGAGGTTTTGAGCGTATTAAAGCCTGATCAGATAAAGAATCTTGCAGATCCTCGCATAAATGGAACCCCAGAGACTGAGACTTACAGGGTCGAGACAAGGGTAAACCGCAAAGGCCGACCTGTATTTGAAGTTAAGTCTAGTGCTGGCGAGATAATCACTACCAGACCTACAACAAAGCAAGAACAAACAATTTCTGCGCTTACAAACAAAAATAAACAGCCTAAAAAGCAAGTTAAGTTTGCATCTGAGGCTGCCGCTAGAGACTGGGTCAACGAACAGAACAGCAAGGTTGGCACCGATAGAGTAAGCAAAGGCATACTGAGAGCAACTGATGTAAACGTATCTGCTCTTGAGGCTCTTCTTCAGAGTAAGAACATAAGCTCACCAATTAGCTCTCCAGAGATGAGGTATCTAGCTAAGAGACTTGTTGGATACAAGGGAAACAAGCCGCTCAGCACCATGTCTCAAGGGCAGTTGGAGTTGTTTTACACTAAGCTTCGCGCTCTTCCTAGATTCGATGTAGCTACCAAGCTGCCGGTGTTTGCCTTTAAGCCTTACACTAACGCTCAGTTCAAAGCTGCTGTTAGCGCGTTAAATACAAAAGCCTCTAGAGATGGCGCTAGTGCAGCAGCAGCTAATGCCGAGGCAATCATTAGCCAAATTCCAGGTGTAAGACCTGAGAATCAGAAGCTAATCAAGGCGCTTAAAGCTGACATCTTAGCTCAAGGGCTTAGCCCTAAGATGTCTTTGCCTGCTGTAATACCGGATACTCCGTATGTTAACGCCCCTCCGGCGGTAGAAACTTCATCTGCCTTACCTCCAAGCGCCTTGCTTATAAATGCGCCACCGCCGCAACAGTCCGGCCTTAAAGTTTTACCTAACGGTGACACGGTTATCGTAGATGACTTTGGCGGGAGTCAACCCGCAAACAATCAAATAGCCCTTGATAGATTTAGTGCTGCAATGAAAAAGGTCATGAAAGGTTTTGGCTTAAAAGATGTTCCTGTAGCGGTAGATTACGCCCTTCGGAATGCCGTTAAAGATGCAAATGGTAATTTAGTTTACGGAATAAGACGGCGCGAAGCTGGAGATTCAACAACGTCAGTTTTGGGCGGGGTCTATGGAAGTGGTAGTGGGCAATTTGTTCGTGAAGAAGAGATTGACGCTGGCGGTACTAGTCAGGGTTACTTCAAAGAGGGTCTTGATCAAATATTTCTATCAGTTGATCGGATAAATCGAGATAACAACCTTACTGAAGCTCAAATAGAATCAGAGTTAGCCTCAGTTCTTACTCATGAAATGGTTCATGCAATGAGAGCTTTAGATCTGTTCACTCAAAAAGAATGGTCAACTTTGTCCTCTGTTGCTCGTAACAAGAAGAAGGCTGGCAATCAAAGCTATTTAGCTTGGGCTACAAATACCTACGAGAGAGACAATCTTTCTGATGTCTCTCTTATGGAAGAGGCTATTGCTGAGATGGTGCGTGACTCTTTGGCTAACCCTAAGTTAGTACAAGGCAAGCCTAAAGCACTGCTCAAGCGGATAACCAACTTCCTAGTTAAGCTTCGCAACGCCCTCAATGGGTCAGGGTTCACCTCGTTTGAAGAGATCATTTCAAACATTGGCAGTGGAGCCATTGGCGGTAGAGAGCGTGGGGTTGCAAGGTCTTTAGTTACATCTGAAAAGCGTGGCAATCTGGGCTATATAGATGATCCAAGCCTGTTGGTTGAGCGAGGCAAATTTGCTGACCCAGACTCAACAAGGCTAGGCATAGCTATGGCTGATGAGCCTGATATCCAGCGAACGCCTAGTGTAGGAGCTCCTGCTGGGCAGCCTGCTGGTACTGTAGGTGCGCCTAGACAAGCTGACTTTATAGAAGCTCAGCCTGTATTTGCTAGAGGTGAGGGGTTATCAAATCAAGAAATTAAAGATTACTTAGTAAAATCACCCATAGTTCAGGAATTCTTGGATCAAGGCGACCTTGATAAAGTGTTTCGTGACGCTGTAGACCCTGCTTCTAGGTCTACCATCACAATGATGACTCCAGTGGAGTTTTTAGAGCTTGCCTCTACCGGCAGAGATCAAGACAAAGCTGATCGGGTTAACAAAATGGCTGCTGATGGCAAGCGGTTTAACCTTAACTTTTTAAATTTTAATAGAAAAGATGATGGCAGCGCCGTCATTAGTGGTCACGAAGGGCGGCACAGAGCTAGATTCTACATTGATCAGGGCTTGGGCAACGATCTTATGCCAGTTCAACTGACATCTGTTGGTCGAGAGATGCGATGGGGCGAGACAGACTCAAGGCCAGATGTTGTTTATCAAGAAGGCCGCGAAAAGGCTCTTGAAGCATCAAGGTACATGGAGCGGCTCTACAGCGAGCAAGGAAGAGATCCTAGCGATCTTCAAGAGCAGCTAGAATCAGCTTACAAAGGCCAGCTAAGAGGAAAGCGGTTTCCAAAAAGCATTCCTTTTGATCTTCAAGGATTTGATGCGGAAGGCAAGCCTGTATTTTCAGAAACGGGCGATAGCCCTGTGTTTTCTCGCGGATCAGAGCCTCTTTCACCTTTGGGTGAAGCTGAGCGCATGGGGATGACTAACACTGATTTGCTTCCGACTCCTGAAGAGTTGGATCAAATGAAAAAAGACACATACCAGCCAGAGCAAAAAAGGTCTTTGGTTGAAGCTGCTCAGCTTTTACAAGACCGATGGGAAGCCGCTACGGGCCGTACAGAGCAGTTTGAATACACATCAGAGAACATTGGCATATTGTCCGACATGCTTGCCTCAGAGGCCTTGGTTGCTTTAGAGAACGATTCAAACGCTATAGGTTGGTATGACCGTAAGATAAAAACAGCGAAGGAAGTCATGAGGCTTGTAGAGCCTAAGATCATGGCATCACCTGAGAATGAGGCGGTCTTTGATTTTGTCCTTGCGGTAACTTCCAACGGTCAAGCCGTTGTTGATAACTTTGAACTAGCGACTGAGATGTTCCGGTTTTATACCCGAAAAGGCCGATTACCTTCTTCAAAGAAAGAGTTCAACAAAGGCGGCGAAAGAAATAAAGCCATGCTGGAGGCCTTTAACTTTCACAATGCATACCTCGCAAGCGGTCAGAATCAAGCGTTACAAAACTTCTTAGACGATGATTTTACGGTTAAAGAACTAAAGGCCGCAGCCGATCAGTTTAATGAAGCTGTTGGTTTTAATGCGATGAAGATCCCTAGCGCGGAAGGCGCTAACGTTGTTGTTAAAGGAAGTTATGTTCTTGGGCCTAAGATTGGTCAAGGGTTCTATCAAAACATTCGTGGAAACTATGATCCTTTAACGATGGATATCTGGTGGATGCGTATGTGGAACAGGGCCGTAGGGCGGCCTTTCAAGGTTCCGTTAACCGACAGCCAACGCGAAGAGCGAAGAGTTGAAATAGCTGGCCTTTTGAAAAAGTCTGGCGGCCTGCCAAAGCAACTGGTCAATGAGGTTCTTAAAGGACAAGATCAACCCCTTACCGAAATAACTCAAGATCCAGATCTTTTTGATCAGTTCATCCGAGACTTAAACAGTAGGTATCAGAAGTTCTTTAAGGACTACAAGGAAGAAAAGGGCGTTAACCACGACAAGCCAGCAATATTCAAGAAGGTTGGCACTTATGTTAAAAACCTTTCAGATCAGCTACAGGCTACCCCAAAGGGTGTTGTTGAAAGGGCTTACATGAGAACGGTTGTGGAGGCTGCAAGAGAGCGTTTGGCTGAAGCTGGCTTTAATATAACGACAGCCGACTTCCAAGCATTGATGTGGTATCCTGAAAAGCAGTTGTTCAGAGCACTAGGCGTACAGCCTGGGCGAGGATCTGACAACGATTACTTAGATGCAGCAGAGATATTAGCCGACAAAGAAGGAGTACCCCGTGGAAAAGTTGAAAAAGCACTCAGGGACGCAGACAGAAAGCGAACAGTCGATGGTCAGTCAAGTGCCAGAGGGCAAGATGGATCTATTCGTACAGATTCTTCAAGACCTGACAGCCAAGAAGAAAGCCCAGCGTTTAGCCGAAGAGAGCCAGCGTTAGCAAGCAAGATAATCCCCGAAGGGGAAGTTGACCGTGTAGTCGAGAAGAACAAAGAAGACGCTATTAATGCGTCAGCAGGCTTTGTTCCGACCTTTAATCCATCCTCCGACCCCTATGCTCAAGCCGTTGCAGCAGACCCCGCTAAGGGCGCTGTACTGCCTCCAGAAGAAAAGGTGTTTTTCTCTAGAGCTAACTCTCCTGAACTGCCAGCAAACATTAAAGCTGGCATGGACGCTATGATATCTGCCTCGCCAGATAATAAAACTCCAGGGGAAACGTACCTTGATGTGTTAGACCAAGGGCCAATAGATCGGCAATTGACGGAGTTAAAGCAGGGTACGGTGTTCCGTTACGCCCAGCTTGAAAACTACAAAGACAAACTTGAAAAAGAAGTTTTAGCAAGCTCTAGTGCAATGGTTGCTGCTATGGATGCCGACAGGTCTTCAGCGATGACTGCAAGCGCATTGACAAGCGGCTCTATCGTTTATAAAGGCGGCATGGCTCAAGTTGAGGACTTTGAGCACACATTCTCAAACGAATCATCTAGAGCAGGCGAGACAAAGACATTTAAAGGTCTTATAGATGTCATGGCTATGCTTTATCAAAACGGAACATCTTATGAAGAAATTGCTCAAACATACGCTATAGCTAGAAGGGCTGGCAGGCTAAAAGCCGAAGGTATTGACTCCCCTGGTAACCCAAAAATCTGGGCTGAGCAGATTAGGTACGCCGAATCCATATTAGACGCTGATGGCAATTCTATAATCAAGGATTGGTATGAGGCCTGGAACGGCTACAACAGCAAGACAATTCAATTCCTTAAAGATACTGGTGTCTTAGATGATCAGACAGCAGAGATCTGGGCTAATCAATCAGATTATGTTCCATTTTATCGGCAAGCTGAAGGTGTTGAAACTCCAGACATACCAAGTCTTTTTGGTGGCTTAACTGCTTCTGCTGGCTTTAAGGCCATCAAGGGCAGCGAAAAGCAAGTTAACGTTCCATTGCTTGACGCAATCGCTATGAACCTTGATGCTGCCGTTGGCATGGGGATGCGTAATGTTGCTCAACAAAGAATTGTTCGGGACATGGTCAAGTACGGCTTGAGTCGAGAGCTTAAACCGAAAGAAGTTGCCAGAGGAGAGCTTGTTGTTACCTTTAAGGTAAACGGCAAGATCAGAAGGTTTACTATAGATGACCCGTTGGTTTATGAATCAATGCAACCGCTTGTTGGTGGTGCTGGCCTTGATCTGGTATCCAATATCTTAGGGAAACCAGCAAACTTGCTAAGAGAGATGGTGACAAGAGATCCAGGGTTCATCATGGCAAACATGATGCGAGATACTTTGTCTGCTTACGTCACATCTGGCTCTGACTTTATTCCTATCTATGACACACTGAAAGGCTTTGCAGAAGCTGATATAGAGCAGCTAGAAAGGCGGGGCATTGTTGGTGGTTACGACTACAGCAAAGATCCATCTGACATTAGCAAGTATCTAAATGACAAGCTTAAAGAGCGCGGCTATCTAACAGACAAGACTCCGTTTGCGCTGAAGCCGTTTATTGGAGCTTGGAACGCTCTTGGCGGCCTAACAACTAGGTCGGACGCGGCTACAAGAAAGGCTGTTTATGAAGACGTTTTAGCTAGAACCGGCGATGATGCAGAAGCTACCTTCCAAGCCAAGGAAGTTATGAACTTTGGTCGCCGTGGCGCTCATCCTGTAATGAGGGTGATTACTACTGCAATACCATTCTTGAATGCAAGACTTCAAGGCCTTGACCTTCTTCTGAGTGCAACAGTTGGCAAGAGAAACGCAAACAAACAGCTAAGCAGAGGTCAGGCTACAAGATCTCTGTTAATGCGTGGATCAATGATTGCTGCGTCAACGGCACTTTACTTCATGCTTGTAAGCGACGATGAGCAATACGAGCAGACAAATGAGATCAAGGACAACAACTGGCTAATTCCAACTCCTTGGGGCGTTCCGTTTAAGTTCCCAATTCCTTTTGAGGTAGGTTTGTTGTTCAAGGTTATTCCCGAAAGGGCATTAGCTTTAGCCACAGGCAGGGCTACGGGTCGAGAAACAGTGGAGTCATTGACTAGGGGCGTGATAAGCACCCTAGAATTAAACCCCTTGGGTGTTCAAGCAACTGCACCACTTGTTGAAGCTATGGTTAACTACAGCTTCTTCACTGGACGATCTGTAACGCCAGTGTTTGTTGATATGCAAATAGCCAAAGAATATCAAGACCTAATAGGCACCACAGAGATGGCTAAGCTTTTAGGTCAAACATTCAACATGAGTCCTATAAAAGTTGACTACGTCATGAGGGGCTATACCGGAACGCTAGGTGCTTACGTCATTGATATGGTTGATACCATACTGAAGAGTGAGACGCTTCAAGGCGATAATCGGTCAGTGCTTCCGGCTAGAGGATTGTCACAGTACCCTGTAATTAAGCGGTTCCTTGGTCAAGAGTTTGGTGGAGAAGCGACTCAACGCCTCTATGAGATGAGCAATGAAGTAAACACTTTTTACAACACGTTCAACAAACTGGCTAAGGAAGGCCGCGAGGAAGACCTTCGTAGGTTCTCAGCGGGTAGAGAGCACCTGATTGGACTCAAATCATCAACCGATGATCTTCGTCAAACTGTAGCGGATCTTCGCAAGTATAGACGATTCATACAAAGATCCGACATGACCGCAGCCCAAAAGCAAGCTGAGATCAGAGAGATTGATCAACAACAGAAGTATCTTCTTGAGGTTGTTCCTCAACTAATGGAACTGGCCGATCTTCCTTCGGTTGATGTGGGATCACGGCTGCGTTAACGCTGACATCAAGGTGCGGGGGGCAATCCCCCGCAGCAAGATGTATAACGTGTAGCTGGCCTGTAAAGTCGCAAACCAAGGTGCAGTCACCCCCTTTACTATCATCATTTTTTACAGCCACCCAATCGTGAACATGAGCACTAATCGCGTCTGCGTAAAAAAGCAACAGCAACAAGAAGATAACCCTCATTGCTCAAGGTTCCGTCTGACCACGTTGTAAACCGTGTGATAAGGGAGTGCTAAGTCCTTGGCGATCTCCATGTAGCTCAAACCACGCTTCCGATGCCTCAAGATAATGCCAATATACTTTTCACTGATTGCTGACTTGCGCTTCTTCTCATCGAAGGCTTCTGGCGGTGGGGCTGGCGGGGTGTACCCGCTCTGGCCTCTAATAGACTTCAAGAACAAATTACTCACCAGGTACCTCGCGGATGTTGTTTACAGTTATGGTCGGCTCGCTCCACATCTCGACTAAGTTCATTTCGCCGCCGCTTTTAAGCCTTTCAAGTGCTTCTTCTTCGGTCTTCGCGTTAATAACAAACTCTCCGTCTTTGGTCACTGATACCTTTAAATAAAACTTGCTCATATTTTCTCCTTTAACTTTTTATCTCATCTCGGATTGCGAAGGCCAAGATGTTCTCTTGATTAAGCGCAGTAGTGTTTTTTGATCAACCTTTTGTTCAGCCAATATTTTGCTAAACGGCACACCTTCTGCTTGCATCCTCCATATCTGGAGTTTTTGTTCTTCTGAAAAGTGCTTGGTATTGACTCTAGATAGCCTAACGTCAATATAGTTTTGTTTTTGTTTATCTTGAGCCTCTATAGCTCTTAAAAATAAGTTACTAATATAAACCCCCTTTGTTAGCCCCGCCTGTTTGACCCCGTGGACGGGAACACGGTTGTGAGGAGGCGTAGGTGTCGCCCCCTTGGTCTAGTTAGCCCCGCCTGTCGGTCAACGCGGACGGGAACACGCTACTGGGTATGGAGTACCCTGACCTAAACTTTATTATCAAGGCGTGGGTCATCGCCTGTAGAAAAGCGCATGTACCACAACGCCTTCTCTCTGTCTTCAGCGGGGTTCCACTTCTTATTCTCCCGCCAAATATACTTGAACGCGGTAATAGCTGCATAGTCTTGAACACGCTCAAGGCCAAAGGCTGCAACCATTGCGTCAATGCACTCAATCTCATTCTCTGCGTAATGATTTGGGCTGTTCACCATATCCTCTTGCGAAGCCTCTACGGCCTCTGAGGTAGCTTCAATCAGTGTGTCACGCATCATGTTCGCCATGATAAATCCTGGCTCTTTGGCTGCCACAACTTTGGTTTTGAGCGCCTTCTCACCGTAGAGAGTAATAAACGACTTTATCTTGTTAATGGTGTTTGTGCTCAACTTGCCGCTCCTGTTTTTAGCTTTGATTAAGGTCTGAACATGAACGCCTGCAACACTTGCCACTTGCTGATCATCAAATCTAATTAACCCTTGGATCTGGGTCATCTTTTCAACTTCTTCTTTCTTCAACAACATCCTACTTCCTCAATATAGGGAACCATCGACAGTCAAATATGTAGCTTGATTTAGCGTTACCTGACGAGTCATCTACCCTCTGTTTATATGTGTGCTCCTTTGCAAGACCACGGGTTATCAACCTAGTTATCCTGGTTAGGTCAGACCAGTGAACTTCTTTGTAATCCGTTATCTCTATATCAAAAACAATGATGATGTTCGGGTACAACTGTTGATACCGGACAACGTCTTTTTTGTTTAATGAAATAGCGTACTTTGGATCTATACCAAACATCTCCTGAGACAACCGCCACTTAGTCCTGATCGTTTTTAAGTCTGACGGGAATGAGATCCGCATGTCATGGGTGAATTTGTCATTAGCCTTTGCCACATTGGGCAATACATTCACCAAGTGAAAGTCTTGAGACTTGAGGAAGTTGCCCTCCTCAAGCTCTCCAAGCTCACACCAAGACTGCTTGTCTTGGAGATCCATCTAGAACGGTATATCGTCTTCGATGGGAGCAACCTCAACTACTGGAGGTGGTGGTGGCGCAGATTGACCGTCCTCTGGAGGCATAACCTCTAGAGTGATGCCAATATACTTGCCTCTTGGCCCATCGTTGTTCCAAGCAGCCATTCTAATGTCTAGCTCGCTTGCACCAGCCTTAAAGTGCTCCATGATAAGTCGGGCTTGAGCCTTCGTTATCGTTAATGGGCCACGGTAATACGGGGCTGTTTCCTTCTTCCTTTCCCTCTCGACAAATAGAGCGCCAGAACTGGTCTCTTTTAGGTCATAATTAGGCATCTTTTGTTTCTCCTTTTAAGATTGCTGCTTTACGGTTGGTAAACATTTCGACCATCTTTTTATAGAGGTCGGCGTGTTGGTTTTGAATCGTTGTTATTTGACCTCTGTTGTCATTCCAATAACCTACCAAGCCTTCTTCGGTAGTCATCATGTCAATGAACTGCCCCATCGCCCCTACAAACTCCTCAGACGCTACTCGCGTGTTCTCAGGGGTTGGTGCAGACTCTTCTTCTGTTGCTACAGGTTTAAGCTTTGCCGCCTTCTTTACCACAGGTGCTGGCGTTGGTTTTGGTGTTGATTTTGGCGTGTCCTTTTCCGCACTAGGCAGGTCTTCACCCGCATAGATGTAGAGTCCAAGGCCAAACAATGCTAAGCACTTAACCATGCATCGCATTTTGTTATCACTTATCGCTCTTGCGTCAGGTCGAACGATTGCTCTACCACGATGATCCATCACTGGTAGCCACATATGCCGAGCATAGGTGTCAATCACAATTGTGCAGTGGACAGTCACTGTGCCGTCTTCGTGCATCTCATTTGCCCCAAAGTCCATAATGGCTTGAGGGTAATGATCCATCAAAACTATCCAGCTATTTGCCCAAGACAGATATCTTAGTCCCATCTTGTCTTGAACAAAGTCCTCAACGTTGACTGCTGAAAGGGTCTGCCATATATCCACGAAAGTCGGCGCGGTATTTTTTGCCGTCGATCCCATACTGTTTCTCCAATTTAGTTTCTATGAGTTCCACCACTTCCAGTGGAACCAGTCTGTCAAACAAATCAAACTTCAATTTGCATATCGGGCCAGCGGCACAGGTGAATACAATTTCACCACTACCTATGACCTTCATTTGTAGATTAGGTATCTTGGTTATTGACCAGATCCCAATCATCTTTTCAAACACACTCCGTTGCTGCTCAAGCATTGCGCTCTCCTTGCCACTGATCACAAAAATCTGCGACCCGACACCAGTTAGCTGCACACCTTATGGGCTCCCCTGGTCGATGCTCTATGTGAGCGCCGCCTGTTGGAAACTTGCTGCGGATGTAGCCTTCAGCTTCTTCCTGAGTATCCAAAACCCTCGTGGCGCGTTTGTTGTTACCCTTCTTGACTGCGTACTGTGGCGGTCTCATCCACCGTTCACCGTCAGTGCAATGGGGTAGCTTGTCGCCAGTTAGGTTCGCGTACTCCGCATCTTGATGTAACTTGATGCGCTCAGACATGTATCGGTCTTGTTCCGACTCAGACCACAGCGGTATCCGTATCTCTGCTATAGGCGATTGCGGATAGTCGGCATTGCTTTGTGCCTCCCGTCCTTTCCAATCCCGCATAACAGCTATGATCTTCAACTGCTTAGATATCTGGCCTTTGGCATGGCGCATTAGCCAAGCGTAAGCATTCAACTGATAGGCCCATTCTTTCTTCTCGTAGATCACAGACCACACACTTGTGCATTTGTAATCACTAGGGCCGTCTGCATCTTGCAGGTCTATAGCGCCAGACACTGTCCACCCATCTACATCAACAAACAATCTCTCCTCGCTGATTGAGTCGCCCTGATCGGCATCCTCAAACATAGAATGAACTGCTGTTCCAAGGACAGACCAAAGCTTGCTTGAGACATCTTCTTCAAGATCTTCCCAATGCTTCTCAGTCAGTATCCTAATTCTAGGAGAATCAATGAGTTGCGTCACAGACCTATGACTGTTTCCACGGGTGTAAGTGTCCTTACTGAGGGCATTTACAATCGGGGTTGGTAGTTTGTGCTTATTGGTTATCTTCACGAATTGGCCCTTGCTTACAGTAGATCCGAACGACTAAGCCTTCCTCGTCGGAGTGCTGCCCGATAAAGAATTCTCGTTCTGGTGGATCTTCCTGCTTGAGCAAGTAACGCTTGTATGCGCTTCTTACCGCCGCCAACTTTCGGACTATGTCCTGCTCTTCTACTGGTATGTCGAAGGCATCTTTGAAAAACATTTGATCCCAAGGTATGCTTGGCAACGGCTCTCCCGTGCTCCGCACATCCATTTCGACATTCGATTTTATGATTAAGCTCATAGCTAAGTTGTTCCTCATTCCATTGCGCGTTTCCACGCTCTTCTTGTTCCAAAACAAAACTTCCAATTTTGCTCATGTAATTCCTCCTGTTGTTCCGCTTGCGTATCATAGCGAACCATCGTAGCATGTGCAACATCTTTGAGACCACAATATATGGCGAACCTGCCAGCAAGGCCAACAGTCGGAAGATTGTAGCTTTCGGGGGTAAACCTAGATTGATAAAGAGTAAGAAGGCCAGAGACTATGTCGATGCCTTTAAGAAGCAATGCCCGACCCTCGATGAACTTATTGAGGGGGACGTTAAGGTGACGATTAAGATTTGGTATGTAACCCGCAGACCTGATCTGGATGAATCAGTTATCTTGGATTGTCTAGAAGGCTTTGCGTACAAGAACGACAGGCAAGTAAAGGAGAAACATATTTACCATGCGCTCGATAAGGAGAATCCGAGAGCGACGATCAAGGTTGAGAAGATTACCGACTAAGAGAACGTTCTAAGTAGTACGTTCTAAACCCAACTTTAAGTTGGGGAGAAAGCTGTCGAAGAGAACGTTCTCTCAGATGGCGTTCTATAGATTTAACATTTTTTGAAACGATTGACAAGGAGGATGCACATGAATCAATCAGACCTAGAATATTTTGTGACTAACAGCGAGGCCGGTAGGCACGTTTGTCCAGTATGTTCACCGGAACGTAAAAAGAAAAACGAGAAGACACTCAACATACAACCTGACGGCGGCTGCTTGTTATATCGCTGCTGGCACTGCGAGGTGTCTGGCAAGGTCACTAGGGAGGTCAGTCCGTTTGATGACTTCCCGCCAGAGACAGCGACTGTCAAGGCCATTAGCAAGCCAAAAGCCTCAGATAAGGGGCTGGTGACTGCGTTCCTAATCGAGCGGGGTATCGACCCTGAGACCATTGGCGGCTATAACGTGGTTGGTGGAACCAAATACTTTCACAATGGCGGCGAGATGGATGCCATTGGCTTTGTCTACGGTGACAATGAAGCCATTAAGTGGAGGGCGGTAACCGATAAGCAGTTCACTCAAGACGGTTCCGCACAAACGTTGTGGGGCATTGAGACTGCACCATCTGACGGCCTTAAAACAATCATCATTACTGAGGGCGAGTTTGATGCGCTGGCAATTGCATCAGCAATAGGCGACTGCCCCGACACCTTGGTGGTCAGCGTCCCCAACGGTGCGCCTCAAAAGGTCAGCAACAAACGGGTTGATGCTGCCGAGGACAGAAAGTTTGCTTATCTATGGGCTGCCAAGGATGTGTTTGAACAGGCAGAGAAGATCATCTTAGCCGTTGACAGTGATGAACCAGGGCAGGCTCTCGGTGAAGAGATCATGCGCCGAGTAGGTAGAGCTAAATGCTACCACCTAGATCTGCCAGAGGGCTGCAAGGATGCGAATGATGTTCTTCGCATTCAAGGCAAAGAGCGTTTGGTAGATCTTATTGATGAGGCTAGTCCAACACCATTAGTCGGCGTGTATTCAGCGAATGACTATGCTGATGACGTTGCCTTCCTGTACGAAAAGGGACTGATGAAGGGTATGTCTACCGGATTCCGTGGGCTAGATGACGTTTACACGGTGCTGCAAGGCCAGTTGACTGTGGTAACGGGGCTCCCTGGATCTGGCAAGTCTGAGTTCATCGACGCAGTGCTGGTCAATCTAGCTGAGAAAGAAGATTGGAAGTTTGCCATCGCAAGCTTTGAGAACCCGCCAGCGATGCACATCATTAAGCTGAGTGAGAAGTATGCCCGTAAGCCATTCTTTGAAGGCCACCATGAGCGGATGTCTGCTGATGAGATGCAGGAGTCTAGAAGTTGGGTCAATGATCACTTTGCCTTTCTTGACTCCAAGGATGGTGAGGCGGCAACGATAGACAGCATCATAGAGCGCACAAAAATGGCTGTCATGAGGCTTGGTTGCCGAGGCTTGGTGATTGATCCTTATAATTACATAGCCCAGAACAGCGGCGATAACGAGCATCAGGCGATCAGCGAGATGCTCACTCGTATGGTGCAGTTTGCTAGAAGCCATGACCTACACATCTGGTTCATCGCTCACCCTGCAAAAATGAGGGCAAACGACCAAGGCAAGATGCCTATCCCAAACGGCAACCATATCAGCGGATCTGCTGCGTGGTTTGCTAAAGCCGATTGCGGCATAACAGTTCACCGATTAGGGGAACACATCGAGGTACATAGTTGGAAATGCAGATTCAAGTGGGTTGGTTCAATTGGCAGTGCGGAACTTCAGTACGATCCGGTGACGGGGAGGTACAAAGACCGTGAGCATAATGTTGAACCGTTCGCGCAAGTTGCGAGATCAACGGGTAGAAGAGATTTTCATGAGACCAGTGATGACTGGGAATTCTAATCCTGTAGAGCGTATGCGGAAAGCTGGAGACCTAACCTCCAGCGAGTCCGTTGCAGCCGATAAGCTGCGTAATGTCTTGAAGCGATTGGACGCTGACATCAATGACCATGCAGCAATGGCATTGCTTCAAGATACAGCCAGATACCTAGAAGAAAATTATAAGGATGATGATCAGGTAGTTAAGGCTTGCATCTTGCTGATGAAGAATAGAAAGGTTTCTAAAAAGAACCTTCCTGAGTTCAAGTCGGTAATGAAAAAACTAGCCAGCAGATGGTGATTCTGTCAATTGCATTTGTTGATATTTTTTGAGAGACTTCGCCGGTCTTGGTCGGACATGGCGTTTTCTCGCGCCTTATGGTTCCCCTCTTCCACCCCGCATCCTCCGTGCAAGAGGGGTAACCATTCTATCCGCAGACCTCTTTTAGCTTAGTTTGAATGGAAGTCCACGAATCTTTAAGCTGCTTCTCATCTTCTTTGCTGTGGTTGTGAGACCAAAAGCAAGTACCAATCAGCCCGTGGATTCTTGGATCATCTTTTGATGTACCCATTAGCTGGGTCAAAAGGTCACACTCTTCTCTGTTAAGTTCAACTTTCACATTCCATCTCCTTGTCGGCGGCAAGCACTAGCTCACCAATTGCTTTGATTAGTTGCGGAACAACCGCATTACCTACGGCTTTAACTCTGTCCACCCTGCTGGGAACCCCATGAGATATTCGCAGAACGCCGGATTCAGAGGGCCAGTTCCCCCCGCTAAAGCGTTCACTGTATCCGGCAATGAGTTGCTCGGCAGTCGGCCCTTCGCTTTCAGTGTTGCAGGGGATCGCCCTCCTTTGTAATCCCTTGTCGTGGGTGTCGGATACATCCTGATCTGGTCTGATAAACTGGTCTGGCACTTGGTTCCGTCTGGGCGAATCCATTTCGTTCCTGTCCAATGCCACCCGTCCTGATGTTTCGTGCTCGATCTCCCGCCGCCCTCCCCACTCGCTGGTGTAGCCCACAATGAAGACGCGATCTCTTCGGTGTCGAGCATCGACGGAGCAAGCTGGAAGTACGAACGTCCTGACCTCGTAGCCTTCACTCTCCAAGTTAAGGCACACATCGTCGAGCGCCATGTTGATGAACCCAGAAACGTTTTCGCCAATGACCCATCGAGGCCTACACTCTTTGATAATTCTAAACATCTCAGGCCAGAGGTGACGGTCATCGCTTGTGCCGTTCTTTGGCCCTGCGTCTGAGAAAGGCTGGCAGGGGAATCCTCCGCAAACAAGCTCAACTGAACCTCGGTATTGGTGACCATCTAATTCCTTAACATCGTTGTGAATTGGCGTGTCAGGCCAGTGTTTGTTTAACACCTTGACACAGTAGGGGTCGCGTTCGCAAAAGGCTACGGTGGACATTCCTGCCCACTCTAGGCCCAATGAGAAGCCGCCAATGCCTGAGAACAGGTCAAGGACTCTCATCAATCTCCTCGACATCTACAGTCTCCTCGCCATACTTTGTCTGGGCGGGTTTTACAAACTCAGCATAGAAGTCACCGCCTTCAAGAGCCATGTCTTCAGCCTCCTCCCAATCTTTAGCGGTCACAAAGTAACGATCAGTTATGGTTCGGGTTATGTCTACTTGAAATTTAGGCATGGTTCGCCTCCTCTGGGGATACCCCAAGATATGTTGTTTCCGTGAAATCTTCGCAATTGAGGCAGTAGAAACCTTCGCCTTCCTCAAATTCAAGATCTGTCTTGATGCAGGTTTCGCAGTACAGGTCGCCAGCGTTTAGCTCATCGAGCGACTGACACAACGGGCAAAACGAGAAGGCGTACTTGCCGCCCTCATCTTCGCCGTCTACTCGCTCAAGCTCAATGTCATGGTGCTTGTCGCAAAACTCAGCGTCTGCTTGGTTCCACGGGGCATCAGGGTGTGATGCCTCAATCTTTTCTCTTGTTATCTCGCTCATTGTGGGCTCCTGGTTTTAGGCCTCGACGTTCGTAACAGGCTCTGCACTTTACATTGCCCGTTAACTTGAAGTCGGCCTCTGGCTTGGCTAACCCGCAGTTGATGCAGTATCTGGTCTTGCCAGCAGTTGCATCAGCGGGGAGTTG
>Ga0207896_1000046_pt1 | contig 29014 bp, 47 predicted proteins | sample LinPmetageLP36_FD_184049 | JGI IMG/M metagenome (GOLD analysis project Ga0207896, IMG submission 184049) | Marine viral communities from the Pacific Ocean - LP-36 (SPAdes) | ecosystem: Environmental > Aquatic > Marine > Oceanic | place: Pacific Ocean | collected 2010-06-15 | reverse complement strand
ATGCTAAAGAAAAATTAAGCTTAAATACAGGATTCTATCCAGAATCTTACAATGAGGTATTTAGGCAGATGTCCTTAAGTGACAAAATATGGATAAAATACAATGAAAAGACTTTACCTGTTAGATTAACCTCATCTAGCCTTGCTTTTAAGACTAAATTAGATGATAAGCTAATAAATTACACAATAGAACTAGAATTTGCATTTGATAAGATAAACAACGTAAGATAATATGCGTAGAGAAGTAGAAATATACATAAATACAGCAGGATTTGGCGAAACTGTAACTTATAAGCGATTAGATATCTTTTCAGAAGAATCTGTTAATATAACTAACTCAATACAGGATATTAGAGACATAGCGAAGGTATTTACTGACTTTACACAGCAATTTAGCGTACCTGCTAGTTCTCCTAATAACCTAATATTTAAACACTACTATAATTTTGATATTATAGGTGGTTATGATGCTAGAGTAAAGAGAGAAGCATTAATAAAGATAAATGGAGAGGATTATAAAAAAGGATTCATTAGTTTAAATAGCGTAAGCATGAAAAACGGAGTTCCTTTTGCTTATAAAATAGTGTTTTATGGTAAAACAGTAAACCTTAACTTACTTTTTGGTGATGATGAGTTAGATAACTTAGCTGTAGATAACACTTCTTATTTATCTAAATTTAATCAAGTATATAGTCAGTCTAACGCACAAACAGGATTTGTTAGTGGATATAATTTAGATGGAAATTCTTTAGCTATTAATACAGGAACAACAGCTGGTGATTTATGCTATCCTTTTATGAGCTCAAAATCTTATTACTTTTGGGATACTACAAACTCTGGTAATGTTCCTGTAACTAACGGAATAGAGTCAAGAAACTTACAAGCTAATGCGACAGGGAATACGAAAGGACTTAAAATGATAGACTTAAAACCTGCAATAAGACTTTATCATATAATTTTAGGTATAGAAGATAAATATGGCATTACATTCTCTAAAAACGGAACAAATGACTTCTTTAGTACGTCTAATGCTTCATTTTATCAGCTATACTTATGGCTTCATAGAGAAAAAGGAGATTTAGCTTCGCAAATATCAGAAAAGATTGTCTCTATTTATTTAAACGATTATACTTTAGCTCCAGCAACTCAAAACGACCCAAGAAACAATGGAAACACTTCATTAATAGGTTCTATATTAAATTTCGGTGGAGGAGGTATTGTTCGGACTTCTTTTATATATGAAGTTACGGTAACTCCTACAGGGGGAGGATTATACACGTTAGAATTACTAGATTCAGTATCAGGAGCAACAATAGGTAGTAGCGAACACTCTGGAAATAATACGCCAGTAACAAAAAGTTTTTCTTTATTTGTATCTGGTAGTCAACCACGTACAGAAACATTTACTCCTGTATTTAAAATAAGAACTCAAGGAGGAATAACTGCTGTATCTATAGATAGTTTAAAAATAATTATTGTACAACAACAAAACTCAGCAACTCCCACGACTACCGATATTACTTATACTTACAACAACGGAGCAGACATTCCTGTATCTAGTGGTCTTGATGTAGTGGACAATATGCCTAAGATGAAAGTAATAGATTTCTTAACATCTATATTTAAGATGTTTAATCTAACTGCTTTTTATGATGGAGAGATAATAAAAGTAAGGACATTAGACAATTTTTATGCAGAAGGAAATAGTTATGAGATTAGTGAGTATATACACGCAGATAAACATAATATAGATAAAGCAAATTTATTCTCTAAGATAGATTTTGAATATCAAAACGCATCTACTTTTGCTATAGTCAACAGTAATGAAATTACTAATGATGAATTTGGAAATGAAAGGTTAAGCAATAGAAGTTCTGACATAAGCAGTCCTTTAGCGTTTGACGGAGGAACATATACAGTTAAACTAGGATTTGAGCACGTTCTTTATGAAAGAATGAGAAACCAAACAGACAGTACTGACCAAACAAATATACAATGGGGATGGATGGTTAGTAAAGACCAAAATACAGCACTTGGTAAGCCTTTGGTTTTTTATTGTCATAAGCAAAACACATCTTCAGAGCCTATAAATATAGAAGTGTCATCAAACTCACATCAGACTGTAACAGATTATATTAAACCTGCTAACACCTTAGGCAGTAACCTACAGACAATTAACTTTGGTTCTGAGATTGACGAGTTTTTTGAAGGTGAGAATACAGTTAGCTTGTTTAAGACATTTTACTTTAACTATATAGTGCCTATATACAGCGAAAAGTCAAGATTATCTAAGTTTGAAGCTACATTACCTTTAAGATTAGTTACTAAGTTAGAATTAAACGACAAACTAATTATATCAGGTAGAACTTATAAGATAAATAAGATACAAATGAATATAAATACTGGTAAGGCTACATTAGAATTAATAAACGAAGTGTAATATGATAAGAGAGATAATAGATTTATTAGGAACATCTGATTGGGATGTCAAAGACGAAGATATAGATATAGCTAAAGGCAAATATTTAGCACCTACTAATTGGAAAGAATTAAAAAACGCAATAAAACGAAATAAATAATGGCAACAGGTTCATCAACAGTAAAAACCATAGTAATAAAAGTAGAAGGTGGTCAAGCGATTGCTTCTATGGACAATGTTACTCTTAGCACTAAAGAATTAAATAGTGAATTAGTAAAGCTATCTAAAAACGCAGGTAAAGGTAAAGGAGGAGGAGGTGCTTCAGGGGCAACAGGTGGAGCTACTGCAACAGTAATGGAGCTTGGTAGAGCTATATCAGATTCCAACTATGGAATTAGAGGTATGGCAAACAATGTTTCTCAGTTAGCGTCTAACTTCTTGTTTATGACTAGAAAGGTTGATGAAACAACCCAAAAAGCTATTGGTTTTGGTGGAGCTTTAAGACAAGTGGGGTCAACAATATTAGGACCTTTAGGTATATTGTTAGCGATTCAAGGTGTTATAGCTTTACTAGAGAAGTTTGAAATTAATAGCATGAAAGCTAAATCAGCTAGTAATGAATTTAACTCATCTCTAACTGACGAAATAACAACGCTAAAGATTTATGATGAAGCTTTATTGGATGTAAATACGTCTTTAGAAGAGAGAGTTGGAATTATTAAAGGACTTTCTAGGTTAGACAAAGATTTAGCTGATAAATTAAAAGAAGCTGGAACAGATACAGAAAAGCTAACTAAAATAAATAAGGATTTCTTAAAACAAAAAGAGTTAGAACTTGAGATAGGTCTAAAAAAAATGGAGCTAGATGAAGTCTTTGACAAAAGGCTTGAATTAAGAATAGAACAAACAGAGACTCAAGCAAAAATAGATAAAATGACAGCCGATGATTTTATCACAAAGAATGGGGATAGAGTACAAATATTAAATAATTTAGAAGATACGACTAATAATTTAGACGATGCGACAAAAAAATATAATAAAACCTCTGAAGAATACTTTTTATTATTAGCAAAAACAAATAAAGAAGAAGAAAAAACTAAAGGTTCACGTGCGAGAAGCGTAAAATCATTCAAACAGAGACTGCTTGATTTCTCAAAAGAGATACTTAAATTTAACAGAGATGATGAATTAGCTACAGAAGAAAATGAGTTTAAGAAATTAGAAATAAAACAGAAATATGAAAGGGAAGATTTGCAAAATAAGCATGACTCTTTTATGGAAAAAGAAAGGCTTAGATTAGAGAACTTCTTAAACACAACTAAAGATGAGGCTAAGATAGCCGAAGCAAAAGCTCTTTTTAATGAAACTAAATTACAAGCAGAAAAGGAACATCAAGATGCTTTAACTGAATTAACAATAACTCAAGCATCTAAAAGATTTAATTTTCAATTAGAAATAGCTAGAGAATCTACTAGAAAATATCAAGAAGCAGTTGATGCTGGAGAAATACGGGCTCTTACTTTTGGTATGACTCAAGATGCTGGAGTTGACGCTTTAAATGCAGAAGGTATATTACTTCAGGCTCAATATGACCAGAAAGTATATTGGCTGGATGAAGAAATAAAAGACAGAATTAGAGATAAGGAGTCTTACATGGACTTATTAAAACAAAAACTAAATGCAGAAAAGGAATTTAATAATGATAAATTAGTATTAACTGAAAAGACTGAAGAAGCTAAATTAGATATTGTTCAATATGGATTTGAAGTTATTGGTTCAATAGCTGAAAAAGGTAGTGCTATAGGTAAAGCTGCCGCTGTCGCAGCAACTTTAATGAGCACTAGAAAAGCTGCTGTAGCTGCATTAGGAGCTGAACCTTATGGTCCTTGGAATATAGCTCAAGCAGCTCTTGTAACAGCTATGGGTCTTTCTAATGTTAACAAGATACTAAACACACCGACACCTAAAAGAGATGGAGGTACAACTACTTCAGCAGGAGCTAGTGGAGCTGGAGATAGAACTTTTGACTTTAACTTAGTTGGTTCTACAGGAACTAATCAATTAGCCCAAGCAGTAGGTAGTCAATTCCAAGAACCTGTTCAAGCTTATGTAGTAAGCAGTCAGATGACATCACAACAAGAATTAGACTTACAAATATCAACAGGAGCTTCATTAGGAGGTGATTAATATAAAACAAAATACATTAAATACGTTATCAAGTTATGGAAGAAAATATTATAGAATTATTTATTGATGAGGAAAATGACTTTGCTGGTATAGAAGCTATATCTATAGTGGAAAACCCTGCAATAGAAGAAGACTTCATTGCTTTAAAAGCACAGGAGATTAAGTTAGCTGAAGTAGATGCTGAGAAACGCATACTTATGGGAGCTGCTTTAATACCAGACAAGAAGATATACAGACATAACGGAGAAGAAGAGTATTATATATTCTTCTCTAAAGAAACTGTAAGAAAAGCTTCTGAGCTGTTTTTGACTAAGGGTAAGCAGAATAACTCAACATTAGAACACGAGGTAGAATTAAATGGACTAAGTGTTGTAGAGAGTTGGATAATAGAAGATGAGAAAAAAGACAAGTCAGCTAAGTATAATCTTAACTTACCAGTAGGAACTTGGATGGTTTCTGTAAAAGTAAATAACGACCAGATTTGGGAAGAGTTTGTTAAAGAAGGTAAAGTAAAAGGATTTAGTATAGAAGGGTTCTTTACAGATAAACTAGATGACAGACCTAATGAAAGTGTAAGAGAACAAATGGATTACGATGAGTTTGAAGCATTAGCTAAATTATTTCAGCTAGAGGACTTTTTACTTAAGGGAGAAGAAATAGAACTAGAAACATATAGTGATTATCCACAAGCTGCAAAAAACAATGCTAAGAGAGCATTAAAATGGAAAGAAGAGAATGGTAGTGAATGTGGAACTTTAGTAGGATGGACAAGAGCTAATCAATTAGCTTCAGGAGAGAATATATCTCGTTCAACAATAGCTAGAATGGCTTCATTCAAAAGACATCAACAACATAAAGATGTTCCTTATAGTGAGGGATGTGGAGGTATTATGTGGGATGCTTGGGGTGGTAGCTCTGGAGTTAACTGGGCAATAAACAAACTAAAACAAATAGATAAATGAAAAAAACACCAAGTGACAACAGCCCAAAGAATAGTAAACGAGCTTGTTTATGTAAAGATAGCACCTATAGCACTAAGTGCTGTGATGGTAGTTTACAGGCTCAAGGAATTGGTAGTTTAACCAATCAAGGTAATCCAGAATAATCCGAAAATGAAACAGATTATTTATTAAACGTTAACAAATTATAATAATTATTTATGAAAGCAACAGAAATTATCAACAAATTTAAAAACGTATTACTTTCTGTAGAAGCTGAAGAAGAAACTCCTGTTAAAGAGGAGCTTTCTGCTGAAGTAGAAACAGAAGTAGTAGAAGAGCAAGTAGAACTTGCTGAAGAAACAGTAGATGAGACTTCTTTAGAAGAAGAGGTAATCGAAGAAGACGTGGTTGAAGAAGTAGTAGAAGAAGAAAGCATTTACGCTACCAAAGAAGAATTAAACAAGGTAGTAGCTGAATTTAAAGCTATGTACGACCAAATGATGGACAACATGAGCGATGTTGAATCGTATGATGTTCCTGAAGAATTAAGCTCTGACAAAGTAGAGTTATCTGAAGAAGCAGAGTCTATCGCACATTCTCCTGAAGCTGAAGTAAGCTCAAACACAATGAACTTATTTTCTCAGAAACAACCAGTAACAACAAAACAAAGAGTATTTAACAAATTATTTAACAATTAACATTAATTATGGCAACTACAACATCAATTACAACTACTTACGCAGGTGAATTTGCAGGGAAATATATTTCTGCTGCTTTATTATCTGCTAATACTATCGAAAGAGGTGGTATCGAAGTAAAACCAAACATTAAATTTAAAGAAGTAATCAAGAAATTAGCTACAGGAGCACTTATAGCTAACGGAGGATGTGACTTCGCTGCAACTTCTTCTGTAACTTTAACAGAAAGAATTATCGAGCCAGAAACATTTCAAGTAAATTTACAATTATGTAAAGCTGATTTCCGTTCAGATTGGGAAGCAGTATCTATGGGATATTCTGCATTTGATTCATTACCTAAAACATTCCAAGATTACTTATTAGCTCACGTTGTAGCTAAAGTAGCTGAAAAGAATGAGCAAAACATCTGGGGAGGTGTTAACGCTAACGCTGGAGAGTATGACGGATTTGTAACTCTTGCTAAAGCTGACGCAACTGTTATTGACGTAGCAAAAGCAACTGTAACTTCTGCAAATGTTATCGCTCAATTAGGAGCTATCGTTGATGCAATTCCTTCTTCACTATACGGTAAAGAAGACTTATTCTTATATGTATCACAAAACATCGCTAGAGCTTATGTAAGAGCTTTAGGTGGATTTGCTTCTAACTTAGGTGGAGCTGGAACAATGAACGAAGGTACTCAATGGTACAACGGAGGAGAATTATCTTTCGATGGCGTAAGAATCTTTGTTGCTAATGGATTAGCTGACAATCATGCAATGGCTGCTGAAAAGTCTAACTTATATTTCGGTACAGGTTTATTATCTGACCACAATGAAGTAAAAGTTATCGATATGGCTGACATTGACGGAAGTCAAAACGTAAGAATAGTAATGAGATTTACTGCTGCTGTACAATACGGTATCGGTTCTGACATCGTTCTTTATTCTTAATATAACTTAATACTAACATATAAAAGGGGTAGGTGGGATATTCTACCTACCCTTTTTTATTAAAAACATATAAAAAATGGCTTGTGATTTATCAAAAGGGAGACTAGAAGCTTGTAAAGAGTCCGTAGGTGGAATTAAAAATCTTTACATTGCTAATTACTCTGACGCTATGTACGGTGGTATGGACGATTCTAGTACAAAACCTCCAACCGATGCTGCATTTAACGGTACGGTGGCAACTTTAGCTGCTGCTGTAGACGTTTTTAAATTTGAACTAAGAGGAGATAATAATACATTTGAAGAAACTAATGAAAATTCTAGAGACAATGGAACTTCATTCTGGACTCAATCAGGTGCTTTTGTACTTAAAAGACAAAATGCTGAAACAATGATGCAATTAAAATTATTATCTTATGGAAGACCTCATATAATTATTGAGGACTATAACGGACAATTCAGAATTGCTGGAGCGCAAAACGGATGTGAAGTTTCTGTTAATACTTCTACAGGAGGTGCAATGGGAGACTTAAATGGATATAATATTTCTTTCGAAGGAAAAGAAGTATTACCATCTTTATTTGTGTTAAATACATTAGTTGCTGTAGGTAGTTCTTCAGGATTCGATGTACAAACAGCGAATATGATTAACGAATAATAATATTGTTTATTATTAGTAAAAATAGGGTAGGCATTAGCTTACCCTTTTTTATTATAAAACAAAAAAGAAAAATATCGTTATCATAATATGATAATAACAAATAATGATAGTGCACAGACGTTTAACATCATTCCTAGAAGTACTTCGGTAACGTATACGACTCTAGGCAATGGAACTGTTGTTGCATCTGCTGGTTCTTTAACAATATCGTTTTTAGAGGAAAGTACAAATGATACTTTTAACTTTACTAACATCCAAAGTACTAAGCATGATAATTATTTGGCATTTCAAGTGAGCACATCAAATAAACTAAGAACAAGTTTTGATTATTTTATTACTATATTCAATACTACAACAAATAAATTAGTTTACAGAGATAAAGTATCTGTTCTGCCAGATGCTAGTGTTCCTTATAATAACGAAGGAAGATATTCTATAAGTAATTCAGATTACACAGAATATGCAGAGCCTTCTAACGAATACGTGATATTAGATGACTAACAAGAACAATTCTATAAGAGTAGTAAACTTATCTGGTTATGAAACACCAGAGGTTAAGGAAGTGTATGGTAAAGATTGGGTTTCTTATGGAGAAAACAATGATTACTTTGATAGCCTTATAGAGAAATACTTAGGCTCACCTACAAACAGTAGATGTATTAACGGTATTGTTGATATGATTTACGGTAGAGGTATAGAAGCTACAGACAGCGAAGACTTTCCTGAAATGTATGCTAAATTTAAATTATTAGTTAGACCAAGAGAAATAAAGAGAGTCTCTAATGATTATAAGATGCTAGGACAAGCTGCTATGCAAGTAGTATACAACAAGCCTAAGACTAAAATTGTTAAGATACTGCATTTCCCTATGGAAACTCTAAGAGCTGAGAAATGTGATGCTAAAGGTGTTATTAGAGCTTATTATTATCATCCTAAGTGGGTAGATATAAAGCCTAGTGACAATCCTAAGAGAATACCTACATTTGGTAACGGTAAAAAGAGTGAAACAGCAGAGTTATATATATTCAAGCCATATAGAAGTGGTTTTTATTATTATGCTCCTGTTGATTATCATGGATGTTTACAATACTGCTCTTTAGAAGAAGAAGTAAGTAATTATCACATAAATAACATAAAGCAAGGTTTACAGCCTTCTTTATTAATCAACTTTAACAATGGAGTGCCTAATGAGGAAACTCAAGAGTTAATTGAAAGAAAAATATACGATAAGTTTAGTGGAACGTCTAATGCAGGTAAATTTATACTAGCATTTAACGAGTCTATAGAAACTAAAGCAGATATTGACCCTATACACTTACCAGATGCTCACGCTCAGTATCAGTTCTTATCTGATGAGAGTAGAGAGAAGATAATGTTAGGTCACGGTATTGTATCTCCTATATTACTAGGAATAAAAGACAATACAGGATTTGGTAATAATGCAGAAGAGCTTAGAACTGCTTCTGTACTTATGGATAACATAGTTATTAGACCATTCCAAGAAGAAATTATAGAAGGTTTAGAAGATATGCTAAACTTTAACAAGATATACTTAAATCTTTACTTTATTACTCTACAACCAATAGAATTTACACAACTAGATAATATATCTACTAAAGTGAAGAGAGAAGAGGAAACAGGAGAGAAATTAGGCTCAAAGGCTACTTACAATGCTAAACTAAAGAAAATAGATGGAGTTGAGGCTTTTGAAACCATTAAAGAAGCAGAAGATAAAGCATTAGAACAGGGGTGTAAAGGATACCACGAGCATGAAATGGATGGTAAAGTATGGTATATGCCTTGTGAGTCTCACGATAGTGCTACTTCATTAGAAGAACTAAAGGACTTTAGTGATGATGACGGAAATGACCTTTTAAGCCAATTAGAGCCTCTAGGAGAGCGTATCTCAGACGATTGGGAGTTAATACACTCAGAAGCTGTAAAAGACTCGGAAAAGGGCTTTAATTTAGCTAATTTAGCTGAAGCTAATCCAAACAAGGATTCTAAGCAAGATAAAGGTATCTTTAAAGTAAGATATGCTTATATGCCAAACAGAAAGTCTCCTAATAGTAGAGACTTCTGTAAAAAGATGGAAATGTTTACTGATAGAAATGTAGTATTCCGTAAAGAAGATATAGGTCTTATGAGTTTTCAAGGTGTAAACAGAAAGTTAGGACATAAAGGTAATAACTATTCTCTGTTTAAATTTAAGGGAGGAAAGAACTGTCAGCATTTCTGGGAGTTAAGAGTATATAAGAAGAGAGTATCTCCTGAAACTGATGTAGACACGAGTGAAGCATTGAAAGATGGATTTGTTGAACCGATAAACCCTTCAGAGGTATCTACTAGACCAGCAGATATGGCTAACGGAGGAGCATATCCTAATATTTAATATTATGTCAAAAGCATTATTTATAAGCGTACTAGATTTAAAGAAAAGGTCTATCTTAGATGGTAACCTAGACTCTGACAAAGTAATTCAGTTTATTGAAGTAGCTCAAGATACGCATATACAAAATTATTTAGGAGGAAAGTTATATCAGAAATTACAAGATATTATTATAGCAGGTACAGTAGACCAACCAGCTAATTCTAATTACAAATTATTATTAAACACATATATAAAGCCAATGCTTATATGGTATGCACAAAGTAACTTTTTACCTTTTGCTATGTATCAAATAAGTAATGGAGGAGTATTTAAGCATAGAAGTGAGAACTCAGATACGGTTACTTACGATGAAATGGCTATGTTAATAAATAGAGTTGCTGAAACTGCTGATTTCTATACAAGAAGGTTTTTAGATTATATGTCTTATAACAGTACATTATATCCAGAATATACTTCTAATAGTAATGATGATATGAATCCAGACAAAGATGTTAATTTTCATGGATGGGTTTTATAATATGAGAGAGAGAATGTATAAGCCTAAAAAGGTAAATATTAAGAAATTAAAAGAGTATTTAAAGAAACAAGAAAGAAATGGCAAACACGATAAACTGGGGAATAGATTATAGTTATAGTTGGTGGGGTAATGCTACCAATCCTGTATACTGGGGGTCTGTTTATGATATAGAATACTTAACTTCTGATTTAAGAAGAAGAACGAGTACATACGAAAACAACATAATGACTACTCAGTTATTAGAAAACCTTAAAGACTGTTAATATGAGTTTACTACAAAAAGCAAGTATAATTACAACTCCAACAGCTTATGGAGTAGGTGTGTTAAATTCTATAAAACCAGCTTATGCTTTAGGCGAGGAGCTTGTAACTAACGGAGATTTTGCTACTGATTCTAATTGGACAAAGGGTACAGGTTGGACAATATCTGGAGGTAAAGCTAATTCAGATGGCTCACAAACAGGAACAAGCAACTTGTTTCAAAATATGGGTATTTTGTCAAATAAATCAGTTAAAGTAGAATATACTATTAGTAATTATAGTGCTGGTCATTTAGATTTATCTTTTTTTGGCACAGGTTTACCAGCTTCTGAAACCAGAGCTAATGCTAACGGAAATTATATTTGGTATGTAAATATTCCAACTGGTCATAATGGTAATGTAGGATTTTCTGCAAATTCATCTTTTGTTGGTAGTGTAGATAACTTTAGCGTTAAGGTTGAAACAGAAGCTGATTTCGACTTTACAAGAAATTCAAGTGCCACAAGAGTTAATCCAGATTATTTAATACAAGATGTTTCAATACTATCTTCTAATTTAGTACAAAACGGAAACTTTAGTGAATTAGGAAGCGAGTTAATTCCATCTATCACTACAATTACTAATGCAGGTGGAGGTACGATAACAGAAATAAGTGGTAATACTTACAGTTCTACAAGTGATGGAACTTCAGGCAGCTCAATAAGACCTAAAATAGATTTTGCAACAACAAGTGGAAAAACATATAAATTAATTATAACGCCAATAGGTACAGTAACAGGCACAATTAATTTTAAATTTTATGATGGTTCAAGTTATATATTTCAAAATTATGATTTTTCTACTATTAAAGAAATATATTTTACAGATAATGGAAATGTTTTTGGTTCTTTTGACGGAACAGAAACTTACAACATTAATAGTTTTATAATATCAGTTAAACAAGTAGACCCTAATGATAATTGGACTTTAGGAACTGGTTGGAGTTTTGGAGAAAATAAAGCGTTATATAATGGAGTATCTGAACCATATTTGTATAACTTAAACCCTGTAAATATAGCAGTAGGCGATAATTTAAAAATTACTTTTGTTTTAGATTCTAATGCTAAATTAAGGTTTGTAAACGAGAATGGTTCAAGGTTTTCAGGTACTTGGGTTTCGTATGCTTCAGGAACACACGAAGTATATTTAACTTCAGGTATAGTAGCTACACAAATAGGAGTACAAGCTGACACAGATAATGGTGCTTTTGGAATTACAAACATATCAGTAATACAAACACAACAAACAGACATACCAAGATTAGATTATACTAATGGTACTGCAAGTATCTTACTTGAGCCACAGAGTACTAACTTGATTGCTTATTCAGAAGATTTTAGCCAATCTGTATGGACAAAAAATGATGTTACAGTAACTTCAGGTTTTTTAGCGCCTGACGGACTATTAAACGCTTACTCTATAACAGAAGACACTTCTAACAGCACCCACTATGTACAAACCCAAAATATTAATGTTTTGGCAAATAAATACACTTTTAGTGCTTTTATAAAGTCTAATGGTAGAGATGTAATAAGAATACAAGGAGCAAATTATTTTAGCGGTGGCACTACAGCAGATTTTAATTTAACAACAAAAACTATTGTTTTAGGGATAAGAGCAACTAATGGTAAAATAGAGGATTGTGGTAATGGGTGGTTTAGATGTTCTTTCACTTCTTCAGAAAATGCTTTAGTAGGTAACAATGCACATTTTAGAATATATTTAAAAGAGGGTATAACTTACACAGGAGATGGTAGTTCAGGTGTTTTTGTTTGGGGCGCACAAATAGAAGCTCAATCATACGCTACATCATACATACCAACATCAGGAAGTGCAGTTACAAGAGCAGCAGAAACATTAAAGAACGCTGGTAATAGCGACTTAATAAATTCAACAGAGGGAGTTTTATATGCAGAGATAAAAGGTTTTGTAAATGATGCATTAAGTAGACCTATAAGCATAAGCGATGGAACAACATCAAATAGAATAAATTTATTTTTTCCAGCTTCACAGACACAAGTTGTAGGCAGAGTAAATTCTGGTGGAGTAACTGTTGCTGATATGCTTTATACAGGAATTAATCAATCTTTATTTAACAAAATAGCAGTAAAATACAAAGAAAATGATTTTGCTTTATGGATTAATGGTATAGAAGTTTTAACAGATACAAGTGGAGCAGCACCTGTTGGTCTTAAAGAATTAGCTTTTGATAATGCAGCTGCAACTAAATTTCAAGGAAGATGCAAAACAGTAGCAGTATTTAAAGAAGCATTATCAGATACAGAATTAGCTTGTTTAACAAGTACAAACAACAGAGAAATATTTTTAAATTATTATTATAGAATGCAGTATGTAGGAGCTAATACAGAAGCTTTAAGCTGCGCAGAACAAACTTTTAACATATAATTATGGCAACACCAAGTTTAGCAATGATACCATCTGCTTATGCAGATTCTAAAGTATATTCAGTACTACCTAATAATGGAGATGGAGACTTTACTTTTAATAGAGATAGCTCTGCTACAAGAGTAGGACAAAATGGATTAATACAAACAGTAGGATTCTTTGGAAACAATTTGGTTACAAATGGAGATTTTAGTAATGGAAGTACAGATTGGGGTTTAGGCTCAAACTGGTCTGTTGCTAATGGTAAAGCTTCTTGTGATGGTAGCGCTTCAAATAGTATGAGCCAAGCGTCAACAGTAGGAATTGCATCTACAACTTTTAAAGTGTCTTATGATGTTTTAAGTATTTCGCAAGGAAGCATTAGAATAACTTTAGGTGGTGTTGCAGGTTCTTCAGTAAGCCAAGTAGGTTCTTACTCTGACTTTATAACTGCAACAAGTACAGACAGATTAAGAATATTTGCAGATTCAAGTGCTATTGCAAGTATAGACAAGATAGTTGTTCAACAAGTAACAGGCGACCAACCAAGACTAAACTACGATATATCAAATGGAGTAGTACAATCTTGCCCTTCGCTTTTGTTAGAACCAGCTTCTACTAACTCCTTTCCCAATTCAGAAGATTATACTGTGTTTGGTGCATTTTCTAATGGAACTGGAACTAATCCAGTTATTACCTCTAATTATTCTGTTTCGCCAGATGGTACACAAAATGCTGATAGAATACAATTTAACAGAGGTAGTGGAACTTTATCAATTGATACAAGTTATGTAACTAAAAGTTTATCTTTAGGGACTATTGATGCTACATTATCTATTTATTTAAAAACTAATGATGGAACTACTAAAGATGTTACCTTACGTTTAGGAACTGGTTTATTTGACCACGATGTTATTGTTACTTCTGAATGGAAAAGATTTGCTTTAAGTGGTAACACAAGTGTTGATAGAGTACAAATTTTACTTTATGGAAACCAAAATAGTCAAACTGCTGATTTAAGTTGTTTTGGAACTCAAGTAGAAGCCTTATCCTACGCTACATCGTACATCCCAACTAATGGAGCAAGTCAAACAAGAGCTGCTGAAACTTGTTTTTTACATAATATAGATAATGGTATTTTAAATCAAAGTGCTTTTACTTTATTTTATGACACAAATGTTTTAAACAATACGGCAAATAACTTTACAGATTTAATTGCATTATATGATACTGCTGCTTCTACTAATTTAAGGTTAGAAAGCAGAACTGATTCAAAAGTATATGTACAACAAGTAGGAGTTGTGAGTAGTGGAGATAATTTTAATAGTGCTTCTTTTGGAAGTAATAGTGTTAATTTTAAAAAATTTGCTATTTCTTGTAGTACAACAAAAGTTCAATTATGGGCAGATGGAAATAAAATAAATGAATATACAGGAGTTTATGTTTATGCCTTTGACAAAATTGGGTTTAGATTTAATGATGCTTCAGTAGAAACAAAAATACAAAACAAATCCTTACAATTATTTGATACAGCATTAACAGATGCACAATTACAAACATTAACAACTTTATAATATGAAAATTAGTAAATACGAGTTTGACTCACAAGAACAAGCAGAATCTAAAATAGCTGCTTTACCACACGCAACAGATGAAGATGGTAACGACTACGCAACCCATTCCCATACCATTGTTAAGCTTGGTTTTATAGTATTAGAGCAAGGCGAATACGATGCAGAAGGAAAAGAAACTAAAGCACCTGTATTATCAGACAAATATTCTGTTGATGTACTATGGAAAGATTTAGAAGAAACTGATGAAGATGGCAATGTAACTATTGACCACCCACACGGATGGAAATCAAAAGCTATTAGTTTAGATGATGAAGGAGTACACGGATTCTTTGGAGTTAAATACCAAGACAATAAAATGTAATATGACACAGATAGGAGAAGATACTAAATTAACTTTAGACATAAAGACCATAGGAATGATTGTAGGTTTTGCTGTTTCATTATCAAGTATGTACTTTGTACTACAAGCTGATATAGCAAAAGCAATGACACTACCAGAACCAGAAGTATCAAAAATAGAGTTCTCTTATAAAGACAAATTAACAAGGTCGATTGTTGAGGGTGTTCAAGCTGATATGAATACAATCAAAGACGATGTGAAAGAAATAAAAGACCATCTTAACAAAATGGACGAAAGATTATATGAAATATCTAAAAAATAAAATATGTGTAGTATTTGCCCTTTTTGTATCAACTGTAACTGTTAGTCAGTCTTATAAAGATGACATTAGTATAGTTTTATATACAGCCGAGTTTATCAAAGATAATTACTCTTTAAAACCTTTTAGAGAGCATAACATCAATACCTTTTACATAGAGAGGGATAAGAAGATACACGCAAACGAAAAGATAATCTTCTTGCCTACTATCTGTCTATATAACAACGGAGAGCTAATAGAAAAAATAGAAGCTGGTATATCTATGAAACTACCAAATAGCACACAAGAAAGAATCCAAGAACATATTGATAACTTACTACAAGACAAATTCTAAACTATGAAATATTTATTATTATTATTATTTACAATAAACGCTCAAGCAGACATATTTAAAGATGTTTTTAAGTACGCTACTTTATACGGAGCTTATAGTCAAAGCAACTCTATACAGGGAAATAAAACATTTTACGTTACTCAAAATTCAGAGCTATTTGAAACTACAGTAAGAAACCCAGCAGATGAGATAAAAACATTTGGGTTTAGAAAACTAGCACACTTTGGTTATGAAGATAAAGAAAGGTTTTATGATGGAAAAGAACAAAACAATAGTTTAAACTCTAATATAGGAAATGTAAAAGGATTAGAATACTTATTTGAGCATCAACAAGGTAGACAACAAGGTAGAGAGTTTAAGAATAAACAACTATTTGTTCGTTACTTATCTAAATGGTGGATTGCTAAAGCAGAAGCCAATAAGAATGAGCTAGTAGATATAGACTACAAATCATTAGATTTAAGAGTTAGAATACCAATAGGTAAAAAACTATCTTTAAGTGTTGGTGGAGTATATAGAACTTATGAGAAAGCTTATGGTGTTATTCCAATACAAAAGTATTTAGAAGAGAACTCTTGGTGGAATTTAAGCTACGATTATTTTAATCATACAGATGTGCCTTATGAGTGGACTAATGTAGTTACAGGAGAAACAGGATATGATTATTTCTGGTATAATGATGATGGAGAATTAATAAGCAACTCTGATTTAGATTATAGAAATAACATATATGGTAGATTAGTAAACATATACAACAAAGAACAATTGGCACAGATAGGAAGCTTTGCTGATATATCAAGTGTAATCGGTTTAGATTTTTATCACTACAGAAAGAACTTCTGGGTACACGCTTACGGAAACATATTACCTCATCACAAACTACATAAAGGAGATGAAAGATATTCTTATGGTAACTTTATAGGTAAAGATAATTGGATAGATTATAAGTACGGAGGAGTGTTTGGTGTAAGAATAAGTAAGAAGCTAGGATTATTTAGTGAAATTACTATGCAAAGATATTGGGATAGAGAAATAAAAGTAATTAAAGCTGGTGTTAACTTTAAGATATAATAAATGACAAAGAACTTTAGCAAAGAAGAGTTTGATTGTAATGATGGTAGCGAGATGCCTATAAATGTTTATCATAATATGGTAAAGGTTGCTAATCAGTTACAGACTTTAAGAGATTATATAGGTAAGCCTATTCAAGTTAACTCTGCATGGAGAAGTGAGGAGTATAATGCTTCTATTGGTGGAGTTAAAAACTCACAGCATATAATGGGTAGAGCAGCAGATATAGTTATTAAAGGTATGACACCTATTGAAGTGTCTAAAATAATAGAAGAGTTAGTTAGTAAGGGAGATATGTTACAAGGAGGTCTTGGAATATATTCTTCTTTTGTTCATTATGATATACGAGGAACTAAAGCTCGTTGGGATTATTCAAAAAAATAAGTTATGATATTAGGATTTAGCAATTTAATAGAAAGAGGTTTAATGTTTGGTTGGGAATACTATCCAGCATTAGATGAAGAAGACCATACAGAACTTAATGTATATTTAATATTTATCTGCTTACACTTTAAATGGAACAATGAAGAAGAAGTTTAAAGATACTAAGGTAGGACAATTCTTACTAAACAACGGTTCAGGCATTGTGAACACTATTGGCGATGCATTGCCTAATAACGGTGTTTTAGGGCTTGTTAAAGGACTTATAGACAAAGATGACTCATTACCACCAGAAGATAAAGAAAAGGCTTTAAAACTGCTTGAAATGGATATGGTAGAGATGCAAGAGATATCTAAGCGTTGGAGTAGTGATATGTCTAGTGATAGTTGGTTAAGTAAGAATACTAGACCTATGACACTTATATTCCTAACTGTTTCTATGGTATGTTTAATATTATTAGATAGCTTTAACATTACTTTTGAAGTAAATACTGGTTGGGTAGATTTACTTAAATCTCTTTTAATAACTGTTTATGTAGCATACTTCGGTTCTCGAGGTGTAGAAAAATTTAAATCTATCAAGTAATAGAACACACTTATCCTGTATTTATAGTAACTTATAAAATATTGTGATTTGTGATTCCGTTTGTAGACTCCATCACAAACATAAAAAACTTATATACTTCATTATATTGACGAAGTTATATAAAATAAATTATAAAGTCAAGTTATTTTATTAACAATTCTTAATATCTTTATTTTAAAGTAACGTTATATATTCTTATATTTGAATGTGGATAACAATTTAGACATAGAAGGTTTAGATTATTTACAATGGAGTTTATTTGATTCTCCTGATGAGATAGGTAGTGGATATAAGTTTATGGAAAGACAACCAGTATACATATTAGATAAGATAGTCAAAAAGACTAGAAGAAACTTTGATGTATTATTAGGTTACACTTCTCCAAGTTATGCTAATAAAATACCATTAGCAACAAACAATTCACATAGAATAGGAAAAGCTATAAAGCTTAGAGTATTAAACCCTAAGAAAAGAATGGATTTAATAAGATTATTAATATTAGAAGGAGTATCTAGGATAGCTGTATCGAATGATATAGTTTACTTTGATACTGATGACTTGAAAGAAAGAGGTCTATATCTTTGGTAGACCCTTGTTTTGTTTTTTTGTTTTTAAGGAGGTAGGATTTTATTCTGCCTCTTTTTTTTGTTTATTAAATAGTTATTATATATATTTGCCTTATAATAATAATAAAACATAAAACATGAACATTAGAAAAAGAAGAAAGATTCCCTTTAAATATTGGGATTACAAGTACAATCCAATAACAGGATTTAAAACACACAGACAAACAGAATTAGTATATAACAAAGAAAGAGCAAACAGATAATTATGAATACAATAAATAGTTTAGTAGATTGGTTAACACAAAGTAATAGTGTGCTAATGAATAAGAACTCAGAATTAGAACAAGAAGTAACAAGATTAACAACTTTTATATTTGAGTTATGTGACAAAGATTGTCCAGAAGATTATAAAAGAATTGTTCAACAAGAAATACTTAAGGACAATGCAAGAGATTAATTTCTATAATAACTTTAATATGTTAGGAGAGTTACTATTAGAGTTTAGCAAAAGCAAACCTAAAGAATCTGACAAGTACATAAAAGCATTAAATGAAATATACTTTTATGCAAACTCTATGCATATAGAAAACAGAGAGTTAGAATTAGCTTTATCTCAGATGAGATATGAGACAAATAAGAAAATCTTTATATAATTTGTATAATTAAATATAAATCACTATATTGCAACAATTAATAAATAAAAAACAATATGATAACACAAAAATTAATTGCTATTCAAACTAAATTGAAAGCACCAAAGAATCAAAGAAATAACTTCGGTAAGTATAACTACAGAAGTTGTGAAGACATTTTAGAAGCAGTAAAGCCACACCTTGTAGCTGAAGATGTATCTATTATGGTAACAGACACTATTAAAGAAGTAGCAGGTATTCCTTATGTAGAAGCCAGAGCAGTATTCTTTGATGGAGAGGGAAAGATAGAAGTAACTGCACAAGCAGGTATTGACCCTAATAGAAAAGGTATGGACATAGCACAATCATTTGGCTCGTCAAGTTCTTATGCAAGAAAGTATGCTTTAAATGGTTTACTGCTTATTGACGATACTAAAGATGCAGATGCTACTAACACACATGGTAAAGACAAGAAATGGCTAAATGTTAATACCCCAGAGTTTAACAAGGCTAAAGACTTTATTAAAGGTGGAGGAAGCTTAGAACAAATAGAAGCTAAATATAAATTAGCTAAAGAAACTAAAGAATTATTAATTAAATAAATATATATATATTATGAGTGCAATTATCAATTTAAGTATAAACTTAGAAAACTTACCTAAGGAGAAATTCGTAAAAGGTAAAAAAGGAACTTACTATAATTTAACAGTAAGTGTTAACGATGAAACTAACGACTATGGAAGTAACGTGTCAGCTTATGACTCTCAAACGAAAGAAGAGAGAGATGCTAAGAAGACTAGGAACTACATAGGAAATGGTAAGGTGGTATGGACAGACGGAAAATGTACTGCTGTAGTGAGGGATGATGAGCCTAAAAAAGCTCAAAAAGAAGTTGTATCAGCGAGTGACGACTTACCATTTTAATATTTGGGGAGGGTGTAAAAGCCCTCCCTTTTTTATTATAAACAAAAACAAACAATGACAGAACAAGAAACAATTAATAATATGTTCATGCAACAGATTGAAAAGGAATGCTTTGTAGATACTACAGAGATTATTTCTTATCCTCCTGTAGCATTGTCTTTAGGGGAACATACTATAAACACAAAATCAGGTCTTAAAACGTATCCTATACCTATAGGAACTTACGGGAACTTTAGTTTTGTACAAGCCCCACCTAAGACAAAGAAAACATTCTTTATTAGCCTACTAGCATCTGTTTACTTATCAGGTAAGAATAGATTTGGAGGAGATATACAAGGTCATAAAGAAGATAGATGTTTAATACATTTTGATACAGAACAGGGTAGGTGGCACTCACAAAGGGTATTTAAGCGTGTCTTAGATATGAACGACGGGGCAAACGTCGGGTGCTACCATACCTTTGGTTTAAGAACAGTAGGTTATAAAACTAGATTAGATTTTATAGAATACTATTTAAGACATAAGATTGAAAAAGGTAAAGTAGGTTTAGTAGTTATAGATGGTATTGCTGACTTGGTTAGTGATGTAAACAACTTAGAGGAAAGTAATACTGTAGTACAAAAGATTATGGAATGGACTGCTAAGTTTGATTGTCACATAATTACAGTTATACATAGTAACTTTGGAAGTTCTAAGCCAACAGGTCATCTTGGTTCTTTATTAGAGAAAAAATGTGAGAGCCAGATAGAATTAGAATTAAATACTGTTCATACAGAGCAAGTAACCGTTAAATGCAAAAGAAGTAGAGGTTACTCATTTGAGACGTTTAGCTTTAAGATTAATGACATAGGATTGCCAGAAGTAGTTGGTAATGTTTATGACCATTTACAAGGATTAGGAATAAAATATAAAAAGATATAATATGAATATAGATGTTAAAATAAAAAGGTTAGAAGAACAAACAGAATACTATAACTTAAAACTCTCTACATACAAAGAAAGTATTGAAGGAAAGTTTAGTAAAGAAGATTTACGTTACCTAATACAACAAATAGATAACGAAATAGTATGATTAAATTAATTTGCCCTTTAGCAGTTTATTTACCAAGAGTCAAAAGTAAAGATAAGAGAATAGCAATAAACCTTAATACTTACCGAAACTTGCATCATATAATAAACAATCAAGCTAAAAAGGCTTATTTAAACGCTGTTAGAGAGCAGATTGAAGGGTTGACCATACAAACACCTGTAGAGGTTACTTATAAGGTCTATAAAGCTTCTAAAAGACGTTTAGATAAAATGAATGTAATTAGCGTTACCTCAAAGTATTTGATGGATGCTATTACAGAATTAGGTTGCTGGACAGATGATGACGATGAAAACATAAAAACAGAGATTATTTTGCCGACAGAATTAGATGGAGAGAATCCAAGAGTGGAAGTTTTTATAAAATGTATAGATGAGCGATTTAGAAAAGATAGCCAAGAGTCACAAGCTATGGGTGAAGATGGTAATTAACTTAGGATGTAATCCTAGCATAGCAGAAGATATAGTGCAAGAAATGTATATTAAAGTTCATAGACTTATTGAAGGAGGAAAAAATGTAATGTATAATGATGAATCAGCAAACAGGTTCTATATATATTTAACATTAAAGTCAATGTATTTTGATTATAAAAGAGCTAAAAATAGATATAAGTTCTTTGAGATACTAGAAAATGATGAAGCAAATAATATGTATGAGTCTAGTAGTATATATTCTGGCGTTGATTTAGAACAACAAGAAGCGTTTACTAAGATATATAATAAGATACTAGATGAAATAAATAGCTGGGATTTCTATAACAAGAACTTGTGTATAGCATATTTTACGACAGGTTTATCATTAGACAAGCTAGTTAAAGAACTAGGCATAGGCAGGTCCAGTTTATATAACTCTATAAGAAACTATAGAGATATAATAAAAGACAAGTTTATGGAAGATGTAGAAGATTTTTATAATAAAGATTACGATAAAATATAATACTATGGAGAGAAATAAAGAATATTACGAGAATTTAGATAAGAGAACTAAAGAGTACAAGAAATGGAAAGCATCATTTGATTCTGATAATGGTGTTGGTTTAGGAGATGTAGTAGAAAAGATAACAAAAGCTACGGGAATAAAGAAAGTAGTTAAGTCTATCTTTGGAGAAGACTGTGGATGTGATGAAAGAAAGGAAGCTTTGAATAAGATAAGGTTCTTCTCTCAAAGAAATGTAGAATGTTTAACAGAAGAGGAGTACTTTACATTAGAGGATTGGTTTAGTGAAGAAAGAAATGTAGTAACTACACAAGACCAAATATTATTGTTTACTATATATAACAGAGTATATAATATGAGACAGAAAAGAACATCTTGTTCTTCTTGTATTAAAACAGTTATACACGAATTAAAACTATTGTTTAACGAGTATCATAATAATTAGTATGAAAGACTTTAGACCAAGATTAAAAGGTAATAAACTTAAGGCGTTCTTAAATATAACTAAGCCAGAAACTAGAGTTTTAGTTATAGGAGATTTACACGAGCCATTCTGTTTAGACTCTTACCTTCAACATTGTAAGGATGTTTATGCAAAGTATAATTGTAATAGAGTCGTTTTTATTGGAGATGTTATAGATAATCATTATTCATCATATCATGAAGCATCAGCAGATGGTATGGGTGGAGGAGATGAACTTGACTTAGCTATAAAGAGAATAGCTAGGTGGTATAGAGCATTTCCTAAAGCAGATGTAACTATTGGTAATCACGATAGGATTATAGCAAGGAAGGCACAAACAGGAGGTATACCAAGTAGATGGGTAAGAGATTACTCTGAAGTACTTAACACTCCTAAATGGAACTTTATAGAAAGAGTTGTTATTGATAATGTTCAATATATACATGGAGAAGGAGGAACTGCTAGAACAAAGTCTAAAGCAGATATGATGTCTACTGTACAAGGTCACTTGCATACTCAATGTTACACAGAGTGGACTGTAGGTGCAAAGTTTAGAGTCTTTGGCACACAGGTAGGTTGTGGTATAGACCACGAGAAATATGCCTTTGCTTATGCTAAAGCTGGAAAGAAACCAGCTATTGGTTGTGGAGTAGTTATAGGAGGACATACAGCTATTAACGAACTAATGAATTTATAATATGTTAAAAGATAAGAAACATACTATCTCACAGAGAATGGGTAGAATGGAAAGAGTACTAAGTCAGTTGTATTTAACAAATGTAAGTATGACTGAAAGATTAGATAAACTAGAAAAGATATTATTTAAAGAAGAAAAAGAAAATGAGTGATAGTCTAAAGAAATACGAAGAGTTAGTTGGTAGCTTACCAACAGATAGTCAAGAGAGAAAAAGAATACCTATATACACAGGACTCATTAAATACTTTCCTGATGCTGTAGCAGAAGTTGCTAGAGTTTCTTTAATAGGGAATGAGCAACATCATCCTGATAAGCCTTTACATTGGGACAGAAACAAGAGTACAGATGAATTAGATGCTTTAGCGAGACATTTAATAGAAGCAGGTAAGATAGACTCAGATGGTGTTAGGCATTCAGCTAAGGTAGCTTGGAGAGCTTTAGCTAACTTACAAAAAGAATTAGAAGGTGAAAAGCTTAATTAGAAATAGCAATCAAACAAAGCAAGGTTTAGACTTTACTGGCGTACAGAACGGTAAGATACACCCTTCTGATATAGATGCTGTGTTAGAGTTTGATAACAAGGCTTTAATATTAATGGAAGTTAAAAGAGCTGGTAACTCTATTCCTACAGGACAAAGACTCCTGTTAGAAAGAATATGTGATAGTTGGCATACAGACAAAGGTATTGCTTTATATGTAACGCATAATTACTTAGATGATACCAGAGACATTCCTTTAGTTAAATGTTTTGTTAATGGTTGTTATTACAAGGGTAAATGGACTAAAGTAGATAATGAGCCTTTGATTACTGTTTTAAATAAATTAGGCTTTAATTGGAATATAAGTAAATTAATGTTTGATAATTAAAATAATTATATTATATTGCAGACATAAACAATAAAACAAAAGCAATATGAAAAAAGAAGTAACAGTCGAATACAATGACATAGTATTAGTTCTTGTAGGAGATTATGAAAAAGGACAAGATGGTAGTTATATGTACCCAGATATCAGTAGTGATTTTAATTGTCATCAAGTGTTATCTGGAGGACAGAACATTATAGATATACTTGAACAAAACATTATAGAAGAACTAGAAGAAGAAGCAGTTAAAAACCTAGAAGAAGTATGGTAGCATTATTTGACGCAGATAGTTTAGTATGGGCATCATCTTATGGTGTTGAAGAGGATATTGATTTAGCTATAGAAAAGTATAATGATTCCTTTACAAACATAATATACGATTTGAATGAAATATATGATATATCAGAAGTAATAACCTTTAACAATAGTAAGGGTAACTTTAGAAAGATATTAGATACCAACTATAAAGCTAATAGAAAGTCTTCAGGAATACCTAGTGTTTTAACACATCTTCATGATTATGTAACACAAACTTATAATAGTGTAAGTAAATATAGTTTAGAGACAGATGACTTAGTAGCTACTTATTGGAACAACATAGCTAAAGAAGATGGCAGAGATACTGTGATTATAGTTTCTATAGATAAAGACTATAAACAACTACCAGCTTTAATATACAACTATCACTACAAACATAGATGTGTATATGATATAGAACCTGTAGAAGCTTTGTATAACTTTTATGAGCAAATGATTATAGGAGACAGTATAGACAATGTAAACTACTGCAAAGGGTATGGTAAGAAGTATGCTGAGAAATTGCTAAAAGATTGTACAAGTCATTATCAATTTACTAAGAAAGTATATGAATTATTTACAATAATATACAAGAGCAAAGCTAAGTTAAAATACATACAATGTTATAATTTGTTAAAGCTAAGAACTGAATGAGCGAAGGCTTAGGTAATAAAACTATTAATGAATACTTTATGCTAACCTTGTATGAGATAGAACAAGGAACTCTATATGAAGATATAGAAAAGATGTTAAAGGAATACGAAGACAGAGAAATGTATTTAGAGTGTGCTGGAATAAACAAAGCAATAGAATATTCTAAATTCAATTCATTAGTTTCAATAACAAAACAATTAAATGAGTACGAACAATTAAACAGAATAAAATTTATAAACGAAGATGAAAACAACACAAGAGATTAGAAACGCAATTGAACAAAGAACAGGATTAAACTTAGCATCTAAAAACAGAAGAAGAGAATTAATATATTGTAGGGCAATTTACTTTAAATTATGTAGAGAAAACACAGAGCTTAGTTTCCATGAAATATCTAAGACCTTAGGAATGAGTCACGCTAATGTAATACACTCCTTAAGGAATACATTTCCTTTAATAGCAAAGCATGAATATAAGTATAAATCAATGTATGAAATACTTAAATCTCCTGACCCTATAGAAGAGATACAGGAGAAATACATAAGACTTAAAGAAGACTATGAAGCTTTACTTAAATCAACAGAAGCTCCTGATGATGCAGAGTTAGTAGATATAATAAGACAAATACCTGAACAACAAATAGATGTAGCTAAGCTTAGAATAAATGCTATGGTACAAATGCTAAAAACATATTAAGATGAACAAGAAAGAAACAATTAAGTTAAGTATATTAATAGTATTATTATGTTACTGTTTTTTTAGATTAGGTCAAGGTAATCCAGAAGTAATAACAAAAGAAGTTATTAAGGAAGTAGAAGTAAGCGACAAAGGATTTTGTGTATCCTGTTATAAGAAACATAACTATGATGAGATGTTCTTATTAGTGAATAATTATACAGATTAATGTACTTAGAGAACCTAAGACAGATAGCTTTAAGATGGTGCTTTAAGAATGACTTTGTTATATATCCTGTAACTAAAAATAATAAGGATTATAATATAGTAATAGAGAAAGGATTAAAGAAAGTGTTTATTGAAGATGTATATACTAAAACAACTATACATCAAGGTATTACAGATATATATTTAAAGCTATACAAAAAACATAATACTAAATAATCGTTATCATATTATGGCTAGAGCAAAAAAGAATAAATCACAAGAGATAAAACCTACAGACGGTAGGAAACATAATAAGAGACTTGCACCAAAACCTATATCAACTACAAATAAATTACCATCAGCTAGACAGAATAAAGCTAAGAAAGATAGGATAGCATCTTATGCTACCTCAGCTATGAAAGATGTATTTGGTAGCGAGAAAGAAGCGTTTAAACACCTAGCAAGTTTAGCTAAGAATAACTTTACTCACATGAAACTACTACTAGAGTATGCTTATGGTAAGCCTTCTGATAGTATTGATGCAGTTAAAAAGTCTGGTAAGGTTCAAGTTCCTGTCATAAACTTCTTTAACAATAAAGAGATGCAAAGCTTAGAAGATACAATAGACGTAACTCCAGACGATGAATAGTAATATAAATCTACATAGTAAATACATTCCTCTGTTTCAATCTAAGAGCAGATACTATATTGTAACTGGTGGTAGAGGTTCAGGTAAATCATTTGGTGTGGCTTTGTTTCTACTTAACCTAACTTATGAAGAAGGACACAAAGTATTGTTTACTAGATATACTTTAACATCAGCTAACACCTCTATTATACCTGAGTTCATTGAGAAGATAGACCTGATGAATGTACACGCAGACTTTAGGATAACTAAAGATGAGATTATAAATCTTAAGACAGGAAGCTCTATAATGTTTAAAGGGATACGAACATCCTCTGGTAACCAAACAGCAGCTCTAAAGTCCTTAAATGGCGTTACAACCTTTGTTGTAGATGAAGCAGAAGAGCTTATGGAAGAAGATGTGTTTAACAAGATAGACTTTTCTATACGTTCACAGAATAAACAGAACAGATGTATTTTAATATTAAACCCTGCTACAAAAGAACATTGGATATATCAAAGATTCTTTTTGTTTAAAACAATACAAGGAGGATTTAATGGTGCAAAAGATGATGCTACTTATATACATACTACATACGAAGATAATAGGGAGAACCTATCAGACTCATTCTTAACACAGTTATATGAGATGAAGAGAAGAAACCCTCATAAGTTTGAGCACGTTATCTTAGGTGGTTGGATGGAGAAAGCTGAAGGAACAATTATAAGGAATTGGAAAGTAGGAGAGTTTGCACAGACAGAATTAACCTGTTATGGTCAAGATTTTGGTTTCTCTATGGATATGACAACGCTTGTAAAGGTTTCTATTGATAAAGATGTTAGAAAGGTATATGTTAAAGAAATATACGGAAAGACTGGTTTATCTACTTCTGACATAGCATTTAGGAATAGACAGGAATGTTCAGCAGATTTGATAATATGTGACAATTCAGAGCCAAGACTTATAAATGAATTAAAGAACACAGGATTAAACATTAGACCTACTATAAAGAAGAAGGGTAGTATACTATCTGGTATTGCTTTAATGCAAGACTATGAGATTATAGTAGAGAGAAACTCTAGTGGTATTATCAGAGAGCTAAACAATTATGTATGGCATGAAAGAGGAGAGAAGCCAATAGATAAATACAATCACTTCATAGATGCAATTAGATATTCACTTCAATATTTAATACAAGGAAACAATTCTGGAAAATATGTTATCCGATAATTTGTTTAACATTAAGGTGTTTAACATTAAGGGGTCTGTTTAATATTATGCCTTGTTTAACATTATCCCCTGTTTAACATTATGGGGGTCGTTTAACATTATCCCCCCTCTTCGCTATTTAGATTTATTCTAAATAATATCTGAATTCTTACACAATTATAAAAACAAATTAAGCCAGTAGAAAAACATAAAATATTTTTGTAGTGTCAAATATATTTTGTATACGTGCGCACACGCAATATTAAAGGTGTATAAAATTTTAACATAATTTTAACAAAATTTTAACATTTACTTTTCTATTTATTTATATTAGTTTTATATATTTGATTATAATTATTAACTAAAAACAAAACAAATGACAATACACGAAACAAAAATTAATAATAATTCTTTTTTCTATATCAATAAAACTAGAGAAGGAAACTACAATTACAACAGATTAAACACTAAATTAAACAGAGTTTGGGAATATGAAACGCCTGTTAAATATTACAAAGCATTAAGAAGAGCAATAAAAAACAATATTAACCAATAAAATAAAACAAAATAAAAATATGAAAGACTTTAATAAATATTTATTCTTAGATAACTTAAAAGAGGATATAAAAGAAGAGATTAAAAGCGGAAATTTAAACGACGAAAGCGAAATAAATTTATATATATTTCAAGAGATAGACCGAGCTGTAATATATTATTCTGACTGCTTTCAAATAATGATAGAATTTAACGCTTATAATTTTGAAGGGTGCGAAAATGTTACAGAATTAGCTTACCAATTATTAGAGGAATTTATCTGGTCTGAAATAACAGATTTAACCGAGTTATTAGATGAGGCAAAAGAAGAAACAGAAAAAACAATATTAACTATTGAAGAAGTAAAGAAACAATTAAAAAAATAAACAAATGAAAAAACAAACTATAATAAATAAGATAAATGCAAAAGAAGATTTTAGCCACTATATTAATAAAGATAAAAAGCGTTATATAGTAGCTTTAAAAAATTTGCATACTTCAACAAATCCCTCAATGAATTATTTTAATATATATAATGATATATATAATATTAATACAGATTTTAATATTTTGGGAGGGTGGCAAGATAAAAGACAAATAAATATTATGT
>Ga0207896_1000045_pt1 | contig 29244 bp, 30 predicted proteins | sample LinPmetageLP36_FD_184049 | JGI IMG/M metagenome (GOLD analysis project Ga0207896, IMG submission 184049) | Marine viral communities from the Pacific Ocean - LP-36 (SPAdes) | ecosystem: Environmental > Aquatic > Marine > Oceanic | place: Pacific Ocean | collected 2010-06-15 | reverse complement strand
GAGGAAATGCACCGCTCACGGGCACCGCGAAACGAAACGCGAGCCTCTCACGAAACACGGGTACCTTGCTCATTGGGGGCGGGGGGGTTGAACTAATTTCTTGTTCAAGTTACGTTTATATATTAACTAGGTTTCAAAAAAAAAGGCAACTCATAGGGGGGTTCCAGTCCACCCAGTGCATTGGTATACCTTAAGGTATCCTAGTCATGGTTAATTAGCTCGTATAAACTCGCAGGAGTCCATTCAACTGCACCTTAACGCTTGGTATCCTTAAGGTATACATAGATTAAACCGCTTGTCAAGCTTATTTTTCAATTATTCCTTAAGTATCTTTGCTGTTGACAACTGTATAAGAAGTGCTAATGTTGGGCTTGTGTCAGAAGATATACACAAGAAAATGCTAATGAAAGAGATTTCTGAGCAGATACAAAGAGTATCCGCCGAAAAGGAAATCATTCAGCTAAAGAGTCTTAGCCGCCATGCCCCCGAAAAGGTGGCGGAAATACTTTATTTGTTTAGCACAGGCAGTTCTCAGACCAAATTGGTCAAGAAGTACGGTTACGCCAGAGAAACAATTATAAGTGTACTGACTGATTACTCAGATGCTCTGGGCACATTTCGGGAGCTTAGTGGTAAACTATCCGCTAAAAACTACATGAATCTCAGTAGCCTAGAAGAAGACTTAATTGAGAAGGTGCGTGACCGCATGGACAATGACCCCGAAATGGAGGTCAGTTTTCGGGATTTAAAGGAGCTGTCCATAGCTAAAGCTAATGCCAATAGAGAGGCTATGACGGCTAGGGGTGAGGTAACTAATATTACTGAGGGCAGAAAGGTTTACACCAAGGAGGATTATGATGATATTGTTAAGTCCGCCAAGGATCGCATCAAGAAAGCTAAGATTATAGAAGCAGAAATTGTAACAGAGGAGGATAATGGACGAGGAGATTCTTGATAAGCTAAAAGAAATACTAGGGGAACATTATCCTAATTACTGCATTATTGTGCTGGATGAAGAAGGAGAGGTGCAGTCCGAATACACTACTGTTTCAGTAGCTAGAATGCTTATTAGAGAAGCTTCACTAGATTTTAGAGATGACAACGTAGAAGTTATATGGGATACAGAAGATACTGATGATTAGCTTTACGGAGCATCCAATACTAGAGCCACCTACAGACGAAGAAATTGTAGCTTTGGCGGAAGTTGATCCAAAATTGTTAGCTGATTTACATCAGGCTCACGAAAATCTTATTCGTGCCAGCATAGAAAATCCGTTGCAAAGTGGTTTTGATTTAGCTGGATGGGGCAGGATTCGTAGTGCAATAGGAAAATATAATGAGGTTATTACTTTTGGCGGCAATCGTAGTGGAAAAACCACTGGCTGTGCAAAGCTACTGATGGAAGCGGTGACTAAAAACACCGACGGTCATGTTGTGTGCTTTAGTCAAAATGCTGATACATCAGTCAAGGTTCAGCAAGCCGCCGTATGGGAAATGATGCCCAAAGAATTTAAGAAAAAAACTAAAAGCATTGAAGGCTACATTAATTTTAGTATGCAAAATGGGTTTACTGGTTCTAGTTTCATATTTCCTGACACTAGAACTAGAGTGGACTTTAAAACCTATACGCAGTTCAGCAACAATCAGACTATCCTTGAGGGATTTGAGTTTGGATTCAAAAACAACCCAGAACTTAATATCGGGGCTTGGCTAGATGAATACTTGGGTGACGCTTCACTAGTAAACACCTTGCGATTTCGTTTAGCTACAAGAGATAGTAAGATGTTATTGGGATTCACCCCAATTGACGGATATACATCATTTGTAGCTGAATATTTGAAGGGTGCACAAACACTACAGACCCGAAAGGCATCTCTGTTAAAAGATAGAGAACTTCCCGTCCAACAATACAGTCCGAAGCGTGATGCTGGAGTAGTTTATTTGCATTCTGATGAAAACCCATTTGGGGGATATGACCGAATAAAGAAAGATTTGCAACAATCCACTGATGAGCAAATTTTGTGTCGTGCCTATGGGTATCCTGTAAGAAGTATGACATCGTTACTTCCTAAGTTTAGCACTTCTGTAAATGTACTGTCGGACGAACCAAATCAATATGGAATGAAATTTCCAGATATTACCGATACGGAAAAGTTTACGACTTATCAAGTAGTTGACCCAGCGGGAAACAGGAATTTTACATCTATTTGGGGAGCCGTAAGCAAAGATGGTGAAATATACATTAAAAAAGAGTTCCCTGACCTCAATACATACGGAGAATGGGCGATTTTCGGTGATCCCAGATGGCGTTTTGGACCCGCTTCTAAGAAAATTGGTTATGACATTGCTGGTTACGCCGATCTATTCAAGGAAATAGAACAAGAAGAGGGACTAAGAGTCTTTGAAAGAATAGGGGACTCAAGATATTTTGCTAGAGAAAATGAAAACAATGAGGATTTGTTTTTGTCTTTTTCTGATTGCGGGATGGATTTTGTGCCTTCTAGCGGAAAACAGGAGCGAGAGGGTATTATAAAACTAGACGAGTGGTTTGATTATAATGAAAACGTCAAAATTGACTTAGCTAATATGCCCAGATGCTATATTCACGAGGATTGCGGCAATTTAATTGAATCAATAACTCATTATAACGCAAATGGTAAGTCAGATGAGTGCTTAAAGGACTTTTTTGATGTATTAAGATATTTTAGAATGGCTAACGATGGTCGGGGACCCGATTTCGTAAATGCACAATCACTACAAGTTACAAGGAAAAATATAGGAGGTTACTAATGGCAAAGAAAAAATTAAAACAGATAGCAGAGGAATTTGATATTCCTTTTGAAAAAGCCCAGGATTTAGCATTTCAAAATCTTGAGGAAGAAATGATTACTGGAAAAGGAAAAAACACCTGGATCAATGAAGACGGACAAATAGTCTTTGATACTATTATACCCGTACCAGTAATATACAGGGGTCGCGTGGTACGATTAATGCCCAATCCAAGATTTGTCTTGACAAGGATACCAGATTTAAATACTACAGTGCCAGTAGAGGCTAAGTTAAATATAGCTAAAAATTTAAATGGAAAATATATTTATGTACAAGTTGATAATTCTAACAATCATAGCACTTATCATCACATTATACCTTCTCGGCGATGAACCTTTTTTTTAGCCTTGCTTTACATGTTAAAATAATCAGCTAAGTATGGACAATCAAAATATTTCGGAAGAGCTAACTTATGTTAGCAAGAAACCCAATGTAACAGTCTTAAGAAACGCTTACGACAGAACAAGAACCGAACTATCGTCATTTTTTGACCTATGTCGTTCTTCTTATGATGATAGGCGTAATTTTTGGGCTGGAAAAAGTCCTGACCTGCGTAAGCATGGAGCGGATGCTTTTCCGTGGGAGGGTGCGTCGGACATGGAAAGTCATGTTATTGATGAACGAATAAGTCGTCTCGTATCTTTATTTATTGCTTCACTATCAAGGGCTAATATTCGTGCATTTCCAGTATCTAGCGATGATATGGGCAGAGCAAAAGTAGTTTCAAGCTTTCTGAAATGGATGGTTTCTTCTGGTTACATTCCGCGATTTAAGAAAGAAATGGAACTTGGTGCAAATTATTTGCTTGAGCGTGGTGTCCTAATTAGTTATGTGGGCTGGCACCGCGAAGATCGTCGGATTATTCAACAACTTACAGTTGAACAAATTGCTGGTCATTCACAAGAAGCAATGGACATGTTTATGTCTGGATATGCGGACGGCGAGGTAGAACAAGCCCTAATGCTTGCATTTGATGGACTAACTGAAAAAAGAGCAAAAAAGGCAATTAACGAATTGCGGACGAAAGGCGTTGCCGAATTACCCGTAGTTCGCAGGCAGGTGAACGCACCAGAAATTAAAACTCTTTCACCTGATGGTGACTTCTTTTTTCCATCTTATGTAACAGATCCCCAAAGGGCACCTTTTTGTTTTTGGCGTACTTATTACACAGCACAAGAGCTACAAAATAAGGTAGTCACTGATGGATGGGACGAGGGATTTGTGGATTACGTTATCCAACATTTTCGCGGAGTAAACGCCAACAGCATTGAACGTAACGAAATTGGTTCGCAAATATCTCAATCAAGTTTTACTAACGCCGTATATCAAGCTGAAGAATTAATTGAAATTGTTCACGGCTATCAGCGTCTAATTGACCAAGAAGACAATTCGGAAGGCATTTATGAGACTATTTTTCACAGAGAACTGTCTAGCGATGTAGAGGTTCAACCTTATGCTAGCTTTGAACTACTTAATGGCTACGAAGATTATCCAGTAGTAGTTACTAAATTATCCGAGGATAGTAAACGTCTTTACGATACAAACACTATTCCCGCATTACTTCGTGGAATACAAAATCAAGTTAAAATTGAACGTGATTCACGGATAGATCGCAACAGTTGGGCAACTTTGCCTCCGCTCATGCACCCCAAGGGTCAAGCACCGCTAGAATATGGTCCAGGTCGTTTTATTCCTTATCGCCGAAAGGGTGACATTGAATTTGCACCTTCGCCACCATCACCTACTGGTTCTGTTGAAATAGAAAATACTTTAGAACAACAAGCCGACAGACTCGTAGGGCTAGATGATTCCGTCATGTCACAAACAAAGAAGCAATTCTTAGTTGATAAATTTTTATCTCACTCGGCGGAAGTTCTAAAGCTTGCATACAAGTGCTTTCAAAGATTTGGTCCCGACGAAGTATTTTTTAAGGTAACTGGAGTTCCAGATCCTCAAACAATGAATAAAGGTGATCCTATGGAGAATTTTGATGTCATTGTAAATTACGATGTATTAAATACAGATCCAGAAACCCAGGAAAAAAAGCTTCAGCAATTCATTGCACTTTCACAAATGGACAGAAATGGTCGTTTAAGTATGGATCGTTTACTTGAGTTATCAGCTAGTGCTATTGATCCTGTTCTTGCGGATGGTATGATTATGCCAGCCCAAGAAGCACAAGAAGATATTCGTAGTGAAATTACTGATGATTTATCTAAGCTGTATGCTGGAATTGAAGTGCCTGCTCGTCCAAACGGTGCTCAGTTTGCACTACAAGCAATTCAACAATACGCTCAACAACCTGATATTACGGAACGCTTACAAAGCGATGAAGGATTTAAAGCTCGTCTGGAAAAATACGCACAGCAATACAATTTCCAAATGCAACAAAACCAAAATGCCGAAATTGGCAAAATTGGCACTGCTCCATCTTCAATGGGCGGTATGAATACACAAACAATGAACCAACAATAAAATGGCAGACAATATTACTAGAAGTGATTACGCAAAAAGGCGTGAGGGCGAAATGATTGAGAAAGACGATAAGAAGTCTTTTGAAGACTTAACTAAACGATTCAAAGATGTGATTCGCGAGGCTGAGGGCTTGAAGTTAGAAGCTTACAAGCCAGATTCAACAGAAGAACATTGGACTATTGGTTTTGGTCGCTATGGTGCAGAAATAGAAGAAGGCGATACTATTACTGAAGAAACAGCAGAGGAAATGCTGGATGAAGATGTTACCGAAAGAATTAAATCCTTAAAAGAATTACTTCCTGAGTTTGATACTTATCCAGATAGTTTGAAAGATGCGTTGTTCAGTGAACACTATCGCGGTTCTATCAAAGATAGCCCAAAAACAGTTAAAGCAATTTTGGATTATGACTTTGACGAGGCGGCTCTTGAGTATTTGAGAAACGAAGAATACGAAAATGCTGAAGAAAAAGGAATTCCAGGCATTCGTCCGCGGATGGAAAAGCTAGCTGAAGAACTAGGTAAACTAAGTGCTAAATAATGCCAAAAGATAATATTGATAGGGATATAGAAACCCTAAAAACGCACGATACGTTTATTCGTTTCCTGTCTTTCATTGAAACTCTTCGGGACGAGTGCATTGCTGATCTTCACAATGCTAATACCGAAAAGATTCAACAAATTTCTGGTCGGATTTTATCTTACGACCAACTTCTTGAAATGACACAATTTAAAGATTTAAAACATTTGATTGAGCAATAGCTTGTCAGATGTGCTAAGATATAACAATCGCCCTCGCTCGGCGTTAAGGAGTGGAAACATATGCAAGATGAAATAACTACGGAGAACGCTGATTCCGTTGAAAATACAGCGATTACAGAAGAAGTAGCACCAGTAGCCGAACAAGTTTCGGAAACTAAACCTATTTCTTCAAACATGTCAGCGGAGGACTTTATTAGTTCACGCTTAGGTGATGAAACTTCACCAAAAGATGAGGTTGAGGACAATTCAAAAACAACAGGGCAAGCAGTACCTGAAGTTGATGAGGAAGCCAACGCCAATGTTCTTTCACAGGTTGATTTAGACGATATGACCGAGGGTGAGCTTCAGGAGCTTTCTCAGAAGTTAGGTTCTCGTGCCGTAAAACGCTTCGGGGAACTAACCGCAAAGAGAAAAGCGGCTGAAGAACGAATCCAGGTACTGGAATCACAGCTTCAAAAAAAAGCTAAGAAATCAGTATCCGTATCAGACATTGATCAAAATCCATACAAGGATCTAAAAAACATTAAAGAAGTTCAAGAAAAATCCAAAGAAATTAAGGATGCAATTGAATGGGCTGAAAATGTTCTTTTTGAATCTGATGACTATTCCGCAAATGATAAAGTTACCGAGATGGATGGTAAGGCTGTCACTAAAAAGGAAGTCAGGAATATTCTTAAAAATGCTAGAAAAGCACAAACTAGACATATTCCACAAAAAGTCCAAGATTTAAAAAATCAAGTTGAGGGGAAAAAAACCCAAAATGCTTTGCAAGAAAAAATTAGACAAGAAATTCCTTGGGCGACAGAAAAAGATAATGCTACAAACCAGCGTTATCAATCAATGTTAAAAGATAAAAGACTAACAAACGCATTGGAAAATGCTGACCCATCACTAAAAGCACAAATGCCATATCTTTTGGCTCATGCGGCTAATAGTATTTTTGGGGAAAGAAAGTTAGTTGATCAAGCGGTTAAACCATCTAAATCCCTTAATCCGCCAAAAAGCGTAAGCAATACGGCGGTTAAGAGTGAACAGCCTACGAACAGAAGGAGCAAAAACATCCAGACATCTAAAAATTCGTTTCGTTCCACAGGAGCGGCGAATGATTTCATCAAATTAAGAACTGCACAACTAAGTCGTTAATCCAATAAAATAATATAATACTATGGCGTTTTCAAACACATATGATGTAGCAAACCCTGGATCGGCTGTTTCCAATCGCGAGGACTTGACTGATGTCTTGACTATCCTTGCTCCTGAAGAAACTCCGATTCTTTCTGGTGCCTCCAAGAAAAAGGCATCCGCAACTAACACCGAATGGACAGTAGATGTCCTTGACTTACCAAACACAGATGGTATTGACGAGGGTGCTGATGTTCTTGCCTTTACTGACCAGTTTTCTGGTCGTGCTCGCATGGGTAACTTCACACAGAAGTTCCGCCGCGATTACAAGGTATCAGAACTGCAAGAAGCAGTTGATTCAGTCGGTCCCGCTAAAATTGCTGAAGCAGAAGCTAAGGCTATTCGTGAACTCAAGCGTGACGTAGAGAAAACTCTATGTTCTCAAAATGTAAAACAACAAGCTGCTGGAGCTGTTGGTGGAGTCGCAACTCCTTACAAGATGAATGGTCTTGCTTCTTACATTGATGCCGCTCCTGCGGCTGGCGTTGGAGTTCCTGCTGGCTTTGAAACGCCCGAAAGTAGCGTTTATAGCCAAGCGAACGATACGGCAGTAGCGTTCAACGAAAGTGCGTTTAATGATCTTATTTCCAGCATCTTTGATGTTAACGGAGTAAGCAACGGACTTACACTTGTAGCCAATACAGGTCTACGCCGCACAATCAGCGACTTTGCTCGCCTGGGTGGTGCTGGTGGCGATTCAGTTCGCACTGTGAACTACCAAGGTGGTTCTGCCGACATTAAACTGTCAGTTGAACTATACCAAAGCGATCACGGTATCGTTTCTATCGTTAATGGTAACCCTGTCTGCATGCCTAAATTTGGCAACGCAACAAATAAGGGTGCTGGCTTCCTCGTAAACCCTGAATACTACGGTGTTCACGAGTTGATCCCAATGGGAACTTCTCGTCTGCCAAATCTTGGTGGTGGTGAGCGTGGTATCGTTGACTGTGCTTTGACCCTCGGTGTTTATCACCCACAGGCTCACGGTATCATTCGCGGACAAGCTTAAATAATTCTGGTTGGGGGGCGAAAGCCCCCCGCCTTTTTATTATGGAAATAATTAGCAAACCTCACGAGATTACACAGGAAGCAATTGATCGTGCATTCATGGATCAAGTAAAGAATAGCTTTAAGGAAGAACGATCAACCGAAAGCTCGCGTCGTGACATTGCCCGAAAAGAGGCAACCGAAGAGCGAGGCAAAACGCACCCAGTACTTGGTAAATGCGTAGCAACAATTCCCGCACGGGATTATTTCAGAATGATTTTAAAATACGGCACTGAGCACGTTCATTCTAAAGAATTTTTAAAATATTACAATAAAACTTACTCAGATTTGAGTGCAAATAAAATATAGTGCAAACTAGATCATACGACTCTTTATTTAATTTAGTAAAGGCTTTAGCTGGGGTAAATGATTTTACCACTGAAGAAGATAGTTACATATTAAATTTTACAAACCGCAGGTTTAAACAGGCTTTTGATGCGTATCCTTTTTGGGCACGGTATTTGGTAGCTGGGGAGGCTCGTACGGCTGATGCAAACAATTTAATTGCTTTTACGGAAGCAGGTAAAACAAACATTGGGGAATTTTTGCGTATACATAGAAGCCAGCCATTTAATAGAAATTCCACAATTGAATACGATTTTTATGTAACTGGAGAAGGAGCATCTTTGTTAAATATACAAAGTAATTCATCTGGATCCGTATTTGTTACATATAAAAAAGAAGTCCCTGATATAGTGTCTTCCAGTCTTATTCCTCTGGAATTCTTTTACTTTATGGCTCACGCTGTTTATGCGGATTTTCTCCGTATGGACGGTCAAAATCAAAAAGCTATTGCTGAAGAACAAATTGCAGAACAATACTTAGATGACGAGCTTGGCAAGGCTAGTATAATAGCTAACACCAACATCGTTGGAAAAAAAATCTCAACATATGTCAACAGACAATCCCGATAATAATGAATAGTTCAAAAAATCAAACATTAGAATTTAGTTCTGGCGGATCCGCCATTATAAATTCGTCCTCCGTTTCTCCTGCTGGAACTTTTGGAGCAATACAGTTCCTTAAAGATTCTACTTTGGATGTAGTTACAACTAGTAAAATTACTAATCCAGCACTACTTTTAACTTCTTTTACTGCTGGCACTGTCCTGTATGGAGAATTTACAGGCGTGTCTATTAGCGGTGGTTTAGTTGCATTACACCGATTTTAAATTAAAATGTCTTTAAGTTTAAAAATTTCATTATAACATGTTTTTAGGTTTAAAACTTGCACTGCTTCGGGACAGGTCAACAAGTCAAATTACGCCAGTTACTTATTACTATTTAAGAAGCGACAATAGTGGTAATTTCTTGCAACCTACAACAAATTCAAAATACGCTAGACCGAAATAATTATGTCAGATATAACAGTTTCAAATGATGTAGATGTTATGCTACGATCAGCAGATAAAACATCAATTAGAAATAATGTTTTTGGTGATTTTACTTCAACATCTCGCTCTGTTGGTGCTTCGGCTTTAGACCCAATACAAAACAATCAGCCAGGCACTAACCTTGATACGGTAGCTAACTTATGCGTGGATACAGCAGGCAATGTTGTGAGAGGCTCACAAGAAGCAACTTGGACTTTTAATAACACACAGCTCAACGCACTAACTGCCACACGGATAAATTTATTAGATAGCCCAGGAGCTGATAAGTGCGTTGTAGTTGAGGAAACTAACTGGCTCATAGAGGTAGACCTTACAAAAGCATATCAAGCAACTAACGTTAATCTTAAGTGCGAGATGCTTGGAGTAAATGAGAATTCAGTAGCAACACAAATTACTGCCGCTAACCTCAATCAAGTAGCACAAATCTTAAAGACAGCTAATACTAATTCATTTGGACTATATCATCGTGATGTTCCAGACCTTGCAAGAATTTATAGATTTGATGTTCCTATGACTATTCGGGCGACTAATGGAGCTGGATCAACAAACGTCTTTCCAGATAATTTTGTTAGCGTAAAACTAAAAATCAAATACAGGGTCTTTGACAAGGATACTTTTTAATGAGCGATATTATATACAAATCAATAATCGGAACAGGGGGCTTTATAGCTACAGTTGAAATTTCTCCCGTCAATGGAACCCTTGGTTTTTGCGTAGGACTAGCGACATTCATATATATGACCGCATCCGCAATCAAAGTGATCAAGGAACTCCTAAAGAAATAATGACACCAGAACTACTAGCAATGCTTGGAGGAGGAATCAGTGGTTTTGTAATGAAACTTATTGGTTCGCAGATGGATCATCAGGCTCGTCAATTTGACCGTATGATTACTTCTCAGCAATATGCTGACGAATCGGCTGATGCCGCGGCTAAACGTGACGGCGGTGTCCTAGTTCGCAGGTTTCTAGTCGTATGCACAATCTTTGCCATTGTAATAGCCCCATTCGTCTTTGCGTGGACCGACGTAGGGGTAACCCTATCCAGAGAAACAAACGGCTTTCTAGGGCTATTTAAGAGCGTTCAGTGGCACACTGTGCAAGGATTCGTAATAATGCCAGAGGTAAGACAAACAGCTCTAGCTATTGTCGGTTTTTACTTTGGTTCATCTCAAGTCAAATAATATGAAAAAGTGCAATTGTGGAAAATCCAGCACCATGCCGAAATGCGATGGTAGCTCTCATAATATTAAACCAAGAAATTTAGGTAGCGGTAAGAAAATGACCCGCAAACCATTGAAATAAACCCAGTAGGAGAATATAATTATGCCAAATGTAGGAGGAAAGAAATTCCCATATACACCAAAAGGTAAGGCGGCGGCAAGCCGTGCCCGTAAACCTCGTGCTAACGCTGCAAAACGTGCTCGTCCAATAGCGGCACAACGTCCAGCGGCTCCGATGGCACCCCGCCCGATGGCACAACGCCCGATGGCACCCCGCCCAATGGCGGCTCCAATGGCACAACGTCCAATGGCTCGCCCAATGGCACAACGCCCAATGGTACAACGTCCAATGGCACAACGTCCAATGGCTGGTCCAATGGGTCGTCCAATGGGTCGTCCAATGGCTGGTCCAATGGGTCGTCCAATGGCTCGTCGTCGTGGCTAAGATAGACAAAAGCAAGATGGCTTGCAACAAGCCCCGTAGAGATTCTTCTGGGGGCAAGAAGTCCGTTGTAAAAGCCTGTCAGGATGGCAAGGAGAAAATTGTTCGTTTTGGTGACGCGAACATGACAATTAAATCAAGCCAACCAGATCGCAAACGTTCTTATTGTGCTCGTAGTGGAGGAATAAAAGGTAAAAATAATAAACTTTCAGCCAATTATTGGTCACGAAAAGCTTGGAAATGCTAATATGAGTCTATATAAAAATATCAATAAACGTAAAAAAGCAGGGACTAGCCGCCCTAAGAGCAAATCAACTGTTAGCAATAAAGCTTATTCTAACATGAAGGCAGGTTTTCCTAAAAAGAAAAAAAAGTAAATGTCGCGATTTTCATCATACGGTCAGTTTGACTCTCAAATGAAAGATGAGATGGATTCTGGGTTTTTTGGCTTTAACAATCGGTTTAGACCCGATCAACTAAAGCCAGGGGTTCTTGCGGACAGCCAGAATGGTCGTATGGATCTCAATGGAGAATGGCAGGTTCGTAAAGGTATTGATATTTTAAGTAGTTCTCTTATAATTCCTGGGACTGGGCTTACATTGCCTTTTACACTAGATGACCTTTCAGCAACTCCCCCCAAACTGGTAGATATAGTGCCAAAAATAGTGGCTTCTTGTGCTTATTCAAATCCTTTAGATACAACTGGTCAATTTATTGTTGTAGCAACAGATTCAGCGGCAGTTTTAGTTAATTTAGATCCCTTAATAACTACAACAACTGCAATAGCATACCCCGCTGGTGTTACAATTGTAAATGAAGCTTCGTTAGTACAAGCCTTCAATAAAGTTATTTTGTTTAGAAGGGGAGAAACTCCACTAATTTGGGATGGAGACATAGCCAATGATTTCGTAAAAGCACCAAGCGGCGATTTCCAACAACCTGAGCAACTTGGTAATGCTGGCGATAATACTGTTATTCTTAATGGAAGAGTAACCGTAACATCTACTGCTCACGGAATAAATGAAAGAGATAAAATTGTTGTTACGGAATCAAATAGTGACTTAGTTGTTGGGACTGTATATGATATAGCCAGTGTTACTACGGATACTTTTACATTTTTTGCACAAATAGCGGACTTAGCCGCAAGCAATAATTATTACAGCGAACCAGTTTCCGAAGGCGTTGGGTATATTAGAATGCCAGCACCCGAATACGGAGTATATCACTCGGAAAGACTAGCGGTTCCTTTTGAATATGATGTTGAAGCTACTGTTGATACTTATACTGACAGAGGAACAAGGGATGAGGTTATTTTTTCAAATGGTCAAAATGTTAACAAATACGATGATTTAAATGGTAAATTTAGACCAAATGCTGGAACTGCCGATTTTATTGTAGGACTTCATTCTTTTACTAAGGACACACTTATTGTTTTTATGAGAAACAGTATTCATGTTATTAATGGCACAACATCACTTAAATCTAGTCAAACAACTTTAATTACCGATGAAGTAGGTTGTGTGGCTAGGAATAGCATTGTTCAAGTTGGTGACAATATAATGTTTCTTTCTGATAATGGCGTATATGGTGTGTCATTCCAAGATTTATACAACCTTCGTGGCAACGAAGTTCCATTGAGCGAATCAATAGACAAGACTATTCGCAGTATTAATAGAGATTCTTGGACTAATTCTGTTGGTGTTTATTATGACAATAAATATTATTTAGCAGTTCCAGTTGGAACAGGTATAGGTGTTAATAATAGAGTTATTATTTATAATTTTTTAAATAAACAATGGGAAAGCATAGACAGTGTAGATAGCACGGCGGGTTTTGATTTTGATCGTTTACTTGTAGCTGGTGATGGTCTTACTCGTGGTGTTTATGCAATCAATACATTTGGCGGAGTGCATAAATTAGAAGGTCGTACTGACGCTATAGATGTTATTACCGCGGATCCCTCTGCTGTTGGTAATACTAGGACATATGATATACCTGCTCAGATTACAACGCGACAGTTTGCACTTGGAGCTATGGATAGGAAGACATGGAATTCTTTTGAAATAACTACTCAGTCATCACCAGAAAGAGACTCTGATTTTACTATTTCAGCAGAAACAGAAAATATTGATTACAATATATCTTTAGGAACTTTGTCCGAACGATTAGGCGGAAATCCCTTACTTCAAAATGAAGATGTTTCCATCCGTGGTAGAATAGGTAATAACCGTGCATACGGTATTCAATTTAAAATCAACAATATAGTGGGCAGACCTCGGTTACGATCCTTGAAAGTAACTGGCGGTCAAGCCTTCAGGTCAACTAACACAGCAATATAATGGCAATCTTATCTGTAAATACTCCTTATGTAGATGGAGGCACAGTAACATCTACAAATTTAAATGCACTGGTAACTGATTCGGCATTTGTTGCTGGTGCAACGGATAATGTCACAACGGAAATTTCCAGTGGAGCTATTATCGTTAGGGATGGTGGTATTAGCATAAACAAACTTAATACATCGTTAAGCGGGGCAATTGAATTAAACACAACCGCTTATATTGGTGGTGACAAAACAGGAAATACGAGAGGAGCAAATTCTCTTGATATTCAAAGCGAAAGGTCTGATGTTTCAAAAGTAGCAAGTGGGATAAATTGTGTTGCATTAGGTATTAGCAATAAAGCCACAAATGGATTGTCTTCAGTTATTGGGGTAAAAAACTCTGCTACTCAAGGCGAATGTACTGTTGTAGGATATAACAATAGTTCGTCCAGTTATCAATCTGCAATATTTGGCAGAACTAATCGTTGCGAAGATCCAGGAGGTACAGCCAGTGGCAGGTATACTCAGTTAGTTTTTGGCGGAGGTTGTCTTGCAAAATCATATGGTTCTACTGCGGTAGGATATGGGGTCAAAATAGACTCAGGATCAGGCATAGGAACGCTTGAAATGGGTAATTGGGGATATAAAGCAGGAAACAGAATAAATTCAGTGTCTAAAGCGGGATGCAGTATGCGGATGCACAATAACGGTCAAGTTGCATTTACAATTGCAGATAGCCCAATTGCACCAACGGACGGAGGAGCGACCGACGGGAACGAAGCAACAGGAACTCTTCCAAGGTCAATGTTTACAATTCAAAACAATTCAGGTGCAATAACTCTTTATTATAACGATGGGGGAACTATTTCATCTTTAGCACTTGGAACTTTGTCCTAGTGCCGCAGACTTGACATCAAATTAATCAAGCTCTAAGTTTATCTAATGGATAAACTAATATTTAATTGTTCTTTACCAAAGTCTGGATCGGAGTTGTTGCAGGTAATATTGCATCAAAATCCAAGAATCTACGGATCTAGCACTTCTCCTTTACTAGATATAATTTTTGGAGCATCTAGAAATTTACGCACAGAAGAATCCATTAGCATGGATAGCGATATTTTGCACAAATCTTTTCTTAACGGATGCAAAGGAATGATTAAAGGGTGGTGCGAAACTTTAACGGATCGTCCTGTTTTCTTAGATAAATCTAGAGGATGGTCTCATTATTACGGCTGGATAAATAAAATTGAGCCAGAACCTAAGATGTTGTGTATGGTTAGGGACATCCGTTCTATTATAGCTTCCTTTGAAAGAACTTATCAGGAAAATCGTTTTTCTCCAGAATGCCCAGACATACCAAATGAATTACAAAACATTACCTTAGAAGAAAGGATAAACTATTTTTTAAATAGTATGCCCTTGAATATTTCTCTTAAAAGATTAGATGATGTTTTTCAAACTCGTTTGTCGGATAAAATGTTATTTATCCGTCATGAAGACCTTTGTAGCTATCCAGAAGAAGTGATAAATAAAGTTTATCAGTACCTTAAGGAAGAGAAGTATGTTCATGATTTTAACAACATTCAAAAGGGTGTCAAGGAAAATAATTCAGTATTTGGTATTTTCGGAAATCATAATGTTAAAAAATCTATTAAACCCATTAAAGATAAACCTTGGTCAGATGTCCTAAGTGACGATGTAGCCAACAGTTTACACAATGCAATGATTGTGCATCAAAAAAGATTTGGATATACTTTATGATTATTTCTCATAAACATAAATATACTTTAATGCGAGTTCCTAAGACTGGAAGCACCAGTTTAGAAGCTTCTGTTCGTTTTTGCGGTGCCGTACACGAAGATGATATTTGTTCCAATACAGAAGATGCTTATTTGCCAACTCAAAATCTTCCAGAACAAATAAGAAAAGAACTTGTGCAAGCTCATAGATATAGAGAAATTGTAAAACAAAAAGTAAAATACAAATTTGAGTTAACCAAAAAAGAGTCATTGATGAAAAAATATGGTCGGCAATGGGATCTTTTTATGGAACATAATACATTGGATGATTGGATTAATATTCCTCATTACTCCAAGCATAATTTAATTTCTAAAAAACAAATTTTAGAATACAAGCATTATGGATTTTTAAGGGAACCAATAGAGAGATATTTAAGTTCATTTTGTTTTTATCAAATGTGGACAAGCAGGACTGAAAAAAAACCCATTACCGTGGAGGCATTTCATGATTTTACTTTAAATGAATTAAAAGACCACGAAAATATTTTGTTTAGACCTCAAAAAGATTATTTTTATTTTCAAGGCAAACAAATTGCTGAACCGCTTATGTTTAAAAATTGGTCTTCCGAGGCTTCTAGAATGATTAAAGAAATAGGGTTTCATCCTCTTAAGGTTTATCCTATGTTTAAAGAAAATGGCGGTGCCGCCAAACAAAGACCAGATCACGTAAGACCACTAGTCTCGGATTGGGTAGACAAGCATAGTAAAATAAAAGAATTCATAGATGAATATTTCCGTGAAGATATAAAATTCTACAACCAGTATATTTAAAAAATTATGTCATTTAGCAGAAATTACGATAATCCAGCAGACGGGGGAACGCTACCTACATTTTTCGTAACTGCTACCACTGGACCCAGTATTGGTGACGATTGGTTCGTTGATTGGAGCTTTTTTAATGGTGATTTTGACGCTGGCGACTTTGATATTGGCAACGATTGGGACTACCACGATAGTGATGGAGAGACTGATTACTCCAATAAGAACAGTAATCTTTATAGCGTATTTCGCCATGAATCCGCTTATCTGGGTAATATGCAGGGTACGGTTAACCTTGTTCCACACAACCCACTAGAAGGTTTTGTTGCAGGCACACCGCCAAATGCTATGGGTCAACGAGATTTCGTTGCTCAGGGAATAGTATATAGGGAAAATTTAGACCCCAATTCTTTTCAATACAACACATATAGGGGTGAAAATAATAAAACCTATCAAATTCCAGAAATAGCTATTGATATTGTTACTGGAGAAGAAAGTACAGATATTGGAGATAGATTAGTTTCATTATATAATTCGTTTTCTAACGCCGACGAAATGCAGTTTATAATGCAAAAATTTGGTCCTGATTCAGCACAGGATTATTTTGGATTAAATGGTTATGATGAATTACGAGCATATAATCAAAATGCAAGTTATATACCTCAAGTTATAAATCAAAGTCATGAAACTATATCCTTAGATGGCAGTATAATTACTTTTGCAGATGGTACGGCTTTTAGTACTGATCTTAGTGGAGATTTTTCTGGAGATATAGGAAATACATATAATGATTTTTATCTTTCTTTTCTTCAAGATCAAGTAAAAAATTACAATGCTGGTAACGACTGGAATTACGCAAGCATTTCGTCTAGTGAGGATGGCTATGATGTAGATGGTTTTAATGCAAGAGGATTCAGGGCTGATGGCTACAACGTATACGGATACGACGAAGATGGGTTTAATAAAGACGACATTAACAGGCAAGGTTTTAATCGCGAAGGATATAATTCAGGCGGATATGATGTTGACGGGTACAATGTTGAGGGATATGATGTTGACGGGTACAATGTTGCGGGATATGACCGAGAAGACCGTGATCCTGAAGGATATGATGTTGATGGGTATGATATTGCGGGATATGACCGAGAAAATCGTGATGTTGATGGATATGACATTGAAGGACGAGATCTCATGGGTTATGACCGTGAAGGATACGATGGTGCGGGATATGATTCAGATGGTTTTGATCGTCAAAATGTTGGTTCTGACGGTTTTAATAGAGATGGAGTAGATGGTGAAGGATATGACCGAGACGGATACGATTTAGAGGGAGTTGACAGAGACGGATACGGTCTAGATGGATATAATACTATAACAGGTTTTGATCGCGAAGGATATAATAGTGATGGCGTTAATTTTGATGGTTTAACTGCCCAAGAAATTATAGATGGATACACGGTTAGTGAAGATGGTATAATTATGCTACCAGAGACTGTCGTTACAGGTACACCAGGTGATACTGGCAACGGCAACGGCAACGACGACGGTCTTGGTCTTGACGGTTCTGATCTTGGTCTTGATCTTATCGGTGACAACGGTGGTTATGGCGATGGCAGTGTTAGTCTTGATGGATCTGGTCCTGGAATTGTTTCTGAGCCTGACGATTTAGGTGTATTAACCAAAGAACAAGAAGAAGCAAAAAGAAAACTAATAGAAGAAATACAAAATAGATTTAAAGGAACTCGCAGAGATTATAACGAATTTCTACAAAGCGAGGAAGGTGAAGCTCAGGTTAAAGACCTTGGCGATTGGCTAAATAAAAACGCTATGCCTGGTGGACAGTTTGATATGTCCAAAAAGGATGCACTGATGGACAAGTTGATAGCCCTTACTACTGGCAACCAGTTTGGTGGTTTAAATGGGTTTGCAATGGGCATCAACCTGCTAGAGGGAATGATCAATAGAAACATAATTGATCCGCCTAACATAGGTTTTTTCATTAATAATATTGCGGAAGAGCATATTAGCGAAAAGTTGCTAGGAACAATTGAAAAAATTGTTCCAGATTTTGTAGAAAATATTACTGGTTTAAGTGCTGTCTTACAGGCAAATTCAGACCCTGCTAGTGGTTATCTTGCTCAAGGTTTTGATTTGTCTGCTTGGCTTTTGGGCGATTTAGATATGGCTAGAGAGGTGGACTATGGTTTACTTCCTGCAACCGAACAACTTGCACAGCAAGAATACGATCTAGTTGTTGCTCAGTTCGGGCAAGCGAATGCGGACTACATACTCAATGACCCAGAAACCAATGATCAGAACTTCTTTGAGAGAGCAATTAATATATTAGGGGAAACAGTTTATGGAACAGCATTAGAACAAGAATTTGAAAAGATTAAAGAAACTGTTACTCCAGAAGAATATGAAAAATTTCAAGCAGAAATAGACGCACAGCCTGGTCTCTTTTCCAAGCTTGCGACACTAATATCCAGTGGCTATGATAGTTTAGTAGAACCGTTTTCCCCAATTGGTGACGTTATGCAGTCAATTGGTTTCCATCAGCAATATTATATAGGTGGAACACTTCCTACGAATTTAATAAATATACTAAGTTCTTCTGCTACTGGATTACCCGTTGGTTCAATATTAAATATGGTTGGAGGTGCTATGGCTCCTTCTGGTCAGGAATTATCTGACTATTTGTGGTCTAAAGGAATTGATCCGACTACCGCTACTCGTGCCGATATAGGAAGATTTTTAGTTGATCAAAACTACGAAGTTCCAGATTTTAATTATGACACAGGAGAATTTACTCTTCCTACTGAAACTGAAGATGGCACGCCATTTAACTATGACAGTGATGGTGATGGCTTTTTTGACCTTTTTAGAGAAAATGTTTCTAATCTTTTTGGTGGAGATGACTCTTTAATTGGTAATATTATTGATGCGGATAATGCTGGTCCTGGCGATGGTAATGGTTTATTTGACACTGCAACTAAGGTTGCAGGCGAAGTTGTAACAGGTATTGGGGAGACTGGTAGTGATATATTTGATGGAATAACTTTAACTGGTGTTGATAATGGATCTCCAAATGTTCCTGATATTTTTGGTCCAAATGCTGGAACTACCCCTGATCCCGATGCTAATCTTTTCGGTCCAAGTGCAGGCGACCCTTCCTTGCTGGATGACGGGTCTGGACTACCCTTTGACACTACCACTACCACTGACACTACCACCGACCCCGATAATACAAGTGCTGTAGACGCGGGTGCTAATATAGATACTACTATGCCTGACGATTACGAAGAAAGCGATTATGATGTTGCGTACGAAGCTGCTAAATATTTAATAGGTGCTGTTGATGCCCAAAGGTTTAAGGGTGTTGGTCTTTCAGACCCTGAGTTGCAGGATCTTATTGGTTCTTATTCATCCGATATTTCACAGCGTGAATTACTGCGTGCACTTGAGTTAAATCGTGGTGAACAAACTGGAATTAATGAATTGCGGGATGTACAGAAACAAGCTGACTTAGACTTGCTTGGTAATTACGGTCAAGAATATGCTGATGCAGTTCGCGGACTTGATCCAACAGCACTAGGAGTTCTTGGTCAGCAAGAAGAACTGAGTAATAGATTATATAGTCGTGCTAGCGGTGATTTAACTGCCGAGCAAGAAGCTGATGCCGAAGAAAGAGCCTTTGAAATAGCGGCTCAAACTGGTCGCACATTGGACTCAACTAGGATAGCAAATGTCATAAGGGCAGAAGAAGACACGGTTGCTAACTTGGAAGGTCGTGCTCAGCAAGCTGGCACAAGTACTTACAATATGAGCCGTGGTTTAACTGGCAATATTCCATCTATGTTACTTGGAAATACTGGTAATCCTTACGGAACAGGTGTTGGACAAATTACTCCTCCGCTTGGTGTAGGTGATATTGTTTCCATGAGTACTTCGCAATACGCACAGCAACAAAATATTGAACAAGCTCAATTACAATTAGCTTCAGTGCAAAGGAATTATGATGCCGCTGTCGCCGCAAATGAACCATCAAAGGCACAAGAATTCCTCGCTAGAGCAAATGAAATAATAACCTATATAAATCTTGCAAAATCAGGAGCAGAAGCAATAGGTAGTCTACCAAAAACTATCCAAGATGTGAGGACTGGTATTTCTGACGCATGGCAGGGAATCACGGGACTGTTTGCGGGTGGAAATAAATCAGCAAATAATGATACCCTTACTCAGGCTATAAACAGAAAGTATGATTCAGTATCATACGATACTGGGGGTCCTAGCAGTACCAGCTGGGATTTAGGCACTTTCTAAAATAATTCAATTGTAGGAAATTTTTAAATATGGCAAGAATGAACACAGGAGCGGCAGTTCAGGACTTTTCTGAATTGTCAAAAATTAATTATAGCAAATTACCCGAAACTGAACGGTTGGGTCGGGAACGTTTGTACCAAGCTGAACAAGTAAGGGGCGACCGTGTTCGTGCGGATGCACAATTGCCAGCCCTTAAAGAGCTTCAAGCAAATAACTTATTAAAAGCGGGCACTGAAGGTGTTATTAGTGGAATCCTACAATCTAATCCACAGTTAATGCAAACCTTGGATTCTGGTACGGATTCCGAACAAGTTAATAAAGCTTACAAAAAATTTGTCCAAGGTAATAGCGGTTTAGCTGATAATTCCATACTGAGTCAGTTTGTTACACAGGCTGATAAGGGCATGAAAGAAGCACAAGCATTGCAGTTTGAACAAGATCAAGCCGCAATGACCAAAAAAACCTCTGCAATGAATGCCGCTAAAAGCCTTCAGGATTCATTAAATGAAGGCAATCAGTCCAAGAAACTGGTTTTGCGCGACATGGCATCAGTACAACAGTTCATGGAGACATCTGGCGACGATTATCCAATTACTCCCGTTACATTACCAGATGGAACACAGGGTTTTGAAGTAGGAACAAGTCGTGCTAAAGCATCTGCGGCTGATGAGAGCATGTGGCTGTCTAATGCTGAAATTAAAAAACTACAAGATACGACAGGTCTTAATTACAAACAAACGCCATTCATGAAAAATGGTGTTATGGGTGCATACATACAAGAATCATTTGCTCCTACTGAAGAAATTGATAAATTAAATAAAGCTGAATTGTCTACCATGACTGACATCATGGATAGAGCTTATCAGTGGACTGATGGTGATGCCGATTCCATAACATCGCCTCGTTTTCAAGCAGAAAGTAATTTAGCAATTTATAGAGAAGTTCTTAATGAGTTAGAAGGTGGTACAGTTGTAACAGGAACAACTGGAGCTAAAATGATCGCAGTGTTAGGTCAAATTGGGCTAGATGATCCCATAAGGTCTTGGTTTAAACCAAATGAGCAAGATGCTCTTGACCGTGTTCGCGGTGTTGTTTTCCAAGGTTTACGCTTGACTCTGGGACCACAGTTCACCGAGAATGAGGGTAAAAGATTAGTTGCCGCAACATATAATGATGCTCTTAGCCCAGAACAAAACGCACGACGTTTAGAAAGACTTGCAAAATTGCTAGAAGATACTATTGCTTATAAAGATTACACATCGGAACTCGGAAGAACAACTGAGGGTGCTCTAAAGCAAATAAAGGGAGAAGTATATCCAATGAAATCTTGGTTCCAGAATCAAATAAAAATAATGGAAGATGACTTTGATCAAGAAAGTAAAATAATGGGAACTGGGGGTGACTCCAAACCAATGGATCTTGTTGAAGTTCAATATCGTCCAACTGTACAAGCAATAATAAATAAGCACGAGAAAGCTTCACAACTCTAATATTATGGCAGAAAGATTTCAGGTTTTATTAGATACTATAGAGGCTTCTGATGCCGCTGGCAATGACGAAGAAACCATTCAACTTATTGCAGAATTAAAACGGCTTGAAGCGGTTGATCTGACTCATAAGTATGATAAACAAGCAGAGGCTGTTAGGAATTTAACATGGGGAAATCCTTATCCTCAAAAAGTTGTAGAAGGTAAGGAATACAAATCCCCCGACGGAAGTTACAAGAGAACTTACACAAAGAAAGCTCTGACTGAATTAACTCCTAGGGAATGGTACACTGATTTTTATAAATATAATCTTGATACAATTTTGCAAGATGATACTGCTGGGCTTGACTTGAAAAATGGTTTATCCGATAGCCCCAAAAGGTATGAGAATCCCGTTAACGAGGCAGATGGATTTTGGGAAAAAACTTTAAGTATGTTTTTAACTGCTCCAGTATATACTGGTTCTGGTGTATCTTCTGTAACTACAAACGGTAGCCCTCCCAGGACAGGTCTTTCCGATCGTGCCGCGTATGGGTTGATGCCAACTCAACGAACTCAACACGCATGGTTAACTGATACATACGGCGCAGACAATGTAAAATTTTATAATACACCAAATCATAATTTATTTCTATGGAGAGAAAATAAAGATGACCCTTGGAAGATGCCTGAGCCATTAGAAACTATTGATTTTGCGGATTTTAGTAGCGATTTAGCGGGCGAGGTTCTGCCAACTACAATGTCTATTGCTGGAGGTTTAATTGGTGCATTTGGGGGTAACCCTGGCACTATGGCTCTTGGAGCTGGCTTGGGTCAAGGTGGTGGTCGTTTTATTCAAGAAGCTTTAGTAGAAAAAACAATGCTTGATGAAGTAGATGCTACAAGGATTGCTAAAAGAGCGGCTGTTGAGGGTATTCTTACTACTGTTGCAGATTTTACAATGACCTATGGTAGCAACAAACTATTAATGGGTTGGATGGGTCGCGAAGGAACAGATTTTTTTGCTGAAACCATGCGAAATTTGTCTTACGTAAAATCAGATGCACCAACAATTTACAAAACACCATTCCTTGATCAAGGTGGCGATGTAGCACAGCGGGTTTTAAGAATAGAAAGCAAATTTCCTAACGGTGCAATTGCTAACGCAATGAACGAGCAAAGACAACAAGCTGGTGATGCGTTTCAAGGTGTAATAAATCCTACGTCAAGATCTGCTGGTGCAGTTGATGATGCGTTTCGTCAGGGGCTAGATCACATTACTGGAAATTTAACAGTACAAAGAAACCAATTGCTTAAAACTTTAGATGATTTAGAACTTCAAAGAGGTGCACTAAACACTGTTGCGGAAAAAGAAGCAAATAAAGCTGCAAAAAAAGAAGCAATAGAAACGTTTAATGCACAAATAAGCAAATATGAAGCTTTAGTGTTATCAACTAGAAAAATTTCTCCTGCTCAAGCGGGTTTAACGGCAAGAAAGAAATTAGCCGATAGTTTTGTTGATGTTTCGGTGCAAAAAGGCAAAAATTTTACAGAAGCTTATACTTCTTTATCTGGCGTAGCTACCCCAGTTAGTGATGTAAGTAACGTTTTTTCAAGGCACAGTAGGGAATTAATTACTGACATAGAAGGCGAAGCAATCGGCATTTTAAATGCTAATGCTCGCAACACTTCTAATACTGCCTTGAAAAGACTAGATGACCTAGCGGCTTCAGGAGGAAGCATTGATTTTAAATCTGTAAATGAGATTATTCAAAAAATTGAAGAAAAAACGCGACGAGGTAATTTTGTAGCTGGTTTTGATGCAAATCAATACAAAGCACTAGCTGACGATCTTCGTGTATTAAGATCTCAAATGCTAGAAGGAGCAGATCCCAATGCTGTTGCTCAATTTGAAAACGCAAATCTTTATTATAGGGATACTTATTTAAGTTACATTGGCGGAGATATAGAATCCATCATTAAACCTGAAATGGGTCAGTCCTTCTATGATGCTATAAGTGCAAAAGCATCTAACGGAGTTAATCCGATGAATCCTGTTGGTGATCTTCTTCCTCCGTATAGAAAAACAGATGATGCCGTATTAACAACTGTTTTAAAAGACAGCGGAACAACTAAAAAATACCTAGAACTAGCGGATGCTGACCTAGCGACTAGGCAACTTCTTCAGGACAGTTGGCTAGAAAGTAAGGGGTTAATAGCTGGTGAACCAATTGATCTTGATGTTATTTTAAACTTAAAGGGCAAGGACATGGACATGGTTCGTGTATTATTTCCAGAAGGTCAGGGAGCGTCTCCACAAGCTGGTGTTGCTGGATGGAATTCCAAGGTTGAAATATTTGATGAATTAAAACGTTTAGGTAAAGGGGAGGATGACGCAATTGTTACATTATCTCAGGACACATTTGAACGTATTATGAGATCTGGCTCTAAAAAAGAAATGGCAGAACTTAGAAAAATTGCTATAAAAGAAAATGAGGTTAAAGAAAAATTAGCAAAGTATTCTCAGACAATGGTCAACATGGTTAATGAGGGAAGAATTCCCTTGCCTAAAAATAGGGTTGAAATGGATACGTTCCTAGAGGGGGTCATGAAGTCAGACCCAATCCAACAGGAGAAGTTTATCAAAATTATATCTGAACAAGGTGACGATGCGTTGCTTGATTTACAAGGCTCTGTTTACCACGAATTGATTCGTAGAACAAAAGTAAAGGGCAAGCTGGTTGATCAAGCTAGTCCCAAGGATAATACTCTTTGGGATCCGTTTGAAATGGCTAATGAGTTAGAAGCCAACAAAGAGTTTCTTTTGCAATTGATCGGTCGTGAAGGGTACGACAATTTAGTTGTAACCAATAGGGGACTACAGGCTCTAACTAGACCCGTAAAGGACGACGGCAAGCAGTTAGTGCCACGAGTCGCTATGACTAGTTCTGGGTTTAACTTCTGGGCTTCAAATGCACTCTCTCCAGTCACCGACAGAATTGGTGCAGTGGTTATGGGGATGCAAGTTAGACATCCCCTTAAGAAAGTAATCAATGCCAAGACATACGATAATTATCAAAATTCTATTATCAAGGGTGCATTTCTTTCAGCTAAAGGTCTTCAGATGTTAAACAGTGAGGCGGAAGCTTCCCCAGAAATGAACTCTTGGATTAACGGTAACCTTCAGGCGATCAAGGACGAGGCAAATGAGCAACGGAAAATAGCTTTCCCAAAGAGGGAAATAAATGATGTACCCCCTAGCCCGCCAGAAGAATTGCTGGAAGGAATGTCACAATTTCAAACAGCCCAATAAAAAGCCCCACCCCCGAAAGGGGCAGGGCTTAAAAAGGGGGTAAACGGAGAGATAAGAAACGAACTCTCTGCTGGTAGTTACCTATACAGCTTCCCTTTTAAATTGATTTTATTATAGTCTGCGGGTCAATACCCGTTAGTCAAGTGATAGATACTATTATTTTGGGGGTACCCTGTTTTTGTTATACAAACCTACCCACGCAATGGTAATGCTTAAATAAGCAACCGATGTCCCGCTCACCTTCACGGTTCTTGGCTATCTTATAAGTAAGCTCGGTGTAAGCACCCTTTGAGTCCATGCCCTTGGATGATTCCGTGTCCCCGTTACGAGGATACATGAGTAAAACGACATCAGCATCGTTCTCAATGTCCCCAGAATCCTTTAGATCGTATAAGCTCAAGCCACCTTCACGCTTAGCCCCCTCACGGTTTACTTGGGCAAGTAATATAACTGCAACATCCAGTTCCAACGCCATCTGTTTGATTCTGTGAGATATTTTAGCAATGCCCTCAGCCTTACCTGCTTTGTCGCTGAACGGAATGAGTTGCAAGTAATCAACAACGATTAACTTTACTCCCATCTTCTTAACCATGCTCCGTGCTTGTCCCGCAAGATCGTCCGCACTCCTTACAACGTGCGAAGTGTAAATGGGCATTGCGTTTAGCTCTGCGTTAAACTCTTTGAACTTCTCCGCTCGTTGCTTTCCCACCGCACTATCATTAATAGTCTTGTAATTGATGCCCGACAGGGTTTGCAGTAAACGCTTCGTCACTTGCTTCTTTGGCATCTCAAAAGAAAAAATGGCTACCCCCTTTTCCTGTCTCTTCGCGGCGTTCAACGCTATGTTCAATGCTAATGCTGATTTACCGCAGGAAGTGGGTGCCGCAATGGTTAACACTTCACCAGCCGCTATACCACCGCTACCCAGCATAACATCCAACCGTCCTATGTTGGTAGTAATGACATCCGCTTGAAAATCACCACTCATGATTGAATCAATCTCATCATTTATGGAATCAGTAGCAGTAGACAAATCCAGTTCCGTGGTATCTACCCGAATGTCGGCATTTAAATCCGAATCAAGTTCCGCCTTTATCTCATCGGAACCAGTAGCTTCAGCTTCAGCCTTCTCCCTAGCCAACCTACAAGAGCGTATAACATTGCGGAGTTTAGATTTTTCGGATACGGTCTTGGCACAGAATGCAAAGTCCAAGGGAGTAGTCACCTTGTCCATTAACCGCATCATACCTACAACGCCCCCGATCTCATCAGTTCCATTGACTGACTTGATGTACTCCATTGCGGAGACTTCATTTAGGGGCTGGTTACTATCGCATATAGATTTTACCGCACCGAAAAGTATCTTGTGCCTTAGTTGAAAAAAATCATCTGGAGAAACTATGTGACTAATCTCATCGTAGTAACTTCCGTCTTCATGGTTAATACAAGTTGCTATAACTTTCTCTTCAGCTTCTAGGTTATGGGGTGGTGCTTTCAGTTCGTCTGTTATCATTTCGTTCCTTTATTTGGTTTAGTATTTGGTTTAGCGAATTCAGAAATATTCCTATCTCATGCCTCTTTTTCGCCGTTTGGGCTTGGTCAATGACATTCAATGCCATCGTTGCTAGTTCGTCAATCTCTTTCATTTAGTCCTTATAATTTGAGCATAAAAAGCCCCCCAAGATTTCCTCAAGGGGGGCAGTTTTTTTTACTTGCCTCGTTCCAACATCCCCAAAGCAATTAAAGAATACCCGATTAAGTCACGGAATATATCTTTGTCTTGGTCGCCGATTGACTCAACCGCTAGGGTTCCATCAGCACACAAGGCTTTAGCTCGTTGGAATTTATCTTGCATACGAATGCAGATTCCAGTTAAAGGGGGTACCCCGAATTCAACAGATTGATCAAAGTTTGCAAACGGATTGTTGCAAGAGTTACCGCCAGTATAATCGGCATTCTTCTTGGCAGTTAGGGCGAGTATCGCGTCAACTTCTTGTTGTCGGAACTCACTCCACCACTGCTTGTCGTAAACTTTCATCTTCAGTGAATTGGACTTCATCCTTAGAATGGTGCTTCGTCGTTAGTAGGCGTGGTAGGCACGTTGGGGGTACTGTGCCCACCGCTAACATCCACCTGCTTATCTTCTGGGGCGTAGTCACAAGCAAGACTAAGCATCGGTTGCCCGCTCTTAGTACTACGCTTCCAACCTTTTAGGTAATAAACACCCGCTTTATCCACAGTAATCTTACCAGAATAATCGGGGTGGCTTTCTTTCTCCTTGCGGTCATTAATAAAAAGACCACCAGAGTTCATGTATTTATTTTGTTCGGACATAATTTTTAGAATCCTTGGGTTGTTGTTGTTGTATTTTTGGGAGAGTCCTTGCCGTGCTTGTTAGTAGCGTCGGGGTCTTTAGTATCGTCAATAGCGAAAAGAGCATTTAAAGAATACTTTCTTGCGTAGGAACTAGCGGAGCCAGTGATTTGTGCTTCGTCCATACCCTTCTTGGATTCTGCCTCACGAGCAAATGATTGTGCGGTGATAACTTCTTCGCTATTGCTATCAGCAAGAGAAGCGTTCGCCTTCACATATACTCGTCCAGCAACCTCAACGATCTCATCGTTAATCACTAGCGAGCAATCCCAAACATTTAGTAAGGGCTTTACTGCGTTTAATATATCTTCGGCACTTCGGTAATTGTAACCACCGAACTTATTGGTTTGTCCCTTGGGGGCTTTCAAAGAGGATTGTATCCACTGTAACTTTTGGCGTATGTTGTCAGCCTTTTTATTTTGTTCGCTCATATTTTTCTTTTGTTAATTTGCGGAAGAGTTCCGCTCTTTGCTTTTGATTAGAACACCCGTCAAGTTCATCCTGACTTGCGTTCATGTTCTTAAGAGTTTCAGTTTGCTCTGCACTTGTCAACTTATTTTTGAATTTATTTCTAAGTTGATTCAGTCCAGCGTAATGAAGTATGCCAGAATCCCTTTGTTCAAGGTACCCCGATATAGCTTCAAGGGTAATCGGAAGAAATTCTTTATCACCCTTGCACATCCCCAAGTAAAAATTCTCTATCTTTCCAAGAAGACTGTTTGCTTGGCGGGATATGACTCCCCGAACCATGCCAGTCTGATGGTCGTGATCAACCACCCAATCATCACCCTTGGTAGAAAGTATTGGGCAACAAGTCGGCTTGTTCTTTTCTCGGTAGGCTTTGATCTTGCTTTGCGGTAAGTAGCTCATAGCGAATTAGTCGGTTCTCCGTTTATCACGGATATTGATTGCTTAAGCACTCGTTTTTCTTCGGACAAGTCCTTGCGTTGTTGTTCCATTCGCTCAATTTTAAAACTGAGTACCCTGCTTTCAGCACGGATCATTTCAATTCTAGTTTGAAGCCGTTCCAGTTGCGAGTCCATTTTTTATATTCCGTTTCCAACGGTAGTAGGTTGTGGTGTGGACACCGCACTCATAACAAGCGTGTTTAATGGGGTACCCGTTTTTGATAAAATATTCTATTTCATGAATCGTGTCGTTCCGATCTTCCTCAGTCAAGCAGTATGCTCCTTCGCGAAGCTCTATTGGTTCTTCAAGCTCATCGCATTCTTTCTGCAATCGCTCGTTGGTTTCGTATTCCTTAGAGATTCTTTGCTCCGCCCAGCTTATAAAATTACTGATACTATCCGCACTCGCCATCCGTGATGTCCTCCACATTTAGAATGATTCCAGTTCCGCCCCTTTTGAAATGAACCAATTTGTCCCTACCTTGATTTCGGGAAAGCAATAAGCGAACCGCATCCTTGGAATTGTGTGCCCACTTAATCGCATTGCTTGTGAAGTCACTCGGCACATCGTTTCTTTTGTATGTTATTTTATACTCTCTCATTTTATGACGGGCTTCATTCGTTTTGCCCA
>Ga0207896_1000044_pt1 | contig 29422 bp, 40 predicted proteins | sample LinPmetageLP36_FD_184049 | JGI IMG/M metagenome (GOLD analysis project Ga0207896, IMG submission 184049) | Marine viral communities from the Pacific Ocean - LP-36 (SPAdes) | ecosystem: Environmental > Aquatic > Marine > Oceanic | place: Pacific Ocean | collected 2010-06-15 | reverse complement strand
TTCAAAGTATGATGTCTCATATACCTCACCAAATATCCACCAACCACTATCTGCTTCAGTCATTATTTGATAAGCGATATTAACATCAGTAAAGATTGGTGCAACGATTGGCACTACGATAATACTAAATACACACATCAGTGCTATCCAGCGTCTAGTGTGTTTTGTGTGTGGGTCTGATACTTCTCTTGCTTTGTCTGTTTGTTGAGCTGCAAATTCTGCACGTTGCATCAACATCTTTTCTCGATCTGCTTGTGCTTGTCCTTTCTGAGCTATGATAGACATAACTCCTCCTAGCACCGTCGAAGTTAACATAGAGAATAGCTCCATGGGTAGTCCCATCATGCGTTATAAAAATAGCCTCCAACTATTGCAGCTATACCACCTAGCCATGCTATAAATGTTATAGCACCCTTGCCTTTGTTAATTGATTCTTCTAGCTTGGTGATCCTGTCTTCTAGAGATACAATCCTATCTAAGATTTGTGAGTTAGTTACTGTTCTCATTTAGGATACTTATCTTTGACTGCTTTAATTGTTGATTTCCAACCATCAACACCATTGTGATAGATGTCATCTAGTTGTGCTTGAATACTTGGATATTCTTTTGCTCTTTTGTGTTGATATTCTTTTGCTTCATACTGAGTTGTTAGTTCAGCTAATTTAGTATTTATTTCACTTTCACTTGGTTTTGCATTTTCTGTATCATTCCATTCTAAAGTAGAATATTTATCTTCAATCAACATGAAAGAAGATGTTGGTCTTAATGAAACTATTGCATCTGTAAACTCAGGTTTTTTTATAAAATCCATAATATCCTCTATGTACTAATTGTTACTTTGCTTCCGTCTAATTCAAATACATGTAAATAAGAAGATGTTACTGCATGTTCTGAACTACTACTATTACTATCATTAAAACTCCTATTCAAAAACCATGAATTTCCTGATTCAGATTCTATTTGCACTCTATATGTTAATTCACTCGTTGAGTTTGGTGATAATATACATGAGCCAATAAAGTTTTGTGAGCCATTTAAATTACCTGCAATACATTTGAATGATGCTCTGTCTTTTGACCCACTAGGGTCACCGATACCAACTGCTGAATTATTTTCTGTAAATCTAAATGCACCTGTTGTATTTAATCCTATAGACCCTGTAGTTATTAATAATATTTTATTAGATGTTGATGCAGGTGTTATTGGTGCCTCTAAACCGATATTAGCAAAAGTACCTGAACCTGTAGCATTTGCTGTAATTTCATCATGTGAACTTTTTATAATAAAACCACCTAATTGTGATGTAAGTGCTACTGTGCCTGAACTCGCAGGAATCGTTAGAGTATTAGTACCAGCAGCTGCTGGAACATCAACTGTTATTTGTCCTGAGCTACTTCCTTTAATTACTAATGCCATTATTCTAATTCCTCATCTGTAGGTCTTGATTCTGTTGGGTGATTCCATGAAGCTATAAAGTCTCCATTGCCATCTGAATTATTTTGCACAATAATGTAATCTATAAAATCTGAGTTAGTTACATTTGGTCTTGCTGATTTAATCTTTTCTACTAATGTCGCCATTATGCACCTCTAAAGAAATGAGCTTGAAAGTAAGTATCATCTGAATTGTTTGTAACTTGATTACCTGTTGTAAACACAAATGCCTCAAAATAATCGTCAGTATCAGCTACTGCCATAATACTTACTTGTGTCTGTTGTTGTCCTGTGCCTGTGCCTCTCTTGAAAATCGCACCATTTTTGTAGAGTGCAATAAGATTAGTTGTGCTTGAATTACATCTTACTCCTATATTAAATGCATAATAACCTGCGACTGTAGGTGTAAACCTGTAATTGCTGACATCATATTTAGAATCAGTATCCCAAACTTCAGTAGCAAAAGCTACTTTGGTATATGTACTTGATGAAACACTTGTCTGGTCTGCTGAAAGTGTAGCCATAAAACTTGGTCTGCTTGTTAGCAAATCTGTGTTATCTGTTCTTGTACCATGTAATGTTATTGCCATTATTCAACTCCAATAAGTGCTTTAATTTGGGCATCTGTTAACCCTAATTCTTTTAGCTTTGCTTTGCCATTTGCTTTGTCTGTTTTTCTGTCTTCTTCTTCTTTTATTACTTGTTGAGTTACTGCTTTTACTGCATCTGTGTAGTCATATGAGCCATCATCTTTTTTTACCATGTCAGCAAACACACTATCGCTTACTTCGACATAACCATCTTCTGCTATATATGATATTTGTTTAACTACGTTATCTTCTATGAGTGCATATTTCATTATGATATCTTCCTTATTAGAACTGTTGCATATATAGAACTTCTACTATCAGATGCAGAGCCATAATGACCTAATCCTATTTGGTCTTTTGCTGACATTGTTCTATGTCTCAATTCAAATACTTTTTGTCCTGATATAGTAAATCTTCCATAAGTAGGAGCAAAGTCACTCATTAACGTGTTGTGAGCAGAACTGAAAGTTTGCATACCTAAAACTTCTATATCATTATCGGTTACATTAAATAAAAATGTTCTGTGATGATCTACTGCTAAACCATTAGCATATGCTTCAATAAAATAAGTTCCAGCAGGTAACGTTATTCGATTAGATCCAAGACTAGCTCCTGTAATTTCATTTGTTACAACAGTATTTAAATCTCTAACATGGTCTGTAGTTGCACTAGCAGAGCCACCATGTGTTGTGCTACCTTTCTCATCTTGTACATGAAGTAATTTTAATGCAGAAGCAGGTACGCTAGTTAAGTTAGCACCACTCCCTACAAAAGATACAGCAGTTAAATTACCACTAGCGTCCATTGCCATTTTTGTAGAACCATTAGATTGAAAATCTATAGCACCACTTGTATCTGATACAAACTTTAATCCAGCACTTGTATCTGCATTAATCTTAACTGTCATAGTATTACTAACCTCTCTCCTGATGGGATTGTTACTGTAACCCCTGTATTAATCGTTAATGGTCCAACGCACATAGCAGATTTGTTGCTTGATAGTGTGTAGTTTGTTGTGACAACTCTCTCGTTTTCTTGAAATACAGTATCACCTCCAGCTCCTGTTGCACCACCTCCTACAGAACCCCAAGCGGATCCATTATATCCCTCAAAGGTAGCTACTGTAGAGTTAAATCTAAAATCACCAGTTGCAGGTGCGCCGTTTCTTTGTGCGGTTGTACCTACTGGTACTTTAACAGAGCCTGTACTTGTTATATCTACACCATCTGCTGTTGTTACAAATTTTTCAGTATTGTCATGCCTTAATGAAACTGCTCCATTTTGAGTAAAGGTTGCCATCGTTTCATTTGCTGCTGCATTTTCTATTTGAACAATTGAAGAAAGTATAGCTAAACCACCAGATCCTGTTTCTGCTATAACAGAGTTACTACCATCATGATAAATGCTTAAGTCAGGTACGGCTCCGAATACTGCTTTTGCATTATCTGGAAACTTTAAAGAGTTTGCTGATTTATCCCAAACAACATTATAATTATCACCTGTAAAAGTTGCATCACCATCGACACTAAGTCCTGTACTTGCTAATAATGTACTTGTTAATAAACCTGTGTTTGAATTAAATGTTAAATTTGTTCCTGATTTAGGTGCAAGGTTACCTGAAGCACCTGTTGTAAATAATACATTACAGCTTGTATCTGTCGATTCATCAGCTACTGTAATTAAACTAGAAGCATCTGATATAGATACCCAAGCTGAACCATTGTAAAACTTTAATAAGTTAGAATTTGAGTTATAAAATAAATCACCCTCATCGAGTGAAGATGATGGGTCGCTAGAACCTGTACGATAAATACTAGCAAAACTATTTAAGTCAGAAATACTACCAGCTACAGTTGCTATATTAGTTACATTAGTCGACGTAGCTAGCGTGTTTAAGTCAGAAACAAAATCTGATGTAGCTAAAGTGTTGAGGTCTGAAACTATATCGCTCGTTGCCAACGTATTAATGTCTGATACAATATCGCTCGTTGCCAAAGTGTTAAGGTCAGAGACCACGTCAGACGTAGCTAATGTGTTAATATCAGATACGATGTCGGACGTTGCCAGCGTGTTAATATCAGAAACTATGTCTGAAGTCGCTAGCGTATTAAGGTCAGATACAATATCAGATGTTGCTAATGTATTAAGGTCTGAAATTGCGTCTGATGTACCAAGTAACGCCATAGCCGCTATGTTTGATGAAGTTGCTAGTAAAGCCATATCAGCAATAACGTCAGATGTACCAAGGAGGGCCATATCAGCAACAGCATCCGAAGTTCCTAGTCGTCCAATCTCAGTTGCTTTGGCTGCTAAAGTGTCAATATTTGTAGTAGTAGATCCAAGTTCTAGTGCAGTTCCGTTGCTGTCAAACTTTACAATTCTGTTTACATTATTTGAAGCTGTCCCATCATATGGAAATTGTAGTGGCCCGCTGGTTCCTGTGCCTGTGACAGTCCTTGGGGTGCTAGGTTTTAGCTGTATAGATCTGTCTGTTATTTCTTTGAGTTGTTGCTGCCTCATAATAATGTTATCAAATTCTGTATCTAAATTAGTAGTCGTAATAGCAGAAGACGAATTAAAAGTAGTGGTACGAGATAAGGCTAGGCTACCTATTATCGTTATAATATCTCCGCTAGATGGTGTATGGCTTGAATCAAAAGCGACTGTCCCTGTTCCATTAGAGGCTAAAGTTATGGTATAATGTGTACTAAGGCTTTGCAGAGTATCATTCTTAAATACCTGTATTTCGCTTGTAGCATTAACTTGAAAGTTAAAGGCATAAGATGTTTGGCCAGTAGACGTAAACTGGGTTCTTCTAGCCGTTGCATTTATTGCAAATGTAGCCATTATTCTCTTCTACCTCTGAGCATTATTTGCTCTTTTATTTCTTCAATTCTAGCATTTAATTCTGGATATTTCTCTAGTATCATTTGTTTTGCTACAGATTTCCTATCCGACAATATGCTGTTTAAATCATCTATTTGATCTTTAGGTAATAGATCATCGAAGCCTTTACGATCTATTTCTTCTTCCATTTCATCTAACATAGTTATATTGCCCATGTCTTTGCTATCATCATTCAAGAAAGTTAAGTAATCATGGTATTGATCGCTAGACAATGCTATGCCAGCTATAGTAGCTCTTGGCATAGAAAGCCCCAAACCTAGCTGTAAAAGTTTATCGTCTACCTTGTTGTATCTTTCATTTTGTACTTTAAAAGGAGATATGACTCCCCCTTCTGGGCCTTTCATATCTTCTCCCCACAAGTTTAATCTAGGTTTTAAATTGTTATTATAGAAGGGGCTTCTTATGGTTGCGTTGTTGTAAACTTGATAAAATTTTCTAATAGCTAAAGGTAACTCATATTGTTCTTCGTCTATAAATAAACTAAAAAACATATTATCTTTAGCGCTTTCCCTTTGATCTTCTGTAAAGGTTTTGTCATATATAGTAGCATCTTGCATTTTAGTTAAATAATTATTGAAGGTTCCAGTAGGGCCAGCTTCCATGAAAACTCCAACCGTTGCTCTTCCTACTTGTTCTGTAAGTTGCGCTAATATTCTTGCCCCAACCCCTGAAGGATCGTTTGCTCCAGAAGACTCTAATGTCTTTCCTAATTCAGATACAGCTGTCATAAAAGGTTGTGAGCTAATATAAGGGTAGATAGCTTCCAAAGAAGAGCTGGCAAGATTTAACATATTTGCAGAATTTGTGCTATCACCGAATTGATCTGGTCTTGACATTGCATAGGCCGTATCAGCTGATATAGCAAGTAATGCAGATATAGGCTCAAACCTAGCATAACTAACAGCTTTATAATTTCCGTCTTTTTGTTTTATATTGAAAGAATAAGGCAGCATACCTTTTCTAAAAAAAGCATCTCTTTCTGCTCTATTGTAAGGAGCATGGCCTGTTATAAAAACATCATCATTTATATTAGCCCCATAAGCAAAACTGCCAAAATTGTACATTAGGGTAGTCCCTACTGATAATTTAGCAAGCGCAAGTTGTCTTGCGGCCCCTGGTTTTGCTATATCCTTGTAAACGCTAGGCATAAAAGCTGCAAGAGCTGGGTTACGTTTAGATGTTTCTAAAAATATATTTGTAATTGTTTTGTAAAAAGGAACGAACACTCGCATTGTTGGGTGATTAATTGAGCTTTGTATTTTTTTTAAAATACCGTCTGGAAGATCTCCTTGAAAAGTGCCTTCTTCCATGTTTTGTTTTGCAAGATTTACTGTATCGTTATTGGGGTTAGTTACTGTTTTTGTATAAGCGTCTTGTGCCGCTTCTTTAGTCCCACCATTGTTTAAAACTTCATTTGCGTTTTTTTGGGCTATTTTATAAATTTCCATTTTATATAAAATCCCTTTTGCATACTCATCTTCTGCTACCAAAAATCTTCCTGGCAGCCTAAAATAAGATCCCATATATTCTAGCGCTGTACCAACAAAGTTATCTCTATATTTTTCTGGGAGTAGCCTTTTGCCAAAAGCGTTTGGTCTTCTTAAATCTAATTTTGTAGTAGCGGCATCACCTGTATTGAATGCATTTTTCATATTAGCAGTACCTAATCTGTGGCCCTGTTTTATAGCACGAATAGTAGCTAATACCTCGTTAAATTGAACGCCGTCTTTTGCAGACAGGCCTGGTATTTTATTTATTGATGCTGCAACAGCTTGTTCTCCAACTCTTAAAACATTAAATCCAAAGTTTGCTACGTTATTAACAACGTGAGTTATAGGAGATGATAAAAGAGAGTTTACCCAAACTTCAGACCAAGCATCTCCTAGTCTTTTTACAAATCCATCGTTTGCAAACTTGCCAGCCTGATAAGGTTTCAATGATAAAAAGCTGCTAGCTATTTGAAAAAATTCTTTAGAGTCTCCTAGCCTTGCTTGTTTTCCTAAAAATTCTACAAAATCTTCTGAAAAATCTGTATCTGGTTTATCAACGTATTTTAAGCTAGCTAATTTTCTAGCTGACATGGTAACGTCTCCTGCGGTTCTACTATACATAGTTCCAAATAATCTTAGCGTTTGATAAAAATGTAATTGTTTTTCTTTTGAAATATTGCCTTTACCTTGTATAGCTTCTTTTGCTAAAGCACTTAATCTTGTATATAAAAGTTTGGTTTCAACAATCCCTCTTAATAACATTTTGTTATCATAAGGAGGTTTGTTCCTTAACATATATTGATATACATCGTTTCTGCCTATAGAGGCAGCTTGTTTCATCATTTCATCAACAGTCATTTTTGAGCTTGTTGCTATTTCATCTAACTGTTTTGCAAAAGTTTTGTTTATAGCATCGCTAAAACCTTGAGTTCCCATTGCTTCATCTATGCTGTTAAAAAGAGTTTGTAATGATTTTGTTTGAGTTCCGTCTATGTCAGACATTCCCACATCATCAAAAAAGTTGTTTACTGATTTTACTTCATCTTCTGAAAAATCTTTAAATATTACGTTGCCAGTATCTTCTTCTACTATGAAATCTTTTTTTATTTCTGGCTGTAGTTCTTCTTGTTGTTTGAGACGCAACTCTTCATTTGATAAATCTTCATCTTTCTTTCCCCTTAGAGTAGGTTTTTTTGGTGGTCTAAAAGCTAGCTGTTCATCTTCAATGTTGTCTTGTGATTCATCTATGACAACAGGATCTTCTTCTAGATCTAGCGTGCTTTCATCTACAATGTCAGGTTCAGCTTGATCAAATACATCTTGAACAAATTCTTCTGTATTATTCTGTAGCTTCGGTGGAGTTTGGTTTGGTGTCGGATTGATTATTGCCATCAGTCGGCTCCCCCGTTATTTTGAACCCTTGTTTCTTCAATGTTGCTATCAAGTTTTTTAAGGCTTGATCCTGTGTCATCGAAGAGCTTATCTCTGTAAGATCCACTTTCTTTGAGTTTGTTGATGCCATCTTCAGTCTTTATCTCTATTTCGTCATATCTACCGCTATTAGCGGCCCCTAAGTCTGCAACAGCTATTTGATCTCCAGCTTTTGCAATGGCCAAAGCTTCGTCTAGCGAGTCGGTTACAACAACAGCATCTAAGTAATATTTGCCGTCATCTTCATTTAGCCATCCGCCAGCATGTACTCTAGTCTTCAAACCCATCTTATCATAGCCTTCATTTAGCTCAAATATGTTTTTAACTAGGTCTTGTGCGTCTTTATAGGAAAACTCTTTAGAATCTTTAACAATCTCTAACGATTTTAATGGAGCTACGCTATAGCCAGTAATAGGACTAGGCTTGCCATCTATGGAGTTTGTAAATCCGTCTGGGTTTTTTCTTATAAAATTATAAAGTTGTCCGCTTACTTGAGTCTTTACTAGGTCTGTTGCTTGTTTTGCATCTTCGATAACTGTAGGATCAGTTCTGCTCCCAGCCTGTAGGCTCTCGCCCTGTCCTTCAATGTCTTGAAGCTTGTTGACGAATTGTTCGATTTCGTCTGCTCGTTCGTTGAGTACCTTTGCATAATCTCTTACCTCGTTTAAGTCTTTAATATTTGTTTTTCCGCCCCTTGGAATCATTTGATTGTAAGCCCATATAGCTGCCTGTCCTTCTTTTGGAGTAAACCCTAGTTCATTAGAAGCTTCTGTAATCATTTGTTTTACAGTTACTATGTCTACAGGTTTGGCTGCTTTTTCTGCTTTACTTCCAAAACCGAAGAAATATTGCAGCATATGTCTATCTACTACAACCTCATCATCTGTACCTGTTCTCATAGCTTCTACAAAATCTGGTATCTTATTGCCACCAAAATAAGTTTCTATCCCGAAGCTTGTTGTAGTTTTAGGAAGGCCCATTCTTTCTCTTAGAGCTTTTTTAGATGCAATCTCACCAGTTTTTGCATCCATGACTCCTTCGAGTCTTTTTAGATTATCTACTACAGCAGGCACTAAAGGTAAGTCATCTACCGTTCTAGCTGCATCTCCAATATCTGCCGCTGATCTTGCATTAGCAAAAGTTCCGTATTCTTTAAAATACTCATAGACTTTTAGCGCCTTAGATATGTTCTCATCTACGCTAGTGTTTTGTGACGTGATTGCCACTATCTCTTCAAACAGATCTGCATCATCTCCAAACAAGTCTTTTATCTTAGGTTTGTGTCTAATGTACCAATCCTTACCACTCTTAGCTTTTGTCATTCCGTCTAAGACTTGTTGCATACTAACCACTACCTCTGAAGGTTTAGTAGTTTTATTTTTTAAGAAAGGATTTTCTGGTATCTCTGCTTTTCTTTCATATTCTAATAATTCTTTTTTGTTATAAGTAATTAGTTTTAAATCTTCTGGTGTTGATGTTTTTTTATTAGCAAAAGATCTAAATAAAGGAAGAGCAACCTCTACTAACCCAGCAAGAGGTGAATCTGTTATTATTGATTTGAATTTATCCTCAAACACATTGTGAGCTGTTAAATCTTTGTTTGGTGTTGCAAGATATACAAAGGTTGTTTGAGCCAAATTGTTTGCATTTTCTTCAGACAAAGCAAATAAATCTTTAAAAAACGTTGCTAAGTTTGGATCTCCTTGCACCTGTACAGTTCCTACCGTAGCTGCTTCAGCTGCTAACGCTCTCATAACGGTTGGTCTAATTCTGTTAAACATATTGTAATAACCAATACCTGGTATACCGTATTGAATAAGGCCTTCTGCTAAACCACCTGGAAGACCTTGCGTGTCTCCTATATGATCATAAATTTTATTGTAAGCGTCGTTGTATTTTTTAAAATTCTCTTCATCTGCAATACCTGCTTCTACTAGCCCTGCAAAAATTAGTTGACCAGCTCCTTGAATTAACTTTGCTCCACCTCTTGCAGATCCTATACCGATGTCTACTATAGTGCTTCTAGTATCATCTTCAGCTTCTTTATCTTTTTGCATTTCAAACAAGGCTGATCTGTCCATCATAAGGTCTGGATTTTCTACTTGCATAATAGCTTTTAGTTTTGAATTATCTTTTAAGATATAACCTTGAGTGCTTAACGTGTAATCATCGCTATCTCTTGTGCCAATGTAATCTATAAATGCTTTGTCTATTTCATTCATCTTAATTACCCAAAATAATTAAACGTTCTCTTAAAGAGTGAATAGCGTCTATGTATTGATTTACATCTACATTTCCGCCTGGAATAAACTCAATCAAGCTAGTATCAAAGATAAGTCCTTCTTCTACAATCTGATTCTCTAGGTTGCCGCTTTTTGCAAGATCTCTTATTTCTTCTAATTCTCTTAGCACTTGTTGTGTGCCTTCTTCTGTACTGAGCAATGTTTTTATATCTTTTACATTTTCTAATTCAGTTAAGCCTTGTCCGCCAAACTGTCTAAAATAATTTTTCCACGAATTAAGATCTTTAAGTAAGCCTTCGTCTTTAATAAGCTCATCAGCGTTGTTTTTTAAATCAATATCTTTTTCTTCTTGAGCTACAAGATCTACAGCAATTCTGTTGTATTCTTGTTTTATCTCTTCTGCTCCAAGTTCAGGATTATCATCTGCAAAAGTATAAATTTGTTCCATAATTTTTTCATATGTTCTTGTGCTTGCATCTGTTCTTACCGATTTGCCTGTATCATCAATACCAAACCTTCTTTTTGCTATGTTGTTTATAGTTGTTATTTTAGCTTTTCTTCCTGTAGCAATGCCTTTTATATACTCGTTTGCTGTCTTAGATCCGATAACTTTATCTCTTTCTAACTTTCTTACAAGGTCCACTCTAAGCGTTCCGTTAAATAAATCTTGATCTAAAAACGCTTTTACATCAGGTCTTAAAAATACTTCGTTGTCTTGGTCTTTAGCAAATTTGCCTTCCATTTCTTTTGCTCTTTTAGGATCAATTTTAAACATTGTGTTTATAGAATTTTGTGCAGATTCTCTGTCGTTGTCTACTGCTGCTGTTGCATAGTCTGTTTCAAGATTATCAATAGTGTCTGCTAATATAGCGTCATCTGCTTTTACTTTATCCTCTGCGTCTTTTATAAAAGTTTGTCTGTATTCTCTAGCTTGTTTTTTTAAATCTTGTTTTTCTTCAAAACTCAACGTGTCGTACATAAGTTTTGTACTTATGTCTGATCCAAAATCTTCACGAAGTAATCTATTTACTTTTTTGTTAACACTTTCTGGACTATCCAGGTTACGATCAGACTCTAAATGTTCTTGAAAAATTTTATTCTTCTTAGCTTTTTTATAACCTGCATCTAAATTGTTAACAAAAGACTTTAGTTCTTCTGGTGTAAAATATTTTTCTATTTCACTTATATAAATGCTTTTTAAATTTTCATATTTTTCATCAACAGATATGTTTTGCACGTCTCCGTTTTCATCTAGTATTTGACTAAAATATGTTCCTTCGAGCATTTCTCCTATGTTATTAATTTTATCTTGTGAGTATTTCATATATCTAGATTTTGTAATTCTTTTATGGTCTTTAACCCTTGCATCTAATATTGTCGAATATTTAGCAGCTGAAGTAGTTGCTAGTTTGCTTTTTAAAACGACAGCCGTTTCTGCGTCTACATCAGCAAGAGCATCTACATAGCCATTTACTAAAGCATTAAATTGTAACTCTACAAGCTCTAAAGGTTTATCGTTTACCAAAGCTTCGGCCTTTAGACCATTTAACTGACCTTCTGCTTTTACAGCAAGATCTGTTGCTAATATGTTTGCTTGTACAGCTTTTACTTTTTTGCCATAAGTTGTAAAGTCATCGCCATCTAACATGTTGGCTCTTTCTTCTGGGTTTGCGTTTAGATAATCAGCGGTAGATATTGGATTATCGACAGCAAATTTAAGTCCTTCTTCTTGCATATCTTCATCTAGTTCTTTGACAGCAAAGTTAAACATGCCATCTAAATCTTGTTCTAGTTGTGTAAACGTTTGGGCTTGCACTTGAAACTGCGTACCCGTGCCTTGTAAACTAGGAATGTTTACCGATTTTATCAAACCTCCCCTATTAATTTTTCTAGCCACTAACTATTGCTCCCTGTTATACTTCCTGTTTCTGGGGATGATTTGGGAGTAAGGCCTCCTGTTGCACCTACCGTACCTATGTCTGCTCCAAGAGAAAATAAAGCTTTATAAATTCCAGCTTTTGCTGCTGATTTTCCTGCTGCTTTTAAATTACCAAACTCTATTAATCCTAAGTTTTGTATAATTTCTTGGTTAAGAGTTGCTGTATTAAAATCTTCTACACCAGATTTGACTGTAATTATTTGTGCCAACTTGTTAGTTCCTTCGCTTACAAGAAACCCGCTAGACGCACCTTTAGCTATGATAGTTGATAACATTTTATTACTTTCTTCTAAAGCCTTTACTCCTTGCTCTTTAGCTTCTATTTCTTCTGATTTATATTTAAGTCTAGATTGATCGGCTTGTGCATCGTAATACGCTTTTTGCGCCATACCAGCTTGATATGTAGCATAGGCTTTACCAACCGCTGCCACTACCGCTAATATTGCAAAAGGATTCATTCTATTGTCCTACGCTAACCTTGTATTCAACTCCAAGTAAAGTAAAAAACAAAGGCTCAGTTTGAGAAAAAGTCATTTGTCCTTCTCTGTCATAACCCAGCATAGGTTTTCTTCTTTTCTTGCCCGTATAAAATTCACCGCTAGTAAATGCAAAATCATTACCGTTCAACGATAAGTTTTGCGAAAGATACATCAAAGCCGTTGCTTCTATAATTCTTTTCTTTTGACCTACAGTATTCCCGCTAGGTAACTTTAGTTCAAGCGGCATTGTTTTTATTGTAGGAGTGTAATTTATTCCGACCTCTACGTATGTAGTAGGAACAGAATCTAACGTTATAGCGCCAGAGCTTACTGTTTTGTCTGACTGCATTTCGTCATCTACAACAACTTTTACTGTTTGCCCTTCAAGATGCGAAAGACCAGAAAGGCTCGTCGAGCTAGGTTTAGTGCCTCCAGAAAATAAAATACAGCTGTCCGTGGTGTCGTCATCGTTGAAACACTCTATATAATATTTAGTGCCGCCGTTTATTGTTCTTTTAACAACAAAATATATTTGGTCAACATCAACCGCTACCCTTTGAAACTCTCCGCTAGCTCCAGTAGTTGAAAGACTAGGGGCAATAACGTTTTGTCCTCTTAAAATAGAATAGGTTGCAAGAGATCCGTCGGTGCCATTAATTAACAATAACAAATCGCCATCTGTAGTTGACGTAGCTTTTCTTAAAGCCATGTCTATAGGAGATTTTAACAAATGAGAAGACAGCAAAGATATGTTGTTTGAAATATAAGAAAGCTCAACGTCACTAAATAAAAATTCTCTTAATGATTTACCAGCACGTTGCACAAATAGCGTGCCGCTTTCAGCTCCTACAGGCTTGATGCCTTCTAGCGATCCCCTTCTAGTTGCGCCATTAACAACCACGTTGCTAGGGGTTATAGGGTCAAGTGTAGACTGAGGTAAGAAAAACTCTCCGCCTTTTGTAAAAACTTGTAAGTCTCTACCTGAAAACATTCCTGTGATTGCGTTGGTGCTGTCAGTCGCAAGTGTTACGTCTATAGCATCATCGTCTAATCCTTCACCAGGATTAAAATCAAAAAACCTAGCTACCCTCGAAGCAAAAATACTATTAGGCCTAGTTTTTGATCCGCCAAAATATAATCTGCCTTCATGAAAAGTTACTGTCCTTGGGTATCCTTTTGACTCTGACCACGTTGCTTCATAGCCTGTTTCGATAAATGAAGAATTAGCAGCCAAAGCACTTGTATTAAAAAAAGGTATTTCGACTATTGCTTCTACAACAGTAGAAGAAACAAATCTTGTAATTCTTGCACGACCTATTCCATCATTCGTTTCAACGTATTGATTAAGGTGACTTGTTGTAAAAATAGCCCCACTCGCTGTTAATGTAATATTTCCGTCTACAGCAGAAGGTGTTATTGTTTTATCTATGTTTGTTTCACCTAATGTGAATGCATGGAAAGGAGTAAACTCAAAAGCTATCTTTTCTGCCGACCAAACAGTATCACCTGTTCTTGTAATTTTTACAGGGGGTCTATCTTCTTGTGTGGTTATTAAAGTATCGGCTGATTGTGTAAAATCCATTTTATCTAATTTTGCAGAGCCAAACAAACCTGTCACTCCATCACTTATCCCAAGCACTCCACTTAAATCTAAAAAGTTATTACCGCTACTGTTGATATTTGTTTGCAAAACTTTGTTTTTAAATACAAACATTTTTTCATTTACAAACAAAAGCATGTAACTATCTGTTGTTGAAAATTCAAAAGGCACTAATTTCATGCCGCTTTGCGGGTTTGTGGAGCTTGGTATCTCGAATAAAAATTGCAGACCTGGCCTTCTTTCTGCCCCGCCTTGAGGTTGTATAAGCACGTTTCTTGCTTCTTCTAAAGCGTTGTAATATTGATTTATATCAATACGTGCTTTTAATAAAGGGTCTAATTCGCCTGTTGTAAAATTTGACTGTATTGTTGCAGCTTTTGTCATTATCTAACGTCTGTTAGTGGAAAATCTACTATTGCGTAATTAGGTTTGCCTCTTCCGTCAATATTAGCAGCTTGCCTAAAATATCCGCCCCTCCCGTTTTCTGGTGCGCTACCAACAGCTATTTGCCTCCAATAATCTGATTTGTTTATTTGGTCTGTTACAGGCTCCGCTAAATGCCAGGCCATCATGTAGACTAAAAGCTGTACAAAATACGCAGGCATAAGACCTTCTGTAATAATGCCTGATACGTAATCTATATAAATTTTTTCTTCATTAGTTGCTATAGCTGGACCAGAATCTGTATATATTAGTTCATAATTTTGTATAGGCAGTATTCCTGTAGAGCTTGAATTATAAACTTGAACAGCTGATCCAGTTAGAGCTGTAGAAGGTAGATCGTATTGGTAGCTCCATTCGTTAACAGGAACCGTTGTTGACCTAGATAATTCTTGTTTTACAATAGAAAATGACCAAGGATACATTGACAAAGACTGTTTTTTTACAGTTTCATATATGTTGTTACAAACTATAGAAGCGTCATTTGCTGTGTCTGTAAAATTAGATATTGTGTCAGATCCTAATAGCAATAAAGCCTGATTACATATAGTAACATTAGTGTCTCCAGCTGCCATAATACCTCCATTATAACTTCCCTGTGCCAAGAGTGAATAGACACAGGGAAATCTTGTTTAGTGATTAATCACTATCTGTTGCACTTATAGCTGTACCATCGCCAATATCGACAACGCCAGAAGCGTTGCTTACTACTGGGTGTAAGCTAAATGTAGCAGTACCAGCTGAGCTTGCATGGATGTAGATTAAATCTCCAACCTTGAGCAAATCAGATGCGCTGTTAAAATATCCAGCAGCATCTATTGCTGTTTTTGCTTCAGTTGATTTATAACTCCATACTTGAGGAGCGTTACCAGCTTTTGCTTGTCCGCCTATTGGTTGTAGGCCTTTTGCATCATATGCCATAATTAATACTCCTATTCTTCACAAGTTATTTTTACTATACCTTCGTCGTCAATAGCAACGGCGCCAGCACTAAACATTGAATTTACTAAGAAAGATGTCTTTTCAGGGACATAATTAATCTCAGTTTTTTGATTCATGTTTACTGCCATACCGCATGAGCTGCGATGAAAAGCAAAGCATGTTCTGTCGCTAGATGAAAGAGGAAGCCCGCCTTCGTCTCTATCTCCTAGTACATAGAAGTTAAAGCCTAAGAAAGTATTTATCTCTCCGCTAACTAATGCCTTGATTGATGCAAAATCACCAGATACTGCTCTTTCGTCACCTAGTAAACCAGATAATGAATTAGCGTGTACTATGATGTGTCTGTCGTCAAATGGTACATTTTTAGCGTCTAGTGATTTTTTGGCAGCAATAAGCTTACCAACATTTAAATTACTAGCAGCTGCTGAACCAGTTGTAACAACGGTTTTCGCCACAGTTGATGGTGATGATGCTGCATCAAGAGCATCTAAAATTAATTGATCCATTCTTCTACCGATAGCTTTCGATACTACCTGCACAAGCTCAGAGCGCTCGTCAAAGTTGACCTTAGCTTGGTGAAATATATCGCTATATTCAGCTGCATTATAATCACTCATTGTTGCTGTAACCTGTGAATATGTGACATTCAACGGAGTTACATCAGTTTGAGGGATACGGCTTGTAGCGCTACCTTTTCCAAGTTTTGGAAACTTATATGTGTTGCCTTGTACGCCTTGTCTGAGTCTTACACAGTTTAAGATAGAGCTTTCACCCTGATAAGCTTGCTTTACTTCAGCATCAAAAAGCGTAACAAAAGCATTTGTAATTGATTGTGCCATACAAATATCTCCTTTGTATTGTTAAACAAATATCTCTTGCAGTTATCTGGAATTGCCCAGGCTGACATTGTGTACTTTCACACTAGCCAGAAGGCCATGAATGGTTATCTTCACCCCAAATATAATCTTTTTGTTTTAAAAAATCAAATGAAATTAGATAACACCCGTTCCCGTAGCATTACCTGGGAATAAGCGTTCAGCTACTTTAGCCACTTTTGCCCTATACTTCGGATCTGTTTTATATTCTGGAGAGCCAACCATTTCATAAAATTCTTCTTTACTTGGCAATCCTTCGGTATTTACAGGAGCTGTAGGTATTTCGTATCCTTCATAATACTTTCTAAGTTTCGTTATTACATTAACGCCTTCTGCTGTTGCAGCTAGGACTTCTATTTCTTTAACGTCATCAGCTCCTAATACTCCTTTTTCTACCAAGCCAGAAACCCATCCAGCTGTTCCTTTTACAATATCAGGTCCATTGGGGCCTAGTTTTGCAAGCTCTGCTTTTTCATCTATTGTTTCAGAAGAAACTTGTTGCTCAGAAAGCTCAAGAAAAGTCCCTACTAAATCGTCTACAGCTTCCTGAGTAGGTTTGTTTTCTTTAATCCAGCCAGTAACAAAGTTTTTCAAAGGGTCTGAGTCATCAACATCTTCTAATAAGCTAAAATTATATTCTTTTGGAGCTTTGTGTTTGCCCATAGAAAATTGCTTTTGTAGCTCATTGTAAGAGTCTGATAGTTTTTGATCATCTACTTTTCCAGTTTCTTTATTAATAAACTTGTTGTTTATGTTTTCTGGCAATTCAATAATATTGTCTTCATCTTTTATTTGTTCCTTATCCTCAGTTTTATGAGAAAGCTCTACGGGAGCGTCTTCTATTTGTTGTTCTGAAGCTGCCTCTACATTAGCATTTGCTAATAATCCTTCTGGTTTTTCTTCTACTTGTTCTTGATTGGTTGTTTCGTTCATGACTTCGTCCTCTCTATCCTTTGGTTTATTTCTCTTATAATGCTGTTTTGACCTTCTCTTGCGTAGCCATATGAGTTATCAAGCCCAGGTACCCAGGTTGGTTGTTCCAGCGTTTTGTGCATTAAATAGTTTAAAACTTTCTTGCCCTCTTCTGTGTCGAATGTTCTAGCAAATGCTTTATCTAACTCTATTTGATTGTCTTTTGGTTTCGATTTTCTTTTTTCTTCTAAGTCTAAAACCTCGATACCTTCCCATCCCGATGTCATGCTTTAGCCTCTTGTTCTAGAGCTTCTTCTGGCTGTTGTATGTCTGGGCTAGGAGGCTGGCCACCCTGGTCCATCATCCCGCCTGTTATATTTGCTGTAGCCATAGCTTGCTGTACAATTTGTTCTTTTTCTTCTGGAGTATTTCTTAGCGATGCTGGTACTCCAAACTTATCAGCTATAAAACTAGCCACTTGATCTGGTTTTAATTCTGCAACCCCGCCAGGTCCAAGGCTATTCGCTATTTGTACAAACTGCATGACCTCGTTTACTTCTTCTAAATTTTGCGCTTTTGCAAGAGGAGACACAGGAGTTACTTTTACCTGTAAACCATTCACTTTGAGTGGCATTTGTATTAAACCTTTTTCGTCCATTATGCTTAGTGTTTTAGCTACAATAGGAACCATGGTTTCAGTAATTAATCTACCAAAGGCAGCTCCCATGTTCTGGGATAACTCTTTCATTCTCTCTACAATTTCTGTTGCTGATCTTGCTGACATGTTGTCAGGAGGCAAGGTGTCATCTAGCATTGTTTTTTTAATATTCATTCTAAGGTCATTTATAACAATCTGTGAAACGTTAAAGTCTCCAGACCTAGGCAAAGGAGCTAATGATGCGCCTTGAGGCCCACCGTTTCTTGCTACAGGTATAATAGAACCTGGCGATATTCTAATGTTAGATGGGTTAATTACTCCATCATCTGCTGCGGTATAAACCCCAGCGCAAGCGATAGATGCATTTTTAAGCAACAGCTCCAAGGTTTTGTTGAGAGTTCTTATGTCTGGTAACGCAGAGACAAGGGGGCCTCGACCAAAAACTTCGCCTGGTAATTTCATATACCTTGCAACAACCCAAGGAGACTGCCTCATTCTTCTAAAAACTAATTCTTCTGACGTTTTTTCATAAATAATGTGATAACAGTAATCGCCTCTGTCTGTATCAATAATGACAGATTCGAGAAGCTCAACCATTTCAGACGGCTTGTCTTCTATAATTCTTTGTATTGTGCTTGGTATTTTAGCATCTGGAAAAGTTCTTGTTATTGCTTCTGCTCTTACTTTATATTTTCTGTATACGTTATCAACAGTTCCATACGGCCCCTCTTCTAGTGCTAAAAGATATTGGGGAACAGGTGTAAACCTTATTGGAGTTGTGTCATCTCCTGGTTGTATCAAAATAGCCGCTGTACCAACAGATAGGTCTAATAAAAACTCACCCATAGCTAAATCGAAATTACTCTGTCTCAAAATACTAAACATTTTGTCGCTATATAAATCAAGCGCCTGCTGAGTTTGTGTTTTGAATTTTTCTGGAATATCGTTACCTGGCTCAAGTCTACACCATTTTTTTACTGGCGGGAAAAGGCCTGACTGTATTCTGTTGGCAAATCTTTGTGTGGAGTGAATTGCTGTAGAATCGAACACATTGTTCATCTTGTCTTGGCCAGGCGCATTTCCTTCGTAACCGCCTTCATATAAGTTTCTCTGGGGGAGGGCGTATCTATAACAGTCCTCGTATATGTTTCTCCAAAGATCTTTTTTAGCAAAAGCTTTTTTCGATCTATCTAAAACTTGTCTAGGAGTAAGCTGTTTCATGTCTTTTTATGCCTATTTGCAAAATTTCTAGCGCTTTGTTTGCTTCTAAATCCCCATGCTTTCAATGCTAATGATAGCCTAGTAGGTTCGCCTTTACTAGTTTTCTCTGATCCTGCCATGCCTCCAAACCTTGCAGCAAAAGAAACTCTTCTGGGGTTAGTTCCTGTTTTTACGGGAGATTTTAAATTAGATCCTTCGGTTTTTTTGAAATGATTCCTGCCAGCTTCATTTAATCCTCCGCCAGGGTTTTGAAATTTTTTAGCAACCATTACTTATATTTTTTGGCTTTTTTCTTTTTTTTCATTTTAAATTTGTAGTGAGTGCCTGGCATTTTTTATCCTATCTAAGCTTTTTTCTTTTTTGGGAAACCTGCTTTCATGTTGGCATAAGCCTTATCTGAAATCGTAGATTCTTTTTTAGTCCTACTTGTTCCTTCTTTTTTTCTTTGGTTAATATTATAATACAAACCTTTTTTTACTTTTCTTCTTCTAATCATGTTTGTTTTTTTCTGTGCCTTGGATTGCGGATATATTCTTGTTCATGATGATCCATGATCTATCCAAGTTTACTGTTTGTGTCTCTAGGGTTTCTTATAGGAGAATAATTAGATCCAGATGCAGCAATATTTGCGCTACCTCCTATTAAAGATTTTCCTGCCATTCTAGTTGATCGCCTACGCTTAGTTAAGTTTCTAGAAACAGTTTTTCTATCTGCTTCTGTTTTTTTAGGAGCATCTGTTTTGGATGCAATTTCTGATCTAGTCTCTGCTGATCTACGAGGTGTGTCGCCTCCCGATAGTCCACGAATTGTTCTAATTGGTACGTTTACAGCCTTCTTAATAATTTTTGTTACTGAGCCTCCCATTAGCTTATCCTCCTCTGGTCATCATATGGATTTCTGACTGACGTATCTCCAGCCAAATCTGTTCCTACTCCAAGTGCTGGAGCTTGTCTGTCTTGTGAGTATAAAAGTCTAGCGTTTTTTCTTCTTGCCCTAGAGCTTGCCGAAGTTTTCCTTAATTCTTTTTTTTCTTTATCGTCAGCTTTTCTTTCTCTTTCATCAAGAGCAGCATCAGTTGCCGCCACTTGAGGGGGCGGATTGTATTTCGGCGTTTTAAAAAGTCCCGACATATTACCTCGCAAATATTCTACTATACATTATCATATCTTTTTTATCGTATGTATACCTTTTTAAAAAACCTTCTTTTTCAAATTTCATAGCTTTTATCCACTTGAGAGCAATAATGTTTTGTGCATCTACAGTTACATGTATTCTATGTAAATCCATATCTTTTGCTATTTCTTCCATGAAGTTCAAAGATCCTTTGTGAAAAGGAATCCTCCATTGCTTTATTTTATTTACATCTGGTAGTAACCAACACTCAGCTACATGAGGCCATTGTTCTACAACACCAAAACAAACAATGGGCTGCCCGTTATCTAAAATACAGTAAGCTACGCCTTGATTTCTTGCACACTCTAAATATTCTCTATAGTTAGGAATGCTCTCTAAACTTCGCTTGTCCATTTCGCCGAGCTTCATCATGTTAAGAAAAAACCCTTCAAAGTTGACAGCTGTTAACCCTTTTACTTTATTTATACCTAGAACAGTTTCTAGTTTGTCAAGATTCATGCAAAAATATCGAAGTCTGTATTGGCAACAGATTGTTTAAACTTAGGATTATGGCCCCTCGTTAAAGCTTTATGTTCACCGCCTCCAAGCATTAAGTACATAAAAGCGTCACCAATGTGAGAGTGTTCGTTTTTGTTAGGACTATCCTTGTACCTTTCACCTCCAGATATTTGTATTCTTCTAAAATGATACCCGCCAGCTAATGATTTTCTAAGTCTTTTGCATTTTTTGTCTACAAAAAGTCCTGGTTTGCCCTTAATAAGCCTATTCATTGGCATAGCACCAGCTTCTCTCCTTACTCTAAAATCATTTGTTGCTGTTGGCCTAGCGGATAGACCAATAGATCTTAAATGGTCAAATGCTGTTACTTCGTATATTTCATCACGTTTTTGCCCAGCTGGATCACCCCATATCAATACATCGTATTTGGGAAACTTTTGTGCAAGCTCGCCTTTTAGCAATGTGCCAAACCTTTCTAGCCCCATATCAAAAGTTACTAATTCATCGTATACAACCCATCTTCCATCAGATAGTCGTTGGCCGAACACGGCCGCTGGGGTTAACCCGAAGTCAACCCCGACTTGTATAGGGTACTGAGGATCTGGTTCTAAGTTGTCTTGTGCCATTATATTATCATCATATTCGTGAATTACTGGTTTCCCTTCTTGTACATAGGTGTACAGGCCTTGAGCATAACAGCGTATCCAATCAATATTTTTACCAAGCAACGTTTGTTCATAGTAGCCACTCGGAAGATTGACTCTGTTTTCTGTTGTAGGGTTAACCATCCACCACTTATTGGCGCTAAAAACAAACCCGTTTGCTTCTGGATTTTCTGGTAAATCGCCTTTTTGATATTCTTCAACAGCGCCAGGTTGCTTGAAAAATTTCCAAGCATAACGGCCTTGCATCTTTTCTTTTTCTGCTAAACGGTACCACCAATGATCGTCATCCATAGGGTTTGTGTCCATAATGATTCCACGCCACGGCGTTGCCCCTCCATCAGATAGTGTGGGATATCTTCCTACCCTATGCGTCAAACCGTCTATAACGGCCTTAGGAAGCTCTCTAGCCTCGTTTACCCATGCACCAGTCAATTCCATTGATAAAAGTTTTCTAACGTCTTTTGGCTGATCTAGGGCTAAAAATATAACCTCGCAATCAATCCCAGGCGCTCCGTCTCTTGATGGTAGTTTAATGTGATGCGTTAGAGGAGGTGACCACCTGAAGGCTCCCCAGATGTTTTCTGGGAATAATTCTTGCCAAGTCTTAATAGTTGTTGTTCTAAGCTCTGGATATGAGTTTCTAACCACAACAAACCTGCTATATTTTATACCGTCTCTAGGACTCGCTACTTGGGATACCGCTTTGAGCATGATCTCAGCTGCACAAGCATAAGACTTGCCAGATCCCACAGGCCCCATAAGACCTCTTACAAAAGATTTGTCTTGTAAAAATTTCCAAACCATAGGTGATTGAGTAAAATTAAGTTTTAAATTGGTTATTGCATCACTCATAATTTTCTAATGTCTCAAAAAAAGAATCAATACTGCTCCTGTCCATTGTACATTGTCCTGAAACCAGTCTTTTATACTTTTGTAATGGTAACCCTGTCACCCTCGCCCCATCTTTATCGGGTATCCTATTTTTTAGAATCAATTTTATCGCTCTAGCCCTTTCTTCAGCTGTCAGCTTTCTCGTCCAATTCTCTGCCATCTGGCCCCTGCATTACAATACCGACAACACTTGGTTTGTCCATATCTTCTTGTTGTTCTAATAATCCTGATGCTTTGGCTAATATTCTAAGTACAGCTACCTTGTCATGAAGTTCTACTTCCATTTGTGGCCCCGCCGATGTTTGCACCAATTTTATTTTTTTTATAGCCTTAATTGCTGCTTCTGGAATATCTTTCGGATCTTTTACGGTCATTGTCCCTAGTTCTGTCCAATGCACAATGTCTGTAATTTTGGCCCTAGCCACATCTAAAAGCTCTTGGGCTACTCCATCTTTATTCTGTTCTATGATTTCAGACTTCTGAATCCTACGCTGGACAACCCTTACTCCGCCAAATCTGTCTAACGGAGGCTTGGTTATCTTCTTCTTAGCTGTAGTTTTCTTCATTCAAAAGGATTCTCGCTGTTGTTGAATACTCTCATAAAAGCTATCTGATCGCCTTTATTGTACTGCGCTTCTTCTGATCTATTGTAAAGTTTTATGTCTGATGCTCCTGGAACAGGAACAGCTATATTCTTTTCTTTATTCCAATCTGAACCAGGCCATATTTCGATTACTAGCTCAGTTCCTTTAGCAATATTCACATCTTTCATGATTCTAAATTGCCTGTTACTAAATTTTGGACCCGCCATGTTTTATACCTCTTAGTTTATTTCCTGACCCTAGTATACCATTTTATGAAAAAATGACTAAAAAATTGTGTAAAAGGCCCCTATATATATACCGCAGGGGGAGGGGAAGGGGGTGTCTTTTTTAAAATAAGTATTTCCGCAATCCCCAGGCGTGTATAAACTGCATACGAACCTTAGCGCTTTATACGCTTGAGTCCCCTGCCTAGCTTTTTAAGCATAGCCTCTGCTCTTTGTCCCTTGTCGTTCTTCTCTTGTTTGAACAAAGCATCCTTGAAGAAGACTACTGACTTAGGGCTGTCTAGGTTATTGTTACGCCTCCACAGCATCACATGCTTCATACGTCTCACAGCATACTCTGGGTCAAGTCCTTGCTCTAACCAGCCTGCAACAATTTTTATATGTTTTTCATCATATGCTCGTACCTGTCCGTATATCTCTTCAGACATTCGTACGAACTTATTCAAGACATTCTTTCCTATAGTATATATATCATTGTTAGTTATGTTGTTATGTATGTACTCTGGGCGCATATCTGAATATGCATTAGGGTGCATAACTTCCTTATTCACAATAGGTTTATTACTCTGTTTGGTTGGTGTCTTCCCTACCTTTGCTTTTGAATCATTGAGTGGGCCAGTAGGAATCTCTGGCTTTTCTTGGAATGATCTGTCTTGTACCGTAGCTATTGCTGCTGCATCTGCCTCTACAATCTCAGGGTCAAACACCATGAAGTATTTGTTACCTTTGAGTCCTGGATGTTTCTTGGCGTATCTTATGTAATCCCATTGGATCAGTCGCTTGATATGTCTAGATACAGTTGATTGACATAAGTGTAGGTCTCTAGCTATGGTGGATTGATTGGGCCAGCAAACTCCTTGTCTTGATGTGTAATTGCCAAGTGCTGCTAATACTCTGAATACAGACGGGTGGTCTTTGAATCGTGGATCTACTATTGATCTTTGTGGTAGTACACAGAAATGCCCAGGTGTCTTGCCTTTGCCGTAGTCTGGTTTATCTGTCATCTCTATCACCAATCAGGTCTGTTAAGTGGGCAAGTAAGAATTCAGATATCTGGTGCGCTTTGCTGATATCTTCTCTCATGCCGTCATATCCTGGGTGTTTGAATCCCGCTCTGGATACGTACTTAATCATGGACCCTTTCAGGTATCCAATGAATTCATCAGGTGTTAGCTGTGATTGGATAGCTTTGATAGTCTGGATAGGCTTATCTTTGTAGTGGTTTGGGTTTGTTTTATTACTCATTTATTTCCTCTCTATATATTTTATTTCGTTTTGTTTCAGTTATGCGCTATTGGTGCATAATTAGTTATTGACAATATCAAATGACTTATGTAATATCAATGGTGAACAGACGTTATCTGTTCGATGAAACAAAATAGGAGAAATACGATGAAGAGAGAAGACGCACAATATCCAATAAACATTCATGGAGATATCATGAGAAATTGGAAAACAACAACAGGATCTTTACATGATCCACACAATGTTCCACGTGAAACAATAGAGAATCTTTTGGAAGAAAGAAGCTTGATTGTCTATGAGTACATACAGTTTGGCGGTAGCAAAAGAAGTTGGAAAAGAAAAATAGAGATTGACTTATTGTTAGCTGACATGGGTTACGTAGAAAAAGATCACGGCTTTATTGACTAGAGGCACACCATGCATCAAGTAAAAGTAAATAAATATTACCACGGTATGTTGTCTGTAAGAGACTATGACTGTGAGAAGGCCATGAAAATGGGCGGACTACAGATTATACACAAAGGTAAGGTTGTATTGGAGGTTGGCCCAGCATCGCTGGGTTCAGCCCTGACCAACAATAAAAACAAATCAACAAAATCTAAGTTTCCACCGTACAAAACGTACAGATTGGTTGACTTTAGATTCACACAAAAACGAGAAGCTGGAGAACAGCAGGAGTTATTATGACAGAGTCGCAAGCATATGAGGCGCTTCACCTGCTAAATACAGGTATGTGGTTACAGCTTGAAGGATCAACAGGTAGATACATTGCAAGTCTCAAAGAAGCTGGTCTATTCGTCATTGATGAAGAGGCTACGAGCGAGCAAGGCGCTACCGTATTTGAGGATGGATACGGTAGAACCTGCGCACAACCAAAGTACAAGATTAATAATGATGTTTTAGTTGACATGCGTACACCTAGCATGTAATACTGAAATAGAATTGAACGGGTAGCAGGTTTCACAATGGCTGTTTTTCCTGCCTACCTCAACAAAGGAAATAAAATAATGAAACAAATAGTAGCACTAGTAAGAGTAAGCACAGACAAACAAGAAGTAGCGAACCAAAGGTTTGCTATATCACAAAAATATAAAGATCATGACATTCTCTGGTTTGAAGAGGAGGGCATTTCTGGAGCTACAAGATTCAGGAATAGGCCCGTGTTGCTTGATGCAATTAAGACAGCGAAAAGACTCAAAGTACCGTTCGTTGTCTATTCATCTAGCCGTATTGGCCGTACTTATGAGGTTGGTCAGTTTCTGGAAGACAATCAATCTATGAAAATAGACATGCTTGATAGCCCAGATCTTGATCAAAAGCTTGCAGGCTTTAAGATTGCTATGGACAGAATGGAAAGGTTGCAGATATCAGAGCGTACTAAGGCCGCATTAGCCCGTATAAAGGCTGAAAACAGCAAAAAGTTAGGCAACCCTACTAATTTACCGTTAGCTGGTGAGAATGGCCGTAAAAAGCAAATTAAGAACGCTGACGGGTTTGCCAAGGATATGCTTTGCATTGTCCAAGGTATCAAACAGGCGGGCATTGTATCTCTTAGAGGGATAGCTGATGCTCTAAATAAACGTGGTGTCAAGACTTGGAATGACAAAGCCTGGTACCCAACAACAGTAAAAAACTTACTGGGGAGAGTATAATGAGTGATCAAATAAAAACGGTATCTAGGGTTTCGGCATTGTTCGATATCATGTCTGAAAAAGACAAGAGTAATCCAGAAGATAGAAAGGCAATCATACAGAGAAGAGCTAGGTTTTATAAGACTGTGCCAGGTCTCATGTGGCCAGAAGATTGGGACAGCCTCGATATTGAGGAAAAAGAGAGGCGTATAAATGCTTTAGATAAGCTTGGATTGGAGATAGACAATGAGTGATACAGGTAGACTTACCTCTTTCGCACGTAAAGAGCTAGGCGCTAGCAATATCGGCACAATCATTATGGGTGAAGGATTTGTTACACCTAATGATATCTTGAAATCAGCAGTAACAGAATACTCTGGTATTGGCGATACAAATTTTATAAACAACCCAAAAGTTGCTGCTGGTAAAATGCTAGAAGATCCGATTGCGCAACTATTTAAAGCAGTTATTGAAGAACAAATTGGAAAAAAGATTGTATTGATACAACCAAGAAAAGCTTACACATACGATTTGCCAAACGGTAAACTCGGCTCAAGCATAGACAGGATGCTCGTACTTGATAAGCCTTATGATCTCACAGATACTTCTGATACTAATTGGAACCTCGGTCAGGACCAAATAGTTGTAGAAATAAAAAACTATGCTGGCTCTGCAAAAGACCCAATTAGACCTTCTTATCTCTACCAGCTACAACAACAAATGCTGTGTTGCAAAGCTGAGAAAGGTATTTTGGTCCGCTTAGTCAACGGCTGGATGTTGCAATGGTTTGTTTTCGATCGAGACGAAGCTATGGTTGAAGATATAAAAAGCGCTGGTACAGACTTTTGGAATAGATTCGATGGAGTTGTACAAAACAAAGACTTTTGGTATGAGCCTTATGACACAAAAGAGGCAAGCCAAATGTACAAAGGAAACCAGTCGAAAGACGTGGTCGATATGGGTTCTAATGAAAACCTAAAACCCTTAATACAAAAGTTTGTAAAGGCCAGAGATGATGAGAAGCTTGCAAAAATAAGAAAAGACGAGGCCTCATTACAAATAAAAATGCACATGAAAGATGTTGAGCTTGCGGCTTATCACGGGTACTTGTTAAGGCATACAACAAGTAAAAGACAAAAAACAAAAGTTATAAAAATACCTGATCAATTTACAGAAACCAGAGTATTTACAATAAAGGAAAATTAAAATGACACAAAAAAAAGAAACAAAAAACTTATATCAAAAACTCCACGCCGTTATGGGTGGTTGTAAAAAACTAATTAAGCAAGAAGGTGGCGGTTTACCATACAAGTCTGTTACCCACAATATGGTTTCAACACAAGTAAAGCAACAGTTCAATGAGCATGGCTTGATGTTTATACCGATATGCAAGTCAAATTCAAAAGACGGAAACATACATAGCGTAACAGTTTCTTGCGAAATTGTAGATATAGACAACGGGGATAAAATAACTATTGGGGATTTTCCAGGGACTGGTATAGATAGCCAAGACAAAGGATATGGCAAAGCCCTGTCTTACGCTTTTAAATATCTGTTGCAAAAACTATTCTTAATGGAAATTGGAAGCGATGAAGAGGTAGATCATAATTCACAAGAAGCTGAAACAGGAAAACAACAAACGAATGCCAAGGTAAAAAAATATTGTGCTGGCGTTACCGAAACTATAAATAATATTAGAAAAGCAAAAGAAGCAAAAGAAGAAGAAAAGAAAGTAATGTTAAACCAATTAATTGAACAAGAGCAGCATAACCTTTTAACCTTAGAGAGTATTGATCCAAAGCAAGCTGCTATTTTGCAAGAGCAAATTGATAAGTTAGACAAAGAAATTTCGGCGAAGGAATAGAATGTCTGAAAGACCTATAACAAAAAAACAGTTTGATTTGTTAGTGCAGGCCCGTTTGTTTTTTGACAACAACGGGTACAGCCCTACGGTAAGAGAGCTGTCTTTGATTAACAAAACTAGCATAAATAATGTTTGGAAGATGTTAAAATCTCTTGAGGGGAAAGGCGCAATTAAAGTGCTGCCTAAGATCTCAAGAGGTATTATTTTTGAAAAATAAAATGAAACGTTTGTATGAAAAGATGGCAAACACAGGTTGCATTGTTTGTTATATTTTTAACGAGAAACAAAAAACAAGAACAGAAATTCATCATCTCCGTGCTGGCATGGGAATGTCACAAAAAAATATTAAATGTATTCCCTTGTGTATTGATCATCACAGGGGTAGCAAATGTGGATTTCATGGATTAGGAAGAAAAAAGTTTGAAGGCTTGTACGGCTCAGAAAAATTTTTGTTAGAAAAATGGATGGATGAACACGAAAAAATAGATTGGCAAGATTATTAATAATTTTATCTCAAAGGATTATCCGATCTAGCTTTTATCTCATCCACTTTCGCTTTGAGTACAGCTATTTCAGCTTTGTTAATTGATATGTCTTGTTCTAATGGTTTAATGTTTACTGCTTTTTGAGCCTCTAAATTATCGACCCTTGTAATTAATTGTCCCTGGTAGACGAACAGTCCAGCTATCGTAATCACCAGGCCTATGCCAGTTGCTATCGTTTTAATATCCACGGATCCTCCTTAAATGTTCTTCTGCTCTTATTCTCTCGTCAGTAGCATCTTGCACTTTCTTTTGATATTGTGCAACAACATCATTATTGCCATACGAAATTTCAGAATATATATTTCTAGTATCAATATACTCTCTGGTTTCATAATAATTTCCGCCGTCTATATTTAATTGGTTATCAAATATATTTTGGTTTTTATTTATGTAAGTGTCAAGTTTTTGATTAGATTGCATTGACTTTGCAACTATCATTGACGTAGCTACTAATCTTTGGTCAACTCTTTTTATTGTTTCATTAACCTTTTTTCTTATAGCTTCTACTGTAATAGTTTGATTATTTCTTGGAGAAACTCTTTCATTCCTGCCTTCTTCCACCTCTTGATTTCTGCCTTCGACATTTTCTTCTGCTCTAGCATCAGTTTCATCTCCAGCATCTCCATCTCGACTTGCTCTTGTTTCTCCTTCTCTGTCAATTTCATTCTCTGTAGTAACTCCCGTAGGTTCATTTATTTCTTCACTAGCAACGACCATATCTTCTTCTTGAGGTTGCTCAACAACTCTATCATCTTCGATGGGAGCTGTGTCATTTTGAACACTAGACTCTTCTTGTATCTCTGCTCGTGTTCCTTCTGAACCTGCTTCTCTATTTGACGAGCTTTCTTGTTCATCTGCTCTGCCCATTGTTGGTCGTTCTGTTCTTTCACTTGTTGCGACAGTCTCTTCTTCAACTGGTCTTGGTTCATTGACGCTTTCAAAGTCTGCGGGACTTTCTG
>Ga0207896_1000041_pt1 | contig 29825 bp, 51 predicted proteins | sample LinPmetageLP36_FD_184049 | JGI IMG/M metagenome (GOLD analysis project Ga0207896, IMG submission 184049) | Marine viral communities from the Pacific Ocean - LP-36 (SPAdes) | ecosystem: Environmental > Aquatic > Marine > Oceanic | place: Pacific Ocean | collected 2010-06-15 | reverse complement strand
AATATACCCGTAATTATTCTTATTAATAATCGCTAAAACTGTATTACGTACAGAATTTATCATTGTTATTCTTTTACACAAAGATAAGTAAAAAAAAAAGAGGTCAATTTTCGTTGACCCCTCTTTAGATAATTAAGTTATTTGCTAATATTAATCTAGTTCAATAATGCTCACAGCCATTGGGGGAGCCAAAAGAGGAGCGACATTAGTATAAGAGGATGAGAGCAAATTTTGCAATTCTTCTATTAAAAAATTCTGCATCGCCACTTCGGTTGAATCCGCAGCGTGAGTCACCTTTATACTATCTTCACTTACAGAAAATCCGTTATAATTTATAAAAGTTTCTGTAGTTGATGTTTGATTAATAAACAAAGCCTCGCTTGCGTTTACTAAAACCGGTTTCAATCCGGTTACTGGAAGGTTGAAATATTTTATCATAATTAAGCTATTGTTACGTTAGAGATTACTGTAGGCGCATCGTCAGTTATATCGAGTACTCCTTCAGACCACTTGCTTTGCGCTACTTCTACAAATTTTGATTGTAAATAATTTACCATGTTGTTACCACTAGAAGTATCTGCTGCATGAGTTATAGTGATTACATCAAAAGTTGTTTTTACTCCACTGTAATAAATTGAAGTACTGGTAAAGGGAGATCCGGTAGTATTACAAAAAATAATCTTCTCTGCGGGAATCATTAAATTTCCGTTTGAAGCTGTTTTTACTGTTAATAATTTTGCCATCAGTTATAAATTTTAGATGTTAATAAAAAACAAAGGTACAAAAAAAAGGCACTCACTATTGCGAGCACCTTAATCAACAAACTATGAAAACATATGCAAATATAGGCAATGTTTTTAACTATTCAAGGTTTTTATGAGTTTTTTGCTAATTCTTTTAGATGTTTAAAAGACTCAACTCCGTCATCAGACTGAAAGAAAGATACGGCCATATGAAGAAACTCTTCTCCATAAGGGACGTTAAGCATTTTCTTTTTATTAGAAGGTGTATTAAACCACACTTCTTTTTTATTGTTTCTTAAAGTTAGAACACCTTTATCAAAAAAAGATTGAACTGTAGAATTAAGTTTTAACATTGGATCTTTTAACAATTGTAAAAACCCTTTAGGATCTGCCTTAGCAAATATTAAAATATCTCGCCTTAACTCAGCAGTACTAACCTTTGTTATGTCTGTATTAAATATAACTCTAGACACATTTTCTACTTGTTCTAAGGTTAATTGTCTAGCTTCAATTAAAGCGTCTACTTCCATATTTAAATCCTCTACAATTTCAGCAGCTTCCTTAGCCTTGTCAACTTGAACAAACAACTGTCCGTTGCCAGGATGTAAGGATAAAAACTCCTGTAATACTTGATTATTTTTAGGAACACTTAAAAATCCATTTTCAAAAACAACAGGCTCTAAAATAGCAGAGTTATCTTGTTCATCTTGAAATGGAGTTTTTTGATTTCTAGCGTATCTAAGTGGGCGATTAGTTCCGGTAGCTTCATCCCAATGTAATAAAGGAAATCTTTGCGTATGTCTAGATGCTAGTATTAAAGATAAAGGGGGCGTATCTCTTGTTAGTTTGTATTGTTTGTCTACAAAAACTGTATTCTTTTTCATTTGATATAATTTAGATTTAATTTAAAATATAATGGGGGCTTTGACACCCCCATTAAAAAGTACTCTACTATTCTTGGAATAAGAAGAAGTTGTTTGCACCTAAAGTACATACAGCTCTTTCAGACAAGAAATTAACTTGCATATTATCTATGTCACTAGTAGCAGCGCCACCGGCAGATCCAGTAATCCAAGTTTTGTAACGTCTATCTTCTGTTTCAGAAGCTCTGTAACGAACATGTAAGAAAGGACGTTTAGCGTTTTTACCAAGAATTTGGTCATAAACACTAGTTGATCCAGCGGGTACAAGTAGTCCGTTTACACGTCCTGATCCTGCTCCAGTTGGAAGACCACCTCTCATAGTAGGGTCGTTAAGGTATTTCCAGTCAGTTTTGTAGAAGTCATAACCTCTTCTAAATCCTGAGAAACCTAAGTTTAGCGCCATCTCTTCGTCATTGTCGAACAGACCATATGAAGTTCCACCTGCTCCGTAAGAGTTTTGTGCAGCTAACATATCATCAATGTCAAATCCAAATTGACGGTCTAGGAATATAACATTTTCTTCAATCGCTCCTTGCTTATCTAAACGAGAAATAATTGAATCAAAATCTGCTAAAGTTGTTGGGTTACCACCGTTCCAGATGTTACCTCTTTGAGCCACAGAATAGAAAATTCCATCTGATCCAGCTCCTTGTGCTCCTGCAGCAGCTCCATTACCTAGCGCAGCAGCAGCTCCACCATTAAGTTCAGCGGGTACAGCTTCAATCATTGCAGTCTCTAAGTAGTCGTCAAAACGTAGTCTTGTTTCATGCTCAGATTTCAAATACCAAAGGTATCCGTTTGCACCGTTCTCAGTTGTAACTTCAACCCATCCAATTTGAGCCATGTCAGATCCAGATACAGTATAAGTATCTTTCAAGATAATTGGCTTGTTTGAAAAGATAAAGTCGTTAGCTTCAAGAGATCCTACCATTCCAGCAGTTCCTTTTCTGAATTCCGATCCATAAACAAATATAGTAACATCAGAATTTCCAACTCCAGTACCAGCAGTAATTAATCCGCCCGCTTCGTAGAACCCAACAGTAAACTGTCCAGCTCCTCCACCTGCATTGTTAACAGCGGTTACAACAGCTTTGTTCATACCAGAACCATTGTTCTGTACAACTGCAATTGTTTGACCGACTCTTACAACTTGTTGAGCTGTAGTTGGGTCAATAACATCATTCACTTGGAATGTAGCATTGTCAGCAGCTTGTGCAGCAGCTGTTCCTACCTGAGTGTATTTAGTATGCAATCTACCTTGTTCAGCCCATTTAATAAGGTCAGAATTTGTAGGCATCTCAGCACCTACCATACGTAGGAATGAAGAGATAGTTCGATTTCCATAACGCTCGAATTCTTTTTCGTAAGTGTCAGGAAGATATTGATTTAGAAAATCAAAGTTAGTAATGTAATTCTCTGTAGTCGGAGTCCTCTCGGAACTCGGAGTAAGAGCAAAAGTTGGGATAGTATTAACTGATCCAGCCATAATTTTTAATTTTTAAGTTCTTTTAACGCTTTTAATTCTTAATCTATTACCTGATGGTTCAGATATAGATTTCACTTGCATTCCTCCCTTTGTAGACACCTCTGGCGCTTTACGTTCTGACATGTTAATATTCTTAGTCTTGCGTATAACGTCTTCAGTAGCTTTAGATTTACCCTGTTCAAAAAAGAACTGAGCAAATTTATCAGGATTCATTGCCATTGCTAAAGATCTGTGGTAGCCTTCTGCATCATTTAAAAGTCCTTGAGAATCCATATACTTATGTACAAAGTTCATGGGAGTCTCTTGAGCTTTTTTTAATTCAGACGCGCCACCTGGGGAAAACATAATCTCTTCGTCGTTTAACTTGAACTTAAAACCTTTAAATTCTGATCCGAACACTTCATCACTTTTTTTGACAAACCATTCCCGTTTTCGATTCGCTTCCTCTTGTTGAGTTTTAGCGGTATTTAAATATTGCTTATAAGCCTGCAATTCTTCATTAGCTTCGTTAGAACTTCCACTTGACTCAAGCGGTTGCTTGTATAACTCTTGCTGTTCTTTAAAGAACCGGTTAGCTTTAGCAATAATTTTCTTCTTTGCTAACTTAGTTTTTCTAACGTCCGATTCGTCATCAAGCTCTTCGTCATAAGAATAGTCCTCCATTAAGGATTCAATATCTTCTGCGTCCAAACCTTCTTCCGTAAGAGTTAGGTACTCTTTTAGCAAAGAATCAGGATTCATTGTAGTGTAGTCTTGTTGTAATTTAACAAAATCACTAATTCCTCGTCCTGTTTCTTTTTTATATTTAAAGTAAGCTGCGACATCTTCCGGCATTTCTTCTGCCTTTTCTCTTTCGCTCATCAATTCTTCTATAGAATTAATTTCCTTACCGTATCTATTTCCTATATATGAAAGAACATCTTCTTCTTTTAAATCATAAGGTTGCTGTGCAACCTCTTCAATAGTAGCCTCCTCTTCTGGAGCTTCTGTGGTAGTCTCATCTGGCAATGGCTCAGAAACAACCTCTACCTCGTCACTACTTGACACTTCACTAAATTGCTGTTCGTGCTTTTCAAGCAATTCTTTTTCTATTTCCTGAGAAGACTTTGAGTCTAATTCAGACATTTCTCTTACTTTTATTTCCATTTAATTTAATTTAAGTTACAAATTTACGCAAAATACAAAGGCACATTTTGCTACCTTGGCGAGAACTCAGACAAGTCAAAACCATCTAAAGAATCTTCATTTGACTCAAAGTTTTTTGGAGGCAAATTATTTTTTCTTTGATTTATTAACTGAGACTGCTCAGTATTCTGCTGGCTAATTCTATCTTTTTTAGCATCTTCCCTAGATGTTTCTCTACTGGCTAATGCCCCCTCTGTCATGCCTTGAAGCTGTAGGTTATATTTAAACTCTTGGTCCATTAATTGAGCTTTTAATTGAGCTTCAACTTTAGTCCTTTCAATTTCAAGTTGTATTTCTCCCTGCTTGTATTTAAGTTTTGCTTGAGTCTCTAGCTCTATTTTTTGAAGAGCCATTTGACCAGCCATTTCTTGAGACTTTAATTGTTGCTGTGAAACCATTGCTTGTTTCTGCATCTCTCTTTGGTCATCTTGCTCTTGCTTGGCTCTTCTCTTAACCTTTAAAAGCTGATTAGCTAACTTAAGGTTCTTGATCTCTCTAATATCTATAGCGTCTTCTAGGTTTATATCTCCTTTAGATAATGCCATTTGAATATTCTGTTCTAGTAAAGCCTTTTGTTCTTCGTCTGGAGAAAGCTCAATAAATACACCAAAGTCATATATATAAAGCTCAGAAATATCTCCCAGTATACTTACATTATACTTTCCTATTTTATTTATAAAGTCTTCTTTAAAGTCAGAATACTCTAATATATCCGCAACTCTATAAGTTAAAGCCTCTGCTAAGGTCCTGTATATATACAAGCTACCGTCTAGTATATGCCTTGTTGCTGTGTTTGAACTTAGCGCTGCTAACTTCTGAACGCCAACTAAAGCATCTGAATTAGCTCCAGAACCGTCTCTCGCTTCATTTAAGCCTGTTACAGCCCTTATCATGTCTAAGTAGTGGTTATAGTTAGCTATTAGCATTTGTGTCTTAGAAGCGCCTGAATTGCTTGTGAGCTGCTGTATAGGAACTTTAGCCTGATTATAATCTCCTTCCTGAGTATAACTTCGGCCTATTACGCTACCAGTTTGAAAATACAACCTCATTGCATCTTCAGGGTTATAAGCCGCTCCAGTACCTAGATCAACTTCATTTAATCCATCCGCATCTATATATACCCCATCAGGGACTACTCTAGCTATCACTTGCTGTAGTTTTAAATGAGTCATTTGAATTAAGTCTGCAAATGGAATCATTCTCCTTACTAAAGATTCAATAACACCCTTATACATTCTAGGCGCTACAGCTACGTAATTTGGTATAGCATGCTGAGAGGAAGACTTGGGACGTACCATGTTTTCCGCAAGCTCCCACTTGAGGATAATATTAGTTCCCATAACCATTACCCCATCATACCAAACGTCAATTGTTTTCTCTATCTTTTCGAAGTTTCCTTCTTCAATCATTTCTTCTGGAGGATTAAAAGTATCATCCTTTTCTATCATTCTAGAAGCTCCCCCGTCTAATTTTTTCTTTTTATATACTATCTTTTTAGTAGTCTTATAATTAAAATACATTAACGTACACGTATCCCTATAAAACATATCATTCTCATAGTATTGAGCAGTATTATAATAATCATACCAGCTCTGGCTGTATTGAGATATCTTCTCTAGATCGTCATTTGTAAGGTCAGGGTCTATTTTATTAAGCTCAGTCAGCGCAACTGTTTTAATTTCTCCCCAATAAAAACAATCTTTAAAGTAAGGGTCTTCAGTATAACTATAAACCACATTAGCAGGGTCTACATAAGAAACTTGAACACCCGCCCCAGGAAGAAACTCATGTTTTGCTACACTCATACCCACAACCATTTGGTCGTAGTCTAATCTTTTTCGAGTATCATCATAATGATTCTCAGCAAACATTGTATCTATAGCCTCTTCTTCTGCAATCTCTATAGCAGGCTTATAGTTTAAATTCATATATAAAGACAACTCCTCATCCGATGAAGGCAAGTCGTCTGGATTCATAGTAAACGGATTAAAACCCGTTTCTTTCTGTAATACCTCTAATGGCTCTTTAGCTGCCATTTGACCCTCAATCATATTTTGGTACTTGCTTCTTTTAGATTGAGACAAGGCATCCTGAGCATAAGCCTTAACCTTAAACAATCTATCAGACATTCCATTAACAACTATGTCTACAAATTTTGGAATAATAGGAACGGGAGTCCAGTCTAAATTTAAATAAGATAAATCTCCATCAACAGCTAATTCGTTTTTGTATTTAGCAATCGATTGCTCGCCTCTAGCGTAAAGTCTAAGTCTGTTGAAGTCCCTCCACTGACTGTAGTATCTACACCCATTAGAATCTTTTCTAAACCATTCATATTGTATTGCTTGACCTATCTGTAATCCAAACTCGTCGGTAGCTTTTTCAGCATCCGATACAAATTGACTTGGAAACCCTACAGATGAAATATTTATATTGACTTCTTTCATCTAATTAATTCGCTTAAAGATCCTTTATTGTTGTATTTTGCAAAGTTAAGACTTATTTTGGATTGTTTTTGCTCGGGTAAGTACGCGCCCTTTTGGTTTGCCATTATAGCTAACCCCGAACTAATACTTGCATCAAACTTAGTTCTATTGTTAATATCAAATTTAGCCCAATCCTCTAAGGTTCTAGTAAAGTACATAGAACCCATTTCGTCAGGATCTCTGTATGTAGCTTCTAAATCTATACCTATGTGTTTTTCTATATACGATTCAATAGCAGCAGCGTGAGACTGTTTTACATCTTCAGAAGTATTTGGTATACCACCTAATTCCTTTTCGGTTTTTGAAAGCTTATTATAATGCTTATCAGGTCGATTCATCGAGTACCCTCTATAACCCCTGTTTTTAAAATGATATAATAACCGAGGCTTGTTGTTCTCCACTAAAATAGGCATACCGTAAAACACGCAGGCCATCAAAACTTCTTCAAAAAATATCTCTGCAGTCTGAGGCCTAGCAACATACTCTAAAAAAAACTCACTACTAGGAGCATCGTCCATATTAAACTTAGTCATTCCATGTAGTGCTCCATTAGATCCTCTTCCACCTACAGTACCCGATATGTCATAACTATCACATCCAAAAGCGCCTATATGCTCATTTCCAGGGAAGAATACTCCATGTTTAGAATGTTTATTGTTATTTAAACCTTTCTTAGGAGTCCAAGAAACCTTGAATCTACCCCTATTATCTGGCGTCCATATAACCTCAGAATCTTTTACACCATCTTTCCAGTAGAACCTACCCCTTGTCATATGATGCTCTATTATTAAAGAGTCATTATAATCTATCTGCTGGTATATCTTAGTTAAATTAAACAAAGAAGACTTACTCTCATCTCTAAATGCGTGAGACTCTGTTCTAGGAAACTGCCTGTAGAATTCGTTTAAAGCGTCTGCATCTTTTTTTAAAGAGTCCACCTCTGCCTCCCAGTAGTCTATAGCTCCATTTCTTATATACTCACCGTCAACTCCCATTATTTTATTACTAGGTTTATAGAAAACCGGCATGCCGTGCTTGTCTATAAAACCCTCCATATTCCACTCCATGGGAATAAACAAAGAATACATGCCACTTTTAGTTTGACCATTCGCATTCCTTTCCCTGGGATTAGAATCCTCATATAACTTCTTAAAATTATCCCCTCCCTTGTTAAGTGCATTAGAAGTTGACCCCATTAAACACTTACCTATTATCTTACTTCCTAACCTCAAACAGGTTTTAGTAACCCTCCAATTGTTTAGTATATTATTTGGCTTAATCCACTTCCCACTTTCATCATGAACCAGAAGCAAAAGCTTCTCACCGTCATAAGAGTTGTCATCTGTATTCTTCCAGTCAATAGTTGTGTCTAATCCATACAACTCATCATTAACCGTTTCATACATATTCTTTTTAGTAATCTTAGAAGCCGGTATCCTAAAAGCAAGCTCTGTCTTAGGCTTGTCCATACCATCCTGAATAGGTTTAAAAAAGAAAGGCAGCCTAGTGGATATAGGAACAACCTTGTCTGTAAACATTTTTTTAGCATCTGACCCCGTCTTAGATAGTATACCTACCCTAGAGTCTTTAGCTAATGAACCTGTGTTTACGCATTCAGAAGACCCCATAAAAGAAAACCCTGAACGTCTTATTTTTAAATAGTCCATTCCAAAACACCTATTGTCAGCTCGACAGGCCTCCCAGTATATAAAAAATATTCTATTAGCCTCTCTAAAGTCTGGATATCCAATATCAATACTAGTCCACTGAAGATACATGTAATGAGAACCCGTCATGTATATTGGAGTTCCGTTATTATAAAACCAATGCCCTAACTCTCTTTTATCAAACTCATTCTCTATGTAATCAACCCAATTACTTTTAAAGTTATCAGGCATTTCATTCCATTGGAATATAGAAGATATTCTAGTAAGCTCCTTAGGTAGTTCTTCTCTTTCCCAATACTGCTCTTCTTTTTTAACAGACCTTTTATAAACGTCTAATTTAGAGTTAGGGTGAGCGGGTGGTTTTTTAGGCAACCCTATAATCAATCCATTAATAGATATAATTTCACCGAGCTCACCTGTTTTAGATATAATGACAAGGTCATACTTTTCATTATAACCATATAACCAAGTCTTGCCTGTGTTTTTTCTTTTTAAAACGGCAGGAGGTATGTATTTGTCTATCGTTTTGTATAAACTATTTTGATCTTCTTTCTGCAAATCCTTGTTTTGTTTTAGGCACTCCAGTGTTATTAGCTAGGTTTATATTGTCCTGCTCTAAATCTATTTTATTTAAAATATCAAACGCGTCAAAAATAGCTAGCTTCTTTGTTGCCGCTGCATTTTTTAATCTGTCTGCCGCCAACTCATCTTCAGGATCTGGCTTTATAATATCTTCTCTAGCAACTTTTATCAACTGCTCTACAGCTTTTCTTCCTGCGCTAATTATTTGAATCTTTAGTTCTTCTGACTTCATTAAACTTTTTTTATAAACATTACTTGAGCCAATCTTGAGTTTTCACCCTCTCCAAAGTTTTCAAATATATTTCTTGAATGAGGAATCCGAGAATCAAACACAATCATTCGGTTATATTCGGCGTAGAGTGTACACATTGGAGTTTCACCCTTATACAGGGTAGTGCCTGCTTGTTTAGGAAAAGTTTTATTTAAATACAAAACTACCGTCTTATCCCCCATCATCTCGTCAGTGTGAATAAAATTTGGTTCAACTTGATGCAAGCTAGATTGTCTTACAAAATTATAAGTTGTAACGTAATCTGGAAACATAGTCATTACAAAGCTTTGAAGCTCGTCGTGAGGTCTAGGCTGAATACCTTTAAAAACTTTATCTCCATCAGGAACATCAGCAAATCCTCTGCCTAATATATCATCAACATAAGCGTCAGGATCTTTTATCACATCATCTAAAGAAAATACAATCATAGAACTACAGTTATTTGATGATCATACATCCTGTATAGCTTTTCTCCATCTACTTCAAACTCATACTCACTCTCTGGCTTAAAAGTTATTCGATCTCCTACGGATACACCCTGTTCAGACAGGTACTTGTTTACGTATTTAGCTGTTCCAATCAACGGCTCTTCCTTAAAGTTCTTATGTAAAAAAGACTCTTCTTTATCGACTGGCTTTATAAAGCAATAACGATCGTGGCAATGCCACTTGTCATTATGCTTGTACATATAAAATTGATCGTTCTCCACAAAAAAAAGATCATCCTTAAAAAAACTTCTTCCGCTTTGCTGCCTTCCCTTCATGTCGTTATAAAACTTAAAAACATTATGGTGCACTAGAAGCAGGTCGCCCTCAACTATATCACCCTCATAACCCAATGGTGTTGAGATAACTACGCCAAATCTATTAGATGCTAAGTGGTTTTCTTCAGAAGTACTAGTAATGAACTCTACGCCAGATAACTCTTTAGTGTTATTATATCGCCTTCCCTTTAAGGGTTTTACGATAAAGAAAAAAGGAGACTTCATTAAAAGTGAATATTGTATTCTATAGAGATTGGCATTACAGAATTAAACTCTTTCCATAAAAGAATTTCGTCTTTTTGCTGAATCCAAACTTTTATGGTATTTTCAGAAGTGTCTCTTTGTATTAGGTGAATAAAGTAGTTGCCTCCCAACACTTCTTGCCCCACTAAATAATGCATAGCGCTAGACTTATAGTCCGGGCCTATTGATATTTTTCTTATATCCATTGTATTATATTTTACTGTAACACAAAGATAGAAATAATTTATTGCGTTTTTCCCCTGATCTTTTCGTAGGTGCGAAGCCCTCCAAGGCCTAACATTCCCATTAAGACCGTAAACAAAGGTTCTGTCTCTAGTACAGGAAAATCTACTGTAGGATATATAGTTCTTATAATAGGAAACACTAAGAAGTGATAAGCAAATGCTAGGCTAGATGCCCAACCTACACTTGGCCTCCAGCCCGAAACAAACAGAGATCGGTGTTGCGCCTCTACTTGATTTATTTTAGTCTGTAATTCAAGTATCTGATTAGGGTCAAGCTCCTTTCCTTTGATAGCTTCTCTAAGCTCTACGGCAAGGCCACCTATCTTACTTTTACCGCTAGAACCTCCGCTAAGTAGTGACATTAAAATCTTAAGCATTACTTTTTCTTTAATTCAAAGATAGTATCAAACGCAGTAGTACCCGCCAAACTAAGCTTGTCTATTATGTCAGACTGAAGTGTTATTATTTGCGCCTCGTAAGCATCTTTTTGTTTTACTAACTCATCAACCTTAGACCTTAATGACTCTACTTCTTTTTGTAGCGTAGCTACTTCATCTGGATTTCTACCTATAATGGCGTAGATAACTACAGACAGAGACCCTACTATCATCCCTGTTATAGAAACAAAAATATCCTTATTGTCAGAAGGTATGGTGTTGTTGGCTAAGTATAAGAGCAAAAATATAACTAACACAAAAATTCCCGTTGCTCCTAAGTAGTGTATTAAGTCTCTTTTCTTCATGTGTTAATTACTTTATAAGATGTTTTTCCGTTAATTTTTTCAGCTTTCAATATACGATTTCTATTTTCAGCTTCAGATACATAACTAACGTGTATCCAAGCTGGGTTTGAATTATTCCCAAACTCCCATATCATCTGATCAAAGTTTAGGTTATACTTTATATAATAAAACATTTCAGCATTTGTTTTATATCCAAAGGTGTCGTCTAAGTCAATCGCCCTACCCTGGCAATGTTGTGAGCGAGAGCTCCCACCAATGGCAGTATTTAATTTTTCAGACCTAAACATACTGTTTATTTTTATAGGACCATTTACCCAATCCCGCAAAGGCTCAAAAACATAAGTGGCTACGCCCACCATATTTCCAATCTCATAGTCGCCAGGAGTATTGTCTATGTTCAAACGAAGCGCTGTGTTAGATCTTATAGCTTCCTTATAAGTTATATGCTCACTTATTTTTTCCATACATCAAAAACCATTTGTGTATAGTGTATCCTATAGATACAGTTAATAGTGTTATTTTAAGTATAACGTCAATGTTGGCCATAGATACAGCTAGAGCTAAAGAGTTGAATCCGTATATTTTCATATCTGAGAAGCTCATTTTTTTTTATTTTTTACAATTTCATATATTACTTCAATGTCTCCCGCTGATGTTGTCTGTACGTAATTCATTTTTTAATTATTTTAGGTTGCTGCAATTGCCATATAGATGTAGGTTTCATTTTGTTGATTCAAACTACTACTGGCAGTTGTGTTGCCATCAGCACCAACAATAGCACTAAATCCATCTGAATCAAATCCAATACCTTGATATCCAGTTGTTACTTCTGCATCACTTAAGTCTGCGTATAATGCATAACTTTGTGTACCTGAAACCCTTTTGTTATCATACATCTGCCAATTACTAGTTAAATTAATTCCTTTTATCATTACAAAAGAAGGTTCAAATCCTAAATTTGTAACCATTGTTCCTGCTGTATAAGAAGTTCCTGTCCAAGTATAACTCCCTATTTTAGAATAGCCAGCAATTGAACGGAAGGCATAGGCTATCATACCGCCACCGCTTGGATTCACTTCACTACCACCATTAATTCCTGCTTGAAATGTTGTTGAGTTTACAGTTCCAAATCTATCTGTATATTGGTTGGATGGGCTATTTAAGTCTAAAAATAAAGTTTGGCTTGCTGCTGAGAACGCGCTTGACCAAACTGCCCAATTAGTAGCACCTGTAGTTTTTTTACAAATAATTAAGTCTGGCGCAGCATTTAATCCGTGACCAATAGTATCTCCTAATGTAGACGAACCTGTATAAGACACAATACTAAACCCTGCTGCTGTATTAGCTGATATTTTTGTAGCTGCAAGGCTTCCTGCTAAAACTGCTGTTGATGCAACCCCATCTATCATAACACTACCTAAAGTAGGTACCTCCCCTGCATTTTTTGAATTCAGAGCTGTAGGCGTGCCGCCTGCTTTCCAGTTCCAAGCTACGTATTTAGCATTTGTTCCCGAGTAAGATTGTCCAGGCGCACCATTTACTCCATAACCGCCATTTGTTTGGTCAACTACAGTAAACCCATTTGAGTTAAATGCAGTCGTTTGAAAGCCTGAATTAAAATACTCTGTCTCTGCAGAATTCGAAGCTAGTTGTCTTGAAACTCCTCGAACTGAATCAATAAGTATATTACTTATAGTTCCTTGTCTAGCTTTTATCCAAACTAAATCTGGCTGAAACTCTAGCCCCGTATATCCTATGTCTGTAGTTGATGTAGCGTTATAATTTGTTGATATATCATCACCATTACCGTCTAGCTGATAAGTGGCTATTGCCGTTTCACCCGTAGGAAAAGAAAGAGAAGATGCGGTTGTTGTTGTTTCTAATTGTAAAGCTGTCACAGCTGCTTGGCTTAAAGCTGAATCGTATATTCTTACTTGGTCTATTTTGCCATTAAAGTAATTAGCATAACTTGATGCTGTATTTCTATATGAACCAATAGTTGGAAAACCACCTGTTCCGCTATAACCTATTGAAGATGAAATACTAGTTGTATTTATTAAATTATTATTTTGATATATTTTAATTTGTGAACTTGAAATTGTAACAGCTAAATGATACCAAGTACTTGCGTTAATTGTTGTTGATTGTAGTATATTAAATTCATTATTTGAATTACTAAAACCATAAAATCTTAAATTACCATTACCTCCTGTTTCATATCTTATATGCCAACCCCTGTTTTGACCACTTGTTTGGCTATAATTATTAAAAATTGTTTGATAGTTTTGTGACGTAGTACTTAAATTAAACCAACAACTTACAGTCATTGCTGCATAATCAAAAGAACTCCCTGCTATTGTTACATTTGAACTTGAACCATTAAAATTAGCAGCCTCATTAAACTTAGCGTCTATTACTTGAGTCGCTCCGTTACCGAAGTATGTATTGACGTTGAAGTTTTCACTTCCCACTGGTGTATTGGCATCAGTGTCTATTTGAAACCAATCTGCGCCATCATAATACTCAACGTACTTAAGCTCTGAATTAAAACGCCACTCGCCCGTACTAGGGCTAGTAGGTCTTGAAGCCGTATCACCCGTTGGCAATTGAAGCGCTGTGTTTGTTGCGCTAAAGTCAAATAATTCCGGTGTGCCTATTTTTGTTATTGCCATAATTTAATTTTTTAACATCCTACTTCATTAACTAATTCATCAACTTGAGTTTGATTTAAAGCTGAAGTGAAAAATCTAACTTGGTCTATTGAGCCATTCCACCAAGCAGTAGCTGCTGAAATACCACCAAAATGACCAATAAGAGTTGGAATTGAAAAGCTCGCTGCAGTCCCCGACCAGCTTGTGCTTGTTGCAGGTGTACCACCATCAATATATAAAGACACAGATCCTCCTACTGCATCTGTATTATTTACTATAACAAATGCTAGATGATGCCAATTACCATCATTAACAGTAGTGTTGTTAGTAACTGAAGCTGCAAAGCCATCAGCATCAGTATAAACATTTAGCTTCATCTTCCCAGTAGGAGCACCATATTCTACTGCCCATTCGTAATTTCCAGGAGGAGAATCATTAGCTTTTGATATAAGATAGCTAGTGCTAGTATCTGTTGTTTTTACCCACATACTTCCAGATAAAGCTCCAGTTGTTGTTATTGAAAAATTTGATGAAGTTCCTAAACTAATAACACTACTAGTACCATTAAACACCGCAGCATTCCCAAACTTACCTGCAGCATACGTTATATTTGAATCTGCACCGTTATAACTACCGCTTGTTGCACAAGTTGATGAATTATTAGAATTAGAGTTTAATTCATATAGAGCCAAATTGGTTGTAGGATAACTACAGTTAGTAGTAGTACACTGAATAGTATTAACAAAGTTTTTCCACTCTGTTCCGTTGTAGTGTTGCATTACGCTAACCGACCCTTCTGAGGCTGTGCCACCAAGGTTTCGCATCATTCCTTGTGCGACAGTAGGAGGTGCAGCGTAAGCCGAGCTTCCCGTAGGCATTTTAAGTCCAGCTGTTGAATAGACAGAAACTAAATTATTTTCTCCGCCCATATAACCGTGATAGTAACAGTAATAACTAGCTACCCCGAAGTCTGCTGTAACTGTTATAGTAACATCACCTGTGTAAAAATTATAGGTCACTCCGCCTACGACTAGGGTATTAAAAAATGTACCGGTATATGTGATACCTGTTAACCCATTATTTAAAACTGCAATAGGGTGAGCAACAGGAACACCTGTTAAAACCGTTGTGCCTTTTCTTAGTCCAAACTTACCATCGTAGACCCCATTAAAATAATATTTATTAGAGCCAGATGCACTTGATACAGTAACTGCATTGGTTGCATTTAAAACATAGTCAGGATCCCCTGGATTTAATTCGGTTAAGTCTTTTATTACCTTAGTTGTTGCCATAATTTAATATTTTGAATCCCATTTTTGTTCTTCTTCGTTCCAAAAACCTTGAATAAAGGTAAAATTATCGGGGTAAGCAACAGGTGCACTCCATCCACCATTTGTTGTGTCCCATGTCCAGCTAGGGTAAGGTTGGTTGTTGTCTGGGTTTACATATACATAGTCCACCCATTCTGTTGTGTCTTCTTTCCAGCACCATTCCATACCCTCCGGTCTTGGTGTTGGCGCTTCCCAATAGCAAGTGTCCTCATCAAGAATCCAACTAGGATAAGGTTGAGGCGCGTAAAACGCATCTCTTACAGGGTCGTAGATGTATCCTACCCCTGCATAATTTTTTCTAAACGGCGTGCCGCCTAATTTGTGCACCCCGCCTTGTGTGTTGTATGACGTTCTTTTGCATCCGCGGTAGAAAGCTTCCCAGTATACTGAGTTGTCTTCTGATATAGCTTCGCCATTTGAAGAAGTAAACTCATCTACTCCCGTGTACATGTCGGTTACTCTGCACAGCGCATTGGCCATTGCAGTGTATAGCGTTTCACTCTCAGCCACCAAGTCTTCAGTCCCTTCAACTTCTTTAGCGTTTAAAGCATCTAGAGATGTTTCTTGTCCTGGAACTAAAGCTTCTTTTTCAGCATCTATCTCTGCTTGCTTTGCGACTATTGAGTTAGTAATAGCCGTCTTCTCTTCCTTAGTCATCTCAATTGTATACTGAGACTTTAATTCTGCTAATTCACCTTGTAGGGTTTGTAATGTATCTGAAGTAAATGAATCTTCGTATGCCGTTTTTAGCGTAGCATATTCTTCGCTTGATCTGTTGTCAGATTCTATAACAACAATTTCTTGGCGAACTTCCATAAGCCTAGCATTTTCACTTACCGTAAACTCATCATTTGATATTTTTGCGTAGTATGCCATGTTTAGAATGTTATTGTTGCGCCTGTTGCGGCTGTAGTTATTGAATATAAATATTGACTTCCACTCACAGATGAGCCATTTACACTTTGTCCAGCTGATGTTGTAGTTCCATTTACTTCTACACCTGCGGTAAATGTAGCAGATGATGAAGTACATCTAAGAAAAACAATTCCTTTACCTCCATTACCTCCTGAGCCATTTGGCCCTGTTCCGCCGCCGCCGCCGCCCGAACCGGTTTCGTCTGTTCCATTAGAGCCAGCTGAACCTGAACCGCCTCCAGCGCCTCCGCCGCCCGAACCACCTGCACCCTGATTACCGCCGCCGTTATATCCGCCGCCGCCGCCGCCAGCTCTTACAACAGATGAATCGGTAATAGTAGATGTCACACCTGCGCCGCCATCATTAGCGCCAGGAATAGATTGACCCAATGCTCCTGCGCCGCCGCCTCCTGAACCTACAGAATTACTGGCGGTTGCTGTTTGAGCTCCTCCATTAAAACCTTGTGCAGTTGTGCCTTGCGCTACTGCTGAATCAGTATTGTTTCCACCACCTTTTCCTCCTCCTGAGCCTCCATCACGACCAATGGTGTTATATTTACCGCCGCCGCCGCCGCCGTCAGAGGTAATTGAAGAGAACACAGATCGTCCTCCATCTCCTCCAGCTATTCCTGGTGTGTAAGTTCCTCCATTTCCACCTATGCCTACTTCTATGGAATAAGCAGTACCTTTATTCAAAACCAATGCGTTTTCGGCTGAAGTGCCGCCGCCTGATGGTTCAGAATTATATGAGTTTCTATATCCTCCTGCGCCGCCGCCCCCAGCGCTATCGCCGCCGCCGCCTCCTCCGCCAGCAACTACTAAATAGTCTAAAGCTATAGGAACTGATACCTCTTTAAGATTTCTCCACTCGGCTGTGCCTGATTGGTCGGTATATACTTCTGTGCGATTAGTTTCAGTGTTTTCTCGGAGGTCTCCGATCGTGGTAGTTGTGCGTTGAGCAGTAGTGCCCCTCACCCAAGTAAGCCCTCCTGCGTTACCACTCATGTCTATCACATCTGTAGTTACTTTGGTTGTTGCCATTGAGCCTTAAGTTTATGTTGTTGTTACTGCTTCAATTGTAGATCCATCTGGGAAATTTCCTGCAGCTAAAGTTAATGTTTTTACAGATAATGCAGCAAAATTTGCTTTCGCCTGATACACTCCGTTTATATATACATCAATATAATTTTTATCAACAGGATTATCTGTTGAAGTTACTGTTATAGAATTAGTAGAAGTTCCTGATATAGAAAAAGAATCAACCGTTTTAGTAATACCTCCTCCTATAGCTCCCCAAGCTCCATTAATATAACCCTCAAAACTATTATCTGTTGTGCTATACCTAAGCATTCCATTTGCAGGAGTGGTAATAGCGTTTCTGTTTGTTGTAGTTCCAGCAGGAAACTGAACAGCATCTGTTGCATTAATAGCAAGAGAAACATTAGGTGAAGTTGTTCCGATTCCAATATTAGCACCGCTTTGTGCAATTACAGAATCACCTAAATTAGTTGTAGTTGTCCATAGTGGAACTTTATTAACTGTACCAGTGCCGGTAGTCCTATCAATAAGATCCCAAGTATTCTCTTGACTTAAAAATCTAGTCGTTAAATCTGAAGTTCCATTTACTGCTGATAAATTAACACTTCCTATTGATACGTTTCCAATTGCATCTACTTGAGTAGTTCCACTTATGTAATTTCCGAAAGAAGAAGAAAATGTTGTTACTCCACCGCCGCCGCCATCTATATTATAACCTGCTGCCGTAGCTGTAAGTGTTATATTGCCTGTGCTTGTAATTGCAACAACATCATTACTAGAAACGCCCGCCTTTGTGCCAGTTATAGTAAGATCAATTTGACCTGCAACTCCTCCATTAACCGGAGATGTAATTAAATATGTGGTGTCTAGATTAGCTGTAGGTATTTGAAAGTTTACCGATCCAGCTGTTGTATACCCCACCACCTTCTCTATCGCAGTAGGATCTGTTGTGTTGGTGAATTGTGAAAATTTAACTGCCATAATTTATTTATTCTGTTATAATATTTTGACTTGTATCTTGTGTAACTATTTGAACTGATAGTTCTGTGACTATATCTTGTGCCCCAGGTCCTGATACTCCTGGCAAATTTAAACCTATAAAATTACCTATTGCAATTAAACTAGCCATTTATATACTTATTGTTATACCAATTACCACAACGCTATTATGTTAGTTGCCGTTGTGCCTGTGCTAAAAACTTTAAGAACATTAACAGGGAAAAAACTTCCCGCTAATACACCATTAAAAGTTACAATATCACCAGCTACAGTAGTTACTTTTATATTACCAGCTCCGCCTATATACAACACAGATCCATCTTGAGATCCTCCGTAAATAGCGTATCCCTTTGCTGTTGTAGTAAATATATTGTTATCCACTCCAAGAGTGGTTGCATTTACAACACTATTTATAACTGTCTGTGTTCCGTCAGTAGTGTTTACGGCAATCATTCCAGGCACTATTCCAGCTTGTCTAAAATCTAATGTAGCAGGAACTGCAGGATCAATTCCCGTTCTTCCCGCATCAATTATCTGAGTAGCGCTTCCAGAGGTTGTTGTACCAGATGGTCCTTCAAGACTAATGTTTGGAATGTTAGTGTTATCACTTGTGTTTACTGACCAAGCTTTTCCAGCTTGTAATTTTTGATATGCCATAATTAATTGTTTTTATAAGGAAACACCCTGTTTAAAGTGTCTTGCCTTTTGCCGCACCCACACCCTCCATCAGTAACTGCGTCTACTAATTTATCTATTTTAGTAGCTTTAGTAAATTTAGCTACAGTATCTCCAAATCCTTTTGACTTCATTTCTTACACTTACATTTTCCATCTTTACAATCTTGTAAAGAAAAAGTTAAAAATAACAAAAACTTATTCCAGGCACACTTAAGGTTATCTAACATTGTTTTATTTAGACTTGTTTATTTTTCTCATTGTTTTTGCGAAGTTATACTTCTTTGAACCTACGGGACAGCTAGCACTTCCATACTTTTTTCCAGTGCAGTCACCTAAAGTACCTCTGCGCTTTGCTCCTTGAAAAACTTTTTGTATAAAATCTTTAGCCATTATAATTTACTTCATATTGCTGTCAGAAGAATAAGGGTGCTTTCCCATAGACTTCATAACGCCTTTAGATTCATTTCTACGTGATCGGTAACTTTGAGATTTTGTGCCATTCCTAGCCCCTAAAGACTCGTCTAATCGGGAATTATATCCTTGTTTCATATTAATAGTTTTTTAATTTCTACAAAGATACTAATATTTTCCTTTCCTATTTTTTGGACTTTGCCCCTACGCATTTCCAGCGCTTTCTTGAAAGATTGTTTGGGGTATTGGGGTCGTTTTGCTTCTTCTTACTTAGCCTTCTTTTTATACCTAAGCTTCTAGCACAGTAGCTATCCCCCTTAGATGTCCCTGGCCTAACTCTTGGTCCGCCTCCCCTAGCTTGACCTGCTTGGCCGTAGCTAACTTTTTTGCCAGATGAAGTTATTTTTACTTTTGCTTTTCCTTTTCTTGGAGACGCCATTACTTTTTAGTGTGATTGTAACCCTTCTTTTTTAAAGATAAATGATCCTTCATAGTTTTAGCCATCTTTACAATGCCCGTCTTACTATACATCTTGTGGGGTTTGAATGTCTTTGCCATTATGCGTTTCTTACAGTTGAAGTATTTCTTACGAATTGTTTTTTTCCTCCTGAAGCTTTTTTCTTTTTAGCTGTAGCCGCTAATGCTTTTTTACTTAAACGATTTGCTTTATCCAGAGGCAAACAGCGGTCAGGGTTTTTCTTATTCTTACTTGTGCCGCATGCACCCTTAATCTTTCCGTCAGTTCCTATGCGAACCCACTTCTGATCACGCCATTTTTTTAGTTCGCCCATTTTTGTTTTTTAAAGCCTTAAAGTCTGCACCTGTAATCTTATTCATAGGGAATGCAGCTCGTGCAATGCGTCTTTGTTTTTTACTTAGCTTACTCATTTTTTGCTTTTTTTAGCGTAGTTAGGGTCTTTACAGTATTTACTCGCAGCCATATTTGCATAAGCCGAAGGGTACTTGTCAAAAGTGCGTTTAGCCCAAGCAATGCCTGAGGGGCAAATTTTGTTTCCCTTTTTTCTAGGCATTAGTATCCTGAGTTTGTTTTCTTTTCCATACCGTAGTTTGGATTGTTCTTAATCTTGCCACCGCTCATTTTCATGAAAGCATTAGCTTGTGCCTTTCCTACCGCATTGTAAGGAAATGTTCTTTTTCTTCCGTTAGGTAATTTTACTGTTGGCATAATTTTATATTTAGTCGTTAACTTTACGATTCCTAACACCTGATCTACCGGGGTTATAAATCATTTTACTCTTTCCAGTTTTAGGATTGTATACTTCAACGTCTTTAACTTTATCTAGGCCAATCTTAAATTTTCTTTTTAAGGTGTCTATTGATTTATTACGCATCGGTATAGAGTCGTATATGGATTTTTTTATTGGGTCTGGCATAATATATTATCTTTGTGTAAAGGTAATAAATTAAATTCAATGGCTACAAGCGACTACCTCAAGTACTGGAGAGTGATAAGATACTTCATTAAAGCTAAGTACGGACTCAATCAAGCAGATTTAGATATGTTGTTATTCCTTCATAGCGAAGATATATTTTCTAAAGATAAGTTTAAAGAATTTAACAACATGTTGGGCTGGGATGTATCTAGATTTGAAAGGTTAAGAAAAGACGGGTGGATTGAAATTTTTAGAAATAGAATGGGAAGAAGAAAAGCCCTGTATCAATTGTCTTATAAAACACAAAGGGTAATAACATCTATATATAAAAAGCTCAATGGAGAAGAGATATCTACTTCAGGCAACAACCCCATGTTCGCTAGGAATGTATCCTATTCAGATAAGGTATATAAAAACATGATAATAGAAATGAATAAGTTTATAAAACAACAACGACATCATTCTCCTGAATGATAGTGTAAGCTTCATTTTCAATAAACATAGTGTATCCAGCTCTCTTGTCATAGTAAATCTCTTGGCCTTCTTCAATAGCCCTCACCTCTACCCCTGGCTTTATAATCAATCCTCTTTTGTATCTTTGTTTGTTTGCGTCGTCCGAAGATAGCATCAATCCTGATGAGGTTACAATCTCCTCTTCAATAGTTTTAATAACTATATTTTTTCCTATTGGTGTCATTTATTTAAAATTAAATCTCTTATGTTTTTAAGTAAACTTTTAAAAAGCTCCCAGAATATAATAACTACAATTGCTTCTTGCCAGTATTCCATAATTATAATTCGTATGTTCTTGCCATAGTAATTATAGCGTTAGTTGATAGTATGGTTACCGCTACAGAGACAGCATTTTGAAGCGCGTTCCTTGTAACTTTAACGGGGTCAATAATTCCCATTTTAATCATGTCACCTTCTTGTCCGGTCTTTACGTCAATACCTTGATTAAAGTCATCGTTTAGTTTTGGAGACCATTCAGCCCCTGCATTATTTAGTATCTGATTCAGGGGTGACTTAAGAGCCTTTGCTAATATCGCGTGAGCGATCGATTTTGATACGGAAGGAGTGCCGTCGTTTATTGATCCTTGCTTGTATAGCGCCAGACCACCTCCAGGGAGTATGCCTTCTTCTAGTGCGGACCTAACTGCGCATACTGCGTCGTCAACCCTATCAAACAATTCCTTCTGCTCTAGGTCAGTGTTACCACCCACGTGAATGACCCCCACGCCTCCTGTAAGCGACGCAATCCTAGATAGTATGAAATCCTTAACAATTTTATCTTTAGTCGCTCTATGAGCTTCCCAGAGCTGATTAACCCTTTCGTCAATTATTGAGTCATCAACCACACTGTTATCCTTGATGATAATACTAGAGTCTCTACCTACTATAATTTTAGAAGCACGACCTAGATCACTGAAAGACATAATGCTTAAGTCATCACCAGTCTTCTCTGAAAAATAAGTAGCACCTACTGACAGAGCTATGTCTTGCATCAGTTCATGTTGCTTATAGCCAAAGTTAGGAGGGATGATGGCACAAAGCTTTAAGTTGTTCTTTATCACGTTAGCTGAAAGCGTATTAATGACGTTCTGTGAACAAGGCGCTACTATTAGTAATTTTTTCCCATCGGCAATTATTGGTTTCAATATCTGCTCGATGCTAAGTATGTTATTTATTTCCGCATCAGCTACCAGGACATAAACGTCCTCCATGATGCACTCGTCTTTTTTCTGATTATTAATAAACAGCGGAGATGAAAACCCTCTATCAATCTTAAGTCCAGTTGTCGTTTCAAATGTGGTCTCCGAGCCTTGCGACTTCTCCACTGTTACTATGCCGTTTTTCCCAACTGACTTATATGTGTCAGCAATTATACCACCGATGTGCTTGTCATTGTTACACGATATGGTTGCAACGTCTCTAAGCCGTGCGCTTGTGACTGACTTGCTGTTCTTCTTTAGCTTCTTTACAATTGCCTCAGTGACAGAAATAATCTCACGAAGTATCTCAGTTTTATTATCCTCAGGCTTTATCATCTCAAGACCAGCCTTTACAAGCGCTTCAGTAAGAACAATAGCAGTTGTTGTACCGTCACCTGCGTTTGCTGCCGTGCGGCTTGCCGCCTCGCGCATCATCTGAACCGCAAGGTTCTCGACTGGGTCGAGTAAGGCAATAGACTTAGCAACAGTGACACCGTCTTTCGTAACAGTTATACCATGGGTGTGTTGTGGTGATTCGATGAGAACAGTATTACCCATCGGTCCAAGTGTGCTCTTTACAGCATTAGACATTTTAGTAATACCACTTATAAGTTTTTTTTGACCGTCATCTCCAAAGTGGAGATCTCTAGGTGAATACCCTCCAGATTCATTCATTGTATATTAGATTAAATTATACTCAAAGATAATCAATAAATCATTACAGTGTTAATGTCGAAAAAATTTTTATATTATATATATATATATATATTTATTATTATTATTATTATTATTATTATTAAAATATAAAGAATTAATCGACATTTCCGACATTAGTCTTAAGGATCAGATAGTTAGCTCTAAAAAAACGACGTATTTTCGACATACCTTATGTCGATTATCGACGTAGAATGAAATAAAAGTGTAAAAAGAGTGCAATTAAAAAAACCTTTAGTGCATAAAAAGTGTTTTCATATGTCGATTCTAAACTTAAAGTGTATCCAACGGTTGATGTTTGGATCAATATTTCTTCCATAAATGTCATAAAAAAAGCTGTCCATTATAGACAGCCTTAAAACAAATCAACACATTTTCTTCTAACTAAAAAAGTTTTTTCTCATTTCAGCTCGCTCAATTCCGTCGGCTATCATGTCTACTTTTTTATTATACTTTACCATCTTTCGTAAATTGGCAGCCTGCTCAATTCCGTTAATACCATCTGGACGTTCATTTATTAATCTGCCGTCCTTGACATATAATCCGTTAATCATAATTAATATTTTAATGTTATACCTATAAGGCCTAAAAAGAAATGTATCTCAGACCAATCGTTTTCTTCGTCCCTTGAATAGTAAGCCCAGCCTAAAGCAAAACCTACTGTAATCCTATTATGAATTTCTATTTCCAATGGCATATGCAAAGATACAAATTATTTAGATACATAGGGGTTGGAGATTATATACGGTTGTACGCATCGTACCCCCAAAAGCAAAGTGGATTTTTTTTAAGAAAATTGGAAACAAAATCCCTAATTTATTGCTATTTTTTTGGCTTTTTACTGGGGCTCAGCCCCCTGTGGTAGTGCCATAACAGAGGATGTTGTGTGCGTTCGCTACCCGTCCCTCGATCCGTCCAACTGCGTCCGATCTGAACGTCCAACTGCGTGCGCTCTCCAGAGTGCAGACATAAAAGATAAGTAAAGTATTAAAGTGTTGAAGGGATACCTTACTGCACTTAATAAACGGTAATACTTGATAAACGAAAAATAAAAGTACCTAATTGAATCTCAGCTATCCCTTGCTACCACTGGTGATCACATTGAAACGAAAGAAAAAATAAAAATAATCCTAAAGATGTAGGTGGATATTCAATTCTTATTCATATCTTAGTCACAAGTTTGGTGAAACTTCATAAAATTCACTGGGAGGAAAGGAAACCTCTCTTCTGCCAAGCGGTCTCGATAGGCACATGCAAATTAAGGGATTCAGCGGACATCACAGACAAAAATTCTCATCTTTAGATAACTAGCTGAATGGCTAGTCTGATGATTCCATTAGGATGAAATCTGAGATACTAATCACAAACACACACAATGAAAAAAGCAATTCAAAACAGAATCGATGCAATCAATGACATGTTGCCAAAGGTCAACCAATCATGTGATTTAGCAACAACAATGGGAGGTTCAACATATGAATCTTATGTTATTTTAACTAAACCAATTAAGGTAAAGAATCAATTCGTTTACATCCATGAAGACAAGACTTATCATGGTTATGGATTTGACAAGAGATACAACGTCAATAACGAATGGCAACTTGACCAACTGAAATATGATTTATCAATCATCAAAAGAGCATTTAATAAATTAATCAAAAATCAATAATTATGTCAAAAAATTCAACAGTAAGAAACCTAATCACAGACGAAACATTTACCTATTACAATGGATGTGATTTAGAGACAAATTTAATATCAGCAATAGTATATCAAGAAAATCCAAACAAATTACTTCATTATAAATTTAGGGAGGAGATATCAGAAATAGCAAAAATAGAGAGAATCCCAAGTTTAGATGGGAGTGAAAAAGTTTATTCATCTACCTATGATATGATTGCCTATCACGGCATAACAGATTAACCGAAACACATCCACATGGATGTGTCATGCGACAGACCTTAAGTCGCATCTGAAGAGATGGTCAATTATTAATCACAAACACACAATTATGAGAAACCTAGTAAATTTTATGGATTATCCAGCGGTATTTAATGACACTCCTTTTTATGAGGAATTTTATTCACATTTAGAAGGCGCAAAAGGAATGAATAAAGCTGAATATAATTTAATAATATCAAAGCGAGATGTTACGCTTTATGTAAATAATAATATGATCCCACATGCGGGATTTAAAATTACAAATTTAAAAAAGTATTTTGGGATCAAGGGAAAAGGTCAAAATCTTTTAAATTCATTTATGGAAGTATTTGATCAATATTTTGCGCTAGTAAATGAAATGAATGAAAAAGCTAAAATTGGAGCGGTAGAAATAACTGCCTTTTAGATTAACTGATGAGGGTTCAATACCCGAAACATTGGGGGTGGTTTTTAAACCTTTCCGCCTTCAATGTCTTAATCACAAACACACAATTATGAAAATGACACAGGATCAAATTATTCAAGCCGTTAATGACAAGGTCATCGATGGTTTAAAAGACAAAGGTTTATCATGGTTTCGACCATGGAAATCAGGAGAAGAAAATCAGCCCATGAACAGGGTCTCTAGAAAGCATTATAAAGGGTTTAATATATTCCTTTTGAACGCTGAGATGATAAGACATAACTACTCCTCAAACCAATGGCTCACCTATAAGCAATGTGCTGAAAAGGGAGGTCAAGTAAGTAGGGGTAGCAAGTCTACTGATGTCTACTTTTGGAAGATAGGATACTTTGATGCTAAGACAAAAAGATACCTTAGTGACAAAGACGTTAAGTCTGTCAATTTATCCGAAAAAATTACAATCAACGGAACTGTTCAAGCTAGGTACAAAAAGACCTTTTCAGTTAGATACTACAAAGTATTTAATGTAGACCAGTGCGAAGGAATTGATGCAATTGAGTTTGAGCCATCGATCAACGCATCGTTCACCAGTAATGAGATGGTCGATTCAATTGTTGATGGCTACATTTCAAGGTCAAACCCTTTAATACTAAATGTAAGTAAAACTTCTAATCAAGCATACTACAGTCCAAGCAATGACTTGGTGGTGATGCCCAAACAAGACTCGTTTGTGGATTCTGATTCTTACTATAAGACATTGTTTCATGAACTTGCTCACTCCACAGGACACCAACGTAGGCTTAACCGAAAAGGTATTGCTGAGGTTAATTACTTTGGTTCTGAGTCTTATGCTCAGGAGGAGTTAGTTGCTGAGATCAGTTCTATGTATCTCACAGGACTTTGTGATCTCAATCCACAGGACTCGCACAGTAATAGTCAAGCCTATATCAATGGATGGGTTAAGAAGTTTGAAGATGAGGCGAAGGAATGCTTCTATGCGATGCAACAAGCCACTAAATGTTCTTCCTTGATACTTGGATAGCATTAATCGACTGAATGGTTCTTAGGGAGGTTCGAGTCCTCCCCAGTCAACGACAATAATGTCAAACAACAAACACACACAATTATGACTACATCTGTAAGTATTAAAGAAATTTGTGAATATTATGGTCAACAATATCACAATGTCAAACACATGACCAATTATTTAAAATCATTACGTGAGAGGTATAATGCCGAGGTAAATTATTGCATCGACAATATAGACGAAGATTACAAACGTGCTGACGATTCAGCAACTTATTGGAAAGACAATTTTGAGAATTTATACAATGACATTGTAAATGTCGTTACTGTAGATGGTGAAGAGATGACAGATGGAGAATGCGTTGACGCATTATTTAGTGTACTAAAAAAGTATCGAGGAGAATCAGACGAACAAACAGAAGTAAAATTTTAATTTAAACAGAAAATATTATGATACGAGAAAATGTAAAAATCAATTACCCATTCGTGGCAGTATGTTCCTCCAGAAGGAGCAAGATGGCAGTCGGATGGGCAGTCTACAAGTACACTAGACGAGGTGTATATCTGGATAAGACTAAGAACCCTAAGACATACTTCGGTGTGTCAACTGACTTCGCTAAAGCAACCGCAAACATACGAAACTGGTATGGTATTAATTTACCTACTGGTGGATGGTCAGATAAGACTCAAGTGAACGTAAAGCGATTCACCACGATGGAAGACTTTTTAATTAACCTAAAACAAACGATATGACAATCAACATAACACCACAAGACATAGTAAAAATGTCTAAAAATAAAGTAGATGAAAACCATGACATATTCAAAAAACATTTGAATATAACTGAGGCAACCAATCTCTTAAATGGAATACTCTCGCAACTGGAACAGAAAATTTCTGATATGTTGCAAGAAGAGATTTATGACGAACTGATGGATAAGAACGAAGGTCATGATTGGATAGACAAACAAGTTGCCAAACATATATAATCCTATGGGAGGAGCAATCCTCCCTCTGTACGCAGATGTGTATCTGTGCTGACGATTGCAAAAGCATGAAACAGAAACTTAAACAAACACATTATGAATGACACAAAAGAATTAGAAGTACAATGGCAGAACTCCACAAGAAAGTTACTTGTGGGTAAAACTGTAGGACATGTTAGGTACATGAGTGACGAGGAAATGGAAGATTTTATGTGGTACAAAAAACCAATAGTAATAATCTTTACCGATGGGACTATGCTAATTCCTCAATCAGATGATGAAGGTAATGATGGTGGATCATTGTATTATTATAATAAGAAAGAAAACAAGCAAGAAGTAATTCCAGTAATTTAAACCAACAATAAAATGATAGCTAAATATAAAAAATTGCTAAAAGAGTCTCGTGCCGAAAGAAGATGGGCATCTGATTGGGATACTAAACCATTCAAGCGAAACGCATACATGGTTAGTCATGGTAAAATAAAAATATTAAACCAAATAATTAAAGATTTAAAAACTATGACAATTGACAGAGATGAAGTCTACAACACTTTAACACAAATCTATAATGATGAAACTCATGATGAGATAATAGAAAGATTAGACCTAATAGAATTTATAAAACGCACCAAAAAAGGTGCGTAGGATAGCATGGTGCATGAAGGGATTCGATTTCCCTTCTATCCACAATGACAATTTTGTCAGAGATTTAATTAACACATTATGGAAGACAATAATATTAATGAACACACAGACGGAGATATCGTAGATGTATTATCTCAAGATTTCCCCAAAGTATTTGAACAAATATTAGAACACCTGGATAACCAAGAAAAATAAACACATTATGAAATCAAAAGATGCAGTAAAATGCGCCATTGACCAACTCGGTCAAGCCTTGTCTGATGCGGATAGGCATGACGGAATAATATGCAAAGAACGTATACAATATGCCATGAGATTATTAATGGATCAAGAAGAACCTGAACCAATTATCGCAGGAGTAGATTTTACCGACTCTTTGGAACTTTTAAATAAATTAAACGAAAACAACTATGGATTTTAATGAAATGAAAATACCTCTACTTGAGAAGGTAGCGGAAGATTACAAAAAATTGTATGAGGAAAAAGCCGATGATTTTTCAACCCTGTATAGTGTTGTGGAAATCGCATACAGAAAACTTGAAGATGCTATTGACCTAGGCACTAATCCTAAGCATTCAGTAACTGATGGCGAAGCTTTGGATATGATCATAGACAGACTGTCAAGTATAAAACGATTTGTTGATCGTTACACTTCTGAGAATGATAATGATTTTTAGCCCATCAGGGGAGCAAATAATTTAGTAAGGGAGCAACATGGTGCATTGGTAGGTTCGATTCCTACTTGCTCACAATGACAATTTTGTCAGAGATTTAAACCTTAAAAAAAAATATATGAATTTAGTAGAATTAAAAAGTGTTGGAAGTGTGATTGATATAGATGATTCCATTGTGTTTCCTATGATGGAGAATGGAGAAGCTGATTTCACTATGGGTGTAACTACCAATGAGGTTACTGATGAGTGGATGAATTCCCTTAGCGTTAGAGATACCGAAAAAATCAATATGAATAGATTATTAACTTACAATAAACTAATAGCAGAATTTATGGGTTGGGATATTCTATCCCCAACGACAATACCTCCTAACTTACATTTATCTAATTTAGAGGTAGATAATGGAGAGATAGCTAATCTTAAATTTCACTCCTCATGGGATTGGTTAATGCCAGTCGTGGATAAATGTTTTGATACACATTTTGAGCATAGTGATGACTTGAGTTTTTTATTGAAAACTTTTAAACCACTTGAGGAGGTATATAAAGCAGTAGTAGAATTTATAAAACGCACCAAAAAAGGTGCGTAGGATAGCATGGTGCATTTGGAGGGACTCGGTTTCCCTCCTATCCACAATGAGCGATTTTGCTCAGAGATTAAACAAACAAAATGAAACAAAGAATATTACAAAGATTTGACATTTATTGCCACTACTACAAGGATTTAAGTGATGGAAAATTTTACAAGGTTAGTGCCTTTGACGTTGATCCAATAAGCAATAGAATTGTAAGGAAAGATTTTAGAAATGCAGATTTCAGCAAAAGAAAAGAAGCTAAAGATGAATTTAAAACTCCAAGATTTATAGAAACAATTTAACCCAATATTAACTAAGATTAAATTAACACATTATGGAATATAAAGTAATTAGAGAAACACTACACGATGGTCTTGACAAGGTAATTGGCAAATCAGT
>Ga0207896_1000040_pt1 | contig 30364 bp, 25 predicted proteins | sample LinPmetageLP36_FD_184049 | JGI IMG/M metagenome (GOLD analysis project Ga0207896, IMG submission 184049) | Marine viral communities from the Pacific Ocean - LP-36 (SPAdes) | ecosystem: Environmental > Aquatic > Marine > Oceanic | place: Pacific Ocean | collected 2010-06-15 | reverse complement strand
AACAGCAAGAACGACTTTATTAAAAAAGTATTATAAATTAACAACTAAATTAAATCAACTATCATGAACAACAAAAAAACAGTATTCGAAGTGCTTTCTGCAGTAGATGTCAGCGCGCGCGTTCAAAAGAAAGGAAAGCTGACCTACCTATCTTGGGCTTGGGCCTGGGGGGAGGTGGCAAAGAGGTATCCTGACGCTAACTATGAGGTGTATAGGAATCCAGACACCAATCTACCTTATGACTTTGTAGAGGGTTCGGGTTATATGGCTTATACAACTGTAACAATAGAGGGTAAGTCACTAAGCATGTGGCTACCTGTAATTGATTACAACAACAAGTCTATATTATCTAACGCTACAACTTTTGATATCAATAAAACGCTAATGAGGTGTTTAACTAAGAACTTAGCCATGCATGGTTTAGGACACTATATTTATGCTGGAGAAGACCTTCCAGAGACACCAATTGAAACTACAGGAAAAGTAGATTTAGGTAATAAACCTACAAACCTTAAAGTTGACTTGGGAGATGATGATTTTGATGAGGTAATAAAAAAGATCAAAACATACTTGGGTGAAAAACAAAGTTGGGATAGTATAATTAAAAGACTGAAAACTAGATATAACGTAACTGAAGAGCAGTTGGTTAAAATTAAAAATAAAACAAAATGAAACACGAAGAGATAATAGAAAAGCTAAGAGATGACGAGCAGTACTATGGAGATTTTGGCAGGCAGTACATCTCTAATTCTGACATAAAGAATTTAACTTATGATCCTGCACAGTTTGGCAACAAAATTCCTGACAATCCAAACTTTCACTTAGGCAGATACTTCCATCAGCTTATCTTAGAGCCAAATAAAGCAAAAGAGTTTCCTATAGTGGATATCAAGGGACGCAACACAAAGGCATATAAGAGCTATTTAGAGGACAATAACCTAACTTACGCCATTACCACTGAAGAAGCTAAAAACATCCAGGAGATGGCTGATTATACGCTTAATAAGGATCCTGATGTTTCTGCTCTAATTCAAGACTTTGACGCCAAGTATGAAGAGCCAGTGGTTGGAGAGATATTTGGCAGACCTTTTAAAGCGAAGGCTGATATTATATCACAGGGTTTGGTTGTTGATTTAAAGACTACAAGCGACATTTTTAAATTCAAAAGAAACGCCTACGCTTTTGGCTATGACACACAAGCCTTCATCTACCAACACCTTTTTAAAATGCCAATGACTTTTATTGTTTTAGGTAAAGTTAAAAAGAAGTATGGTACTGTCGATGGGTATTACTTTGACATGGGAGTATTCCCTACCACAGAGGAATTTGTCCTTCAGGGTAAAGAGAAGGTAGAACTTGCAATGCAGAACTACGAAAAATATTTTAGCGAAAACGCTACAGAAAGCATAGAGGATACTATAATTAATAGCCCTTTATAATTAATTTTAATTTAATATATATATTATGGAACAACAAGAAAAAGTATTTGCTGATGGCATGATTGCCAAACGAAGAGAGGGTTCGCCTGACTTCGTAATCTCTGAACTATCTTTCAAGGTAGATGAGTTTAAAGCATTCCTTGACAAGCACAGTAAGAATGGTTGGGTTAACACCACAGTCAAACAGGCTAAGTCTGGAAAGTTTTACGGAGAGCTTAACACGTTTGAACCGAAGAAGAAAGAGGTTCAAGGGGAGATGTGGGATTAATTTAATCTTATTATTGGCATAACACCAAGGAGAGGGAGGCATCGCCTCCTTTTTTTTCCTTAACCTTATGTCGTTAATGCTATTGATTTTTTATTTATATATATATATATATAATAATAATAATAATAATAATATTTTTTTTCTCATATATAAAGAAAATAATCGACATTTATAACACAATTCAACTATAGCAAGAAAAGTTACCAATAAAATCAACATAAAATCGACACAAACATGACACATAACGTCACAATATTTAAAAATATAAAGGAAACTCAAGCCCCTTTCTTTAAAGATATAGGGTATATACTCGATAGAATAAGGGATGGATCATCAAAAGAGTTAGTAAAGAGCATCCGAAAGGAACAAGACAAGGCAACTAGGAATGAGTTAAAAAAGAACCTACCCGCTATTTGCTTTAGCGGAAAGTTTAACAAAAGATCGGACGCTTCAATGTTGGAACATTCAGGTTTGATATGCTTAGACTTCGATGGATATCCAAAACAAAAGGATTTACTTCAGGACAAGGAGAGGTTTATTAAGAATAAATTTGTTTTTTCTGTTTTTGTATCTCCTTCAGGGAATGGATTGAAAGTTATAGTTAGGATACCTAAAGAGGCAGACAATCATGTAAAATATTTTAATTCTCTTGAAAAAGAGTTTGGATCAGAATACTTTGATCCTACAAGTAAAAACATTAGTCGTGTGTGCTATGAGTCTTACGACCCCTTGGTTTTTATAAACGACAAGTCCTTGGTGTGGAACACAATTGAGGAGGAAGATCATAAAGAGATGACAGTAAGAAAAGACCCTCCTACTATTCAGATATCTGATGAAAATAAAATAGTAGAGATTTTAATTGCTTGGTGGACTAAAAAGTATCCAATGACTGAGGGTCAAAGAAATCAAAATGTTTACATTTTAGCGATGGCTTTTAATGACTTTGGAATTAATAAAAATTTAGCATCATACATATGCAATCAATACCAGTCGTCTGACTTTAGTCTTAAGGAAATAGAAACCACAATAAATTCTGCATATGCAAACACTTCTAACTTTGGAACTAAGTTCTATGAAGACAAGGAAGCTATAAATGAAATCGCTCAAAGGCTCAGACGTGGGGAATCAAAAAAAGACATACGCAAGCGGTTAGAAGATTCTATGTTAGAAACAGAAGTTATAGATTCAGTGCTAGATAAAGCTAACGAAGATGTAAGTATAAAGTTTTGGAATAAAACAGAAAAGGGAGTTATAAAGTCAGTTCCTGTAGTTTTTAAAAAGTTCTTAGAAGACAATGGGTTCTACAAATACTGCCCGGAAGGAGGTAAGAATTATGTATTTGTTAAAGTCACTAACAACTTAATTGATCACACCTCAGAGAAGGAGATAAAAGATTTTATTTTAGATTACTTGTTTGTGCTAGAGGACATATCTATATATAATTACTTTGCGGATCAGACTAGGCTATTTAGAGAAGAATTTTTAACACTACTTTCCACAATTGACATATACTTTATTGCAGATACTTACGACACATCTTATTTATATTATAAAAACTGTGCGGTAAGGATCACTAAAAAAGAAGTAACATATATCGATTATGTTGATTTAGGTGGATACGTTTGGAAAGATCATGTTATAGATAGAATGTATAAAAAGTGTGAAGTTGATGGTTGTGATTACAAGACATTCATAAATAACATCAGTGAAAAAAAAGAGAAAAGGACTATATCTATGGAGTCTACCATTGGATTCCTGATGCACGGACATAAGAATTTATCTTATTGCCCGGCCGTTATACTTAATGACGAAGTTATAAGTGATAATCCTGAGGGAGGAACAGGAAAAGGGATATTTATGAATGCTTTATCTCACATGAAAAAGCTGGTTAAAATTGATGGCAAGGCCTTTACTTTTGATAAATCTTTTGCTTATCAACTTGTTTCTGCTGACACTCAGATACTTTCTTTTGATGATGTTAAAAAATATTTTGATTTTGAAAGACTGTTTAGTGTTGTTACTGAGGGTCTTACGTTAGAAAAAAAGAATAAAGATGCTATTATGATTCCGTTTAGTAGATCACCTAAGATTGCTATAACAACAAATTATGCTATAAAAGGAGCAGGTAATTCTTTTGCGAGAAGGAAATGGGAATTGGAATTATATCAGCATTATAACAAAAATTATAGTCCTCAGGAGGAGTTTGGTAAGTTGATGTTTGGTGATTGGGATGACAACGACTGGTGTAAGTTTGACAATTACATGATACAATGCCTTCAGCTCTATCTAGCGGAAGGTTTGATTAAGTCTGAGTTTGTTAACTTAAAAATAAGGCAGCTTTCTGCTGAGACTTGTCATGAATTTATAGAATGGTGTGGTTTATTGGATGGTATGGAGGCTCACTCTAAACTAGAGTCCAATAGAAAGATTTATAAACAAGAACTTTATTATGAGTTTATTGAGGAATATCCGGACTATGGTCCGAAGTCTAAGATGACTATATCTAGAACTAGATTTTATAAGTGGCTTAATTCTTACACGTTTTTTAAACATAACCTAGAGCCTCAAGAAGGTAGAGACCAAGTAGGCAGATGGATTATATTTAGGAATTTAGAGGAGGAAGAGGAGATTTTTCAATCTAAAATAGAATTTTGATGGAGTACAGGGACTATCAATTAGACATAATAGACCAGGGTGTAGACATCCTGGGGGAATTTGGACTCTTATATCTAGCCATGGAGGTTAGAACTGGCAAGACATTGACCAGTATGGGAATTGCTGAGGGAATGAATGTAAAAAGCGTTTTGTTTTTGACTAAAAAGAAAGCGATTGGATCTATAAAATCAGATTACGATTTGTTAAAGCCTAGCTTTGATATTGAGGTTATTAATTATGAAAGCCTACACAAGGTAGAAGGTGTGTATGATCTTATTGTTTTGGATGAGGCGCATTGCATGGGTGGATATCCTAAGCCTAGCAAGAGATCTAAACAGGTAAAGCAATTGGTTTCTAAAAATGATCCTCTGATAATACTAATGTCTGGAACTCCTACTCCAGAGTCTTACAGTCAGATGTATCACCAGGTGTATGTTTCTCCTAGAAACCCATTCTCAAAGTATAAGAATTTTTATAGATTTTGTGATAGCTATGTTGATGTCTTTACAAAAATAATAAACGGACTACTTATAAATGATTACTCAAAGGGGCGGAAGGACGTCTTAATAAAAATGAAGCCTTATACTATTAGGTACACTCAGAAGGAAGCTGGGTTTAAGGTGAAGACAACGGAAAAAGTTTTATATGTAGAGATGGAAAAGACTACCTATAGCTTAGCTAAGTCATTGTCTAAAAACTTGGTAGTAGAAGGTAAAGACGAGGTTGTTTTAGCGGATACTCCTGTAAAGCTCATGATGAAATTGCATCAGATTTATTCTGGAACTGTTAAGTTTGAGAGTGGAAATGCACAGGTTTTGGATCATTCAAAAGCTCACTTTATACGCTCTAAATTTGCTAATGTTAAGATAGGTATCTTCTATAAGTTTAAAGCCGAATTAAAGGCCTTAAAAAGCGTATACGGGGATGATCTAACAACAGGCCTAGAAGAATTTAACGAGACCGACAAGAGTATAGCTCTTCAGATTGTTAGTGGCAGGGAGGGTATCAGCCTTAGAAAAGCAAGGTATTTAGTGTACTACAATATAGATTTCAGCGCTACAAGTTACTGGCAGTCTAAGGATAGGATGACAACAAAAGAGAGGCTTAAGAATGACGTGTACTGGATCTTTGCTAAAAGAGGTATTGAAGACGGCATATACAAGACGGTATTAAATAAAAAAGACTATACATTAAACCATTTTAGAAAAGATTTATTAATTTTACAATCATGAAAGAACAACTGCTAGTAGAAATGAAAAACAAAATCGACAATCTCGATTTGATTTTAAGAAAAGTTATAACAGAACTAACTCACCTTGGTGATTTATCTGTAGGAACTTTAGAAACCTTAAAGAAGATGCCTGGATATGAGGATGCTATTTTAAAGCTAAAGGAAAAGTCTATATCGAAATTAAAAAATAAGAAATTATGACAAAAGAAAAAGCTATTAAAATGTATGGCAGTGTGTATGAGTATCATAAAGATAGATACTATGACTTGCCTCACTTGCCTGAGATTAGCTCAAAAGCACATGAGGAAAATGCGAATAATTACGCTGTTCGTGTTATGAATAAATACGGTGATGAAGAACCCTTCTTTTAACTCAAAAGACCAAATAAATGACCGAGCAACAGGTACAGTCTAAGAAGATAAAAGAACTAGAAGCGGACGGTTATTATGTTTTAAAATTAATTAAGACTAATAAGAATGGTATACCAGATATACTAGCCCTTCACCCTGAGAAGGGGATTGAGTTTTATGAGGTGAAAACATTAAAAGGCAGGGCTTCATCCCTCCAGGAATACAGGATTAAAGAATTAAAAGAGCATGGATTTAGGGCAGAGATTTACAGGGGATGATTATTATTACGAGCTTGAAGAGGGTTTTTTAGAGCATCTAGAAAATCTTCCCGTCAGACAAGCTGCCTCAATAATAATGCAGCTAGACCATTTTGTAAATGGAACAAGACTTAAACGTAAGGATGGGCTTGTGGCTGGAGTGGTAGAGAGCAGAGAACCTTTGTTTTTTACAGCTGAGTATCTGAGCTACAAAGATAGTTGGCCAATATTCCATAAACTAAACATTATAGACTCTGACGACTATTTAGACTACATGAATTTAAATAAAATAATAATAAAATGAAAACAACAGAAGAACTTACCGTTAAAAACATTATCACGATTAAACAGGTGCTTGAAGCTGTAGAGGCCGAGACAGGTTTAAACTTAAAGGGCTCATCTAGGGTTAGGGAATTTGTGTATGCTAGGTCAGTATACTATAAGTTATGTAGAGAGCTTACCTCTGGAGGTTGCCTTGCTATTGCTAGGCTTGTCGGTAAGCATCACGCTACCGTGCTACATGGATTAAAGACTTTTGAGGTAGTAGCTATGTATGGCGGAGTACATTTTGATGCGTACAATAAAATAAAAAATTCAGTTCATGTAATTAAACAAAAAAAAGATTACAGGGATAAATTTGCCAAACTATTAATGGAGCACAGGGAGTTGCTAAAGAGTCATAGAGATAATAGGCGTGAATTTGAAGAGTATAAAAATAAAAATGAATTTGAAAGAATAAGTAATTATAAGTCAACATATTCTTATAATATGTAAAAAAGTTATATATTTGGAGTCTTCTTACGTACAGCCAATAGATGAAAGCTTCATGCCGACTCTATTGGTTTTTTTTGTAAAAATGTATAACTTTTTAATAAGTTGTTGTTTTTTTCATTAAATTTGATTATATAATTACGATAATGAGTTATAATTCAGAAGATATTGGAAAAATAGTAGGGTTTACAACTTGGACCGTTAAAAGAAAAGTTGATGAACTACTTCGTATTGACTCAGAGATGTATACCAGAATGGGGTCAGACTCCAAAGAGTCAGAAATGAAAAAGACAAAGGCCACTAGCCGCAAGATATACCAAGCCATCTCTAGGATTAGCCCTACAGATGGCTATTTTCTTCAAGCACACATGGACGAAAAAGATTTAACATCTAAAAATAAATAAACAATTTACTTCTCTGGGGGGATTAGTAGGTTTAAAAAAAAAGAAATGAGAATACCTCCCATCGAGCAAAAGAGAATCCAAAACATTAACTTCATAATGGATGATCTTCACACTTCAATCAACAACATCTATGAACTTCTTATGGATAAGGATTATGACTTGTTAAGGAATGAAGTGATTGAATTAAATAGAAAACTTAAATCAATTTCAGAATCTTTACAAGATGAAATATAGTGACTTTAGACCTAGATTGAAGGGCAACAAAAAAATAGCTTACGATAACTTAAATTCTAACGAGAGACGCATACTTGTCATCGGAGACATACACGCTCCATTTGAACTCGATGGATATTTAGATTTTTGCAAAGAAACTTATGCTAAGTATTTGTGCAACCAAGTAATCTACATCGGAGACATCATAGATAACCATTATACGAGCTATCATGAGACATCCGCTGACGGTGCTGGCGGCTTGGATGAGCTTAAATACGCAATTAAAGCTGTAAAGAAATGGAGAAAGGCATTTCCAAAAGCTGATGTTTTGATAGGGAATCACGATAGAATGGTTATGAGAAAGGCTCAGACTTCAGACATACCTAGCGCCTGGATCAAGTCTTACAACGAAGTGCTTGGAACTAATTGGAACTGGGTAGAGCGTATAGTTTATGATGATGTACAATTTGTGCACGGGGAAGGCGGTACTGCTCGAACAAAAGCAAAAAACGATATGATGTCTACGGTTCAAGGACATATCCATACACAATGTTATACAGACTGGATGGTTGGAAGAAATTTTAAGGTGTTCGGAATGCAGGTGGGCTGCGGCGTAGATGGATCTTCGTACGCAACAGCATACGCGAAACACTTTAAGAAACAAGCTATTGGCTGTGGAGTTGTAATAGGCGGACACACTGCCATAAACTGTCTAATGGATCTATGATTTTTGAGAATGATCAAGACTTGAACCGGGAGAGAGCCGCGATCAAGACTTACACTGATCTAACTAAAGGTAGTTATCAAAAGCTAGGGCCTAACGACGTAGACTATAAGCTGTTTGATAAAAATAAAAACATTTCTTCTTACGCAGAAGTTAAGGTGTTAACCACAGCAATACAAAACTCATTTCCACTTAGCCTATCAGTAAGAAAAGTATTAAAGTTAATAGACAAAAGATTAAATCCAGTGTTGATCTGGGGGTGCTTAGATGGTATTATATATGGAAGGCCTCAGTTTATTAATGGTCAGGTGTCTTGGTCAGAAGCTGAGGTTGATTTAGAAATAAAGTACAACAATAAAAAAGAATTTAAATATGTCAGAAAATAACAACCCTAAGTTAAAATTTATGTTGGCTGTGATGCTTAACACTATTATTGTTTATATACTTTATAAACTCATCTTCTCGCCGTTCGTCTCCTTCTACGCTGTGTAATTATGCTGGGAGTCTTTTCTTTGGGACGTATACGCTTAGGCAGTGTCCCTGAATTAGTTTCCGCTTCCCATCTTTCTGCTATTTCAGGCAGGTTCTTATACATGTACGCTCGCTGCGCTTGACTTCTAAATGGCATAGTTATTTATATAATTCATTTAACATATCCTTTTCCATTTGTTTTAATTCATTTTGTAAATCCTCCAACTCACCTCCTTCAAGTTCTTTTATTTCTTCATACATCCCTGGCATAAGCATTTCCATTTCCCTTTTTGTCATCTTCTTTTTAGCAGATTGTTTCTTTTCACGACCACTTATCTGATAGTTTGAAAAATTTAATAACCTCAATATTGACTCACCCATATCCTTAGAATCTAAAACTTTAGAATAATTTTCCACAAACTTTTTTAATTGCGCGCCTGGAACTCCAACTATAGTCATAAGCTCTAATTGAAAATCTTGCCACGCATCAGCTCTTTTCACTGGATCTTTAGTTTTTGTTGCTTTTAATGCCTTTCGTATGAGAGATTGCATTACAGTTACAGCACCAAGAGACTTTGTTTGCCCAGCCCAAGGTTTACCTGTAAAAAAGTCTCCAGCCATCGTAACCATTTCTCCTAATACAAACAATGCATTAATGTTTCCAATAATTGCAGCTCTTTTTAAGTCGTCATCGTCATCATCTCTCCAGCCTCTTAATAAACCTGGGAGCCCCATTGAGATATACTGAAATATAACAGGCATAAAGATATGATACATTGCAAGAGTCCTTAGGTTTTCTTTAAGCGTTCCCTTACCCGCCTTTAAATCCCTTGCAGCAATCTTGCTAGATAAACCCCTAACGGCTTGTATTTCTTTTCTTAAATACTGCTTAGGAGTGGTTAGGAACATATTTAGTGATCTGACTACTGGATTAGTCGTTTGATAGAGGTCTTTATCTTGAAGATCAGCCGATTGTTGCGTTCTTTTTGTGTCTTTTTCAAACTTTATAATTGCTATGTCTATGGCTTGTTTCTCTGTTTTACCTTGAGATAATGCCTGTTCTTTGTAATAAGAATAATTAGCCAATCCACCTAGCATAATGGCCATTCTATCTCCAAATTTAGTAGTCCACATTAAAAAGTTTACAACAAAATCTTTAGCTGGCGTGGGCACAAAACTTTTCATTCCAGTTTCCGAGTAACTTTCTATTTGTCTTAGTATACTGTTGTTTTTTCGGTCTTGCATATAAACCGAATTATCACGCACTTCACCCCACAAACTTTTTAATTCGCTCAAGTTTTTATAACTATATTTTATCCAGTTTCTTATACCTATGTCATTTGCATAGGTAAAAATAGAGGTAAGCTGCTTAATCATAATAACAGGGCTTAATCCTAATCTTGATAATATAAATACAGTATTCATTCCATTTATAAATGAGGCATATCCTTCTGATCTAACACCCTTATTGGCTATTTTCTGAATGGCCTTTTGTATGTAGGTAAACACTTTGTCTCCATGTAAGTTTTTAATAGCTGCCTTAAGGTATTGATTTGTAAATAATTTATTAATATCTCTTATGGTTTCTGCATAAGCTGCAAAATACTCCATGTCGTTTACATAACTTATTAACGCATCAGTCCCATCCATTTTTTGAATAGGAAGCTTACTGTTTACTCTAGATTTTGTAGAAGCTGAACCTACAGAAGTTCTAAAAACGCTTTTATCACCCAATAAATCTAGCTCTTCTAGCACAACACCTTCTCTGTATATTCTTCCTGCATAAAACTCATTCCAAGGCATATTTGTCCTATATATTTCTTTATAAACCTTATTATAATAAGGATACATGGCGGGAAAAAATTCATTTACTTGCCAATCAGCAAAATCTTTTACTTTTTTATCTAACTTAGCCTCTACTTCTTTCATTATTCTAGCAGAATCACCATCATACATTTCATCAAAAGCCTCTTTGTTTGAAGGATCTTTATACTGATTATACAAGTAATACATTTGATTCTGACTTAAAACCTCTTCGTTTTCTTCTTTCAGTTTAATGTAATTAGCTTTTGTTTTGTTGGTAGGATTTTCTTCAAATGCTTTCTTTGCTTTTTCTACCGCCTTTAAGTCTCTGTAAATACCAGTTAATATGGGTTGGTTATTTTTTCTAGATTTTTTCTTCCAGTTTTTTCCATATAAATTCATTAGTTTATCTTGCAGAACAGCTTCAAACCCTAACTTTCTTTCTTTGTAATTTCTAGAAGATTCATCTACTCTTTTAGTTACTAACACTTCAGTTCTTCCTCCAAACATTTCTCCTGGTAAACTAGAAATTCTATCCATTAATCCGTCTAAGGCCTCTGCTGTACCAAAAATTTGATTTTCAATTGAATTAGCTACGCCCGCGATGGCTTTAGAAACTCTCTTTGTTACGTTGTCTCGTATTTTTTTATTCTCTCTATTTGATTTTTGTTTTTTAAGAATACTGTCTGCGTCTCCAGATTCCATGTCAACTTTGACTCCGGTTACATCATAGTAAACCTCAGAAAATTGATCTCTATATTGTTTAGCTTGTTTTTCTAAAATAACTCTTAAAAGTGTTCTTCCACCCTCAACTAATCCCACAAGATTTTGTACCGCTTCATCTAGCGCAACTGTTTTAAATAAGTTGGCGTCATCCATCTGAAGAGCGTTATTAAGGTTAATTGCTATCTGAAGGTCAGACATTTTGTTAAAAACATTTTCATCTGGAGTAGGATCTTTAGCTAAATCTTGAAACTGTTCTGTGAGTGATTGATTTATTTTGTCTATCTGTTCTGCAGTTGCAGTTGAGTTAACTAATGTTTTTTTAATAACATTAATCCGATCTCTAGTGTCTGAGTCTATTTTAATTCCTTTTCTTCTCCCGCTAACCATTGTTTCGTACTTGCCGTTAAGAAGATTGTCTATTTTTTTCTGAAGCGCTATATTATTTTTAGTGGTAGCTAACAATATTACTTCATCCATTAGGTTTTCAATATTCTTAGATGTTGCTGATTCAATCTTCTTTAAAAGATTCATTGCCTCGCTCTTGGTATAGACACTAGCAGGTAAAGTTTTACGCATAAAGTTGCGCAACTCTCTTTTTATCTTCTGTAAATCCCTCTCTCCTTTTGACCTGTTACGAACCATTGCTCTGGCAATTCTAATTTTTAAAGCAATATCTTTAGTAGGCCTTTGGTTTAGTGTTTTTTGTAGATCTGATAACATCAAAGCCTGTTGAGTCGACAAAGTTTTTCTGGCTTTTGTCTCTTTTTTTACTTTAAATGTATCGGCTTCGTTTTTATATTCAGGTTGTTTTTCTAAAAACTCAATGGCCTTGTCCATTATTTTAGCGTCAGTTAGCTTCTTTTTTCTTTGAGTATTTAATCTGTTTTCTTTTAAAATAAAAGCCTCAACCCTCAAGAAAAGTTTAAGCCCCGCAATTGCACCCTTTTTTATGTTTTTAAAACTTTCAGGTAACGCTCCCAATAATTCGGAGTCAATATCCATTAAGTCTTTTATCTCTTTTACTTTTAACTTTCTAACTCTTCGTAAGTAGTCTATAATTAATTCATCTCTAAAACCTGCTTCCCTACCTTCTCTTATGTAATCTTCAGTTGTTCTTTGCTGTCTTTGTCTAGCCCCAGGTTTAGTTATTATAACACCTGAAGAACCGAAGCTATTGTCTTTTTGTATTTTAAAATCTTGACCCAACGTTTCTTTTATGTAATCTACCAACTCATTACCATCAAATCCTTTTTGATATACGTCAATAGTTTCATTACCCTTTCGTCTTTTAATTATATAGCTTTTTTCCTCTGGACCTAACTTAAAGTTTTTTGCTTGATCTATATCACCTTTAAACTTTCTGGTACTTATATATGCTTTACCACCGGGGTTAAGCTTAGATAAAATGTCATTTAAAATAAAACCTCTAACATCAGATGGAACAACATTGAGAACATTAAGGGATATAATGTTATCATATGTTTTTATAATGTCTTCTGATTTAGTATAGGTCGGGGGTTTTTTACCTTTCCACCTTTCAGTATTTAGCTCAAATGAATCTACTTGAGACTCTAAAATATTTGACATTACGTCTGTTCCTAGCCCTAATCCAGCTCCGTAATCTAAAGCGTTCTTTGTGTCAGTAGCCGAAATCTTTCTTGCAACCTTTTCATAACTACCCTTGGTGGTAGCCACTTGCGTTGTTAACGATGCCTTAGATAGAGAGTTGTCTATTGAGCGTTGCTGTCTTCTAGTGGTCTGAGCAAAAGGGTTAAACTTTCTGCCATTACGGACAAGGAATAAACCTCCGCCCCTGCCAAACTGATCCACTCTAGCCTGTCTTGCCTCTAGTCCAAATGGAGCTACTGCTTTACGCAACTGTGATAGGTTAGCCGTCTTGGGAATAAACCCTTGGTTATCCATATTATATTGCTGAGCCACCTGCTCTATTGTTCTCTGCTGCCTTCTTTGTCTTGGCGACACATCCCTAATTCCTGAGCCATATGGAGCAACCACCTGAGACTTTTCTTGTTGCGTTAGTTGTTTTTTATATTTATCAACCATCTCTTGAGGCATAATGTCAAAGGCATTTACCTTGACATCTGGTACTCCTAACACCTCTCCTAAAACTTCATTATCATATGTTGAATGCTGTGATCCATCTCTAGCTGAGGTAGGTTTTATGACCACCATCACATCATTTATATTGAAATCATTGGCCTTATAAAATCCATCGCGCATATCGTTTGTATTTATAAAACCATCTTTTGATTTTATAAACTTATGAAATTCTGTATTTGGTTTACCCTGTTGGTCAACAATTGCATTTAGAAAAGCTTTCCTTTGTGGACTATCCCTAAGAGCCTCCCAACTATTAAAATTATTTAAAATCTCTCGCACAGCTTTTGTAGGATTAGTCGCCAGTGCATCTTCTTTAAATGTGTCGAAATCACCTAATTTACCTATAAAAACATCGTAAACCTTTTTGTTAAATAATAAACTACGTTCAGGAGAACCGCTGATAATAAATAAATAGTCTGCTTTATTTATATTTTTATCAATAGATTTAGAGGATTTTGAGCTTGCCCATACTGCCTCACCATCAAAAGCATAGCTTGGACCAGCGTCTAATTGTATGCCCTGGAAATCTCCAAAACCTAATTGATCTGCTACCCAAAACCAAACCTTTTGTTTTTTAACATTGATGTCCTTTACCAAAGAGATGATATCAATTCTTTTGTCGGGTGTGACAAGTGATAACGGATATGACTCTTCAAACTCAATTTGCTGCCGTGGCTTCGGCACTCTTATCTCTGTGGGGTCTCCGACCGGGTTTGTGCCGTCTTCTAATATTTCAACATCTCCCTCTGTAATTTCTTCTCCTGTCGCAACTTTTGTAGATAACGTATTTAATAAATCAATTACGTCGTTGTCAGTTTTTGTAAACTCAGTAAGATTTATATCAACGCCTAAAGTTCTAGCCAAGTCTTCAATGAATTTTATTACAATATTCTTTTGCGGTTTGGTTAGTGTCTGATACTCTGAGGCCATTATTCCAATAAGCTCTGCAAGTCTCTCTTCATTCTGCAACTCGCTTACATCCTTGTATGATTCTGCAAACGTGTCTATCCTTCTAGCCAGTTCACTGTCATTAGGTAAAGTTTTTCTAACTGACTTCATCATAATCTCAGCAACCTCAGCTGCTCTTGGATCAGTTTTAATTTTATTTAAAAATACAGCATGAAAAATTTCATGAGGTACTGTAGTTGCTATAGCTTTTGAAAGGTTTACGTGAATGGTATCCCCTATAATTTCCGCTCTACCAGGCCTTGCATACTTTTCAAACTCTTGATTGTTTTGGTGTAATACTATTCTTGTATTGGGCAATAATTTAGATATTGCTTTTGCAGCCTTTTTAGCGATAGATATAACAGTGGCTTCTGTGGACAATTCGTCAGATGTTTGTTCTACAATTTTACCAGCCCTGTTGATGCTTAAATTAGACTCTACTGTTTCAGTTGTTTCTTCGGTTTGTTCCCCAAAAAACGAATCAATATCTTTCTGATCTTTAGTTAATTTACCGTCTTCTTCTAGGGTTTGCTCTTCTGTGGCTTCAAAGTCTGGTAAAGATTCAGCTTTTGTTTCTGCTTCTTTATCAAACCTTATGTTTTCTAACTGAGTATTAATAGAACTTATTTCATCTAAATCCTTTTTAACTAACGAAGCGTCTTTACCTTCTGTTCTTCTTTCTAATTCTTGTTTTCTTTTTAACAAAACAAGCGATTGTTTCTTTTGGGTTACGCTTAAATCATTAGGAATTTTATTTGCCAACCCTACAAGGTCTTGAAAATCACTTATTTGTTTCTCTCCCTCTTCTTTTGTTAATTCTCCTTTAAGTATTTTGTTTTTAATGTCAGTAACATACATTGAGGTATACTCAGGATCATTTTTAATACTCTCAAACATTTGAAAAGTATCATCGTCTATTTGAGCATAACTTCTTTTAGTCGTCGCAGCATTCATAGCTCCTGGAACTCCCAATATAAAACCACCTACAGCTTCTTGAGCGCCAGCCCTTAAAACTTGAGCAAAAGCATCAGCTAAACTTTCAGGAGTGGTAAACATTTCTTTTTCTTTAAGCTTGTTATAAACCATTTTTCCTGTTATATCCGCTATCTCTTGAGCAAATCCTGTTTCAAACTCAGCTGCGCCAGCAGCTGTAATAACCAACACACCGCGAGAAATTGCATTATCCACTTCCTCTCTTACTAATTGTTGAAAATAAACCCCCTTGACATTTCTAGGAGTTTTCTTTAACACCTTTAGTAGTATGCTGTTTAAAAATCCTTTTTGTCTAAGCACATTACGTAGCCCTGCAGCTTCTAGTGAAGCAACAACAATTCCTATTGGAACTGTTATAGCTGCCTTTTCAGCCTCACTAATTTCATTAAAATCTGTGTCGCCTTGCATTTCTTGTGTAAGGTAATCGGAAACTTGACCGTACATTTGTGCGGTTCTTTGCGCCCAACCTGCAGCACCTGGAGCTCCCAGCATAGCTGGTAGAGATTCGGCAACACCTAGCAATGCTCCCCCCCAAAATCCTTGTTTTTTTAAGTCTGTCCACTCTACGGTGGTCGCAGGGTCACCTGCAATTTCTCTTAGTGCGGTTCTTTGAATGTCAAGTAATCCAAGGCCCTTAGCTTCCTCGGGGGTTCTGTATTTTTTTACTCCATCTTCATAGTAAACAGTTGAGTATTTAACTTGTTTTCTTGCGTCGTCTCGTATTTTTTTATTTATCTTATTAACCTGGTCATCATCTATTGACCCTATCCAATCATCAATTGATTGGTCTTTATTGGGTTTACCTAAGTTTAACTTTTCAGCTTCTAATAAGAAATCTTTTTGGTAGTTTTCCTTGCCCATTAAAGACTCTAGAGGTGTAAAGTATGTAAATACATCTGTAGCTATGTTTGCCAGACCAGCTCCTGTTCTAGCTGACCCATCCAAAATAGCATTGGAAATTGCACCGCCCCAAGTTCCTTGAGAAGATTTCATTGTAAAATATTTACCCGCCGATTCTTGTAGTTCTTTATCTCTATACCTTATGTTTTTTTCTGATCGAATTAAATTTAACTTTATATTATCTAATTCTTTTTTTCTTAAAACAACTTGGTCTATTCTATTTTTTTGATCAATTTTTTGTTGTGAACTTAATAAAGATATTGCCTTTAATTCCTGATCTACTTTACTATTTTCTTTTAAGTAAACTTGTATCCTTTTACTTAAAACATCTGCATCCTTATTTATTAACTTAACAACCTTTGTAATTTCTTTTTCATTTTGAAACTTTTGTTTATTTTCTTGATACCCAAACTCTCTAGACTTTAAGGTTTTGCTTTCTAATTTATTTTCTGATAAAAATATTTTTAATTTATTAGCCTCTTCGGTTTTGCTTGAATCAGAAAACACATCTAAATCAACATCTATTGTTTTGCCATTAGCAGAAGTAACGGTCATAGCATCTCCCAATAAAGAACTTTGTTCAAAAACAAAGCCTTGATCTTTGTATTGATAGTTTAATTGAGGCACAACAAATTCTTCTTCTTGATCTATTAATTCAGTAGTAATTGGATCTGTAAATTCTTCTTGCTTAGGGTCTTCTGGAATTTCTAAAGTAGAATCTATTGTAGAGCTAACAGCCTGCATTTTATTTGAATAGTCTTCAAACTCATTTTGAGTAACTGCCTTGCCGTCAATAGTAAACTCTTCAGACTTATCTGGAATAGGTTGCTCCGAAAAACCATCGCCCGATGGTGAAACCAATTCTTTTTTTTTTACCCCCATCAGAACTTCATAGTCTTCTATTGGTTGCTCATACCCTTCCCGCTGAAACAAAGAATAGGAATCTTTTAAAGCTTCTGGATTGCTGCTAAGTAAAGATAAAAATTCTTCCATAGAGCCATTATACCCTTCAGAAACAAACAAGTTATACGAGTCTTTTAAAGCTTCTTCATTCATATTTTATTCTTTAGGATTATACTTTCCGCCAACACCACCGCCTGTAGGTTTACCAGAATAATTAACTGTATTTTCTTTACTTATTATCATTTTATATCCTTTGATAAGACTTTCATTAGATGCATAAGAGGCAACAAATCCCTGTATGAATTTTTTAAGAGATTCTGCAGTATAATCATCTAAATCTATAGTTATCTCTGTAGCATTGCTTCCTGACCCCACAGTAAATTTAATTTCATCTTGAAACGGAGTTGCTTGCTCAACTGATATACCAAAGGGTGCAAGAATAGGAATTAATTTATCTTGCATGTCCTCTTCTGAATCATTTAAATTATTAAGGTTGTCATCTAAATATTTACCTACATCTCCAAGAACATCACTTTTTGGGGTAATACCTTCGGCAACTTTTAATTTATCTAACTCAAGTCGCTCTTCGTCTACTTCAACTTTCCGCTCATCTAGATCAATTCTTTCTTTAGATTGGTCTTTTGTAACTTTATCTTTACTTTCTTGTAAATCAATTCTTTGTTGAGCTTGATCGAATGTTTTTTTCTCTGCGTCTGATAAAATTTGACGATCTTCTGTATCTTTTGGCAATGCATTTTTAAGGGCTTCTCTCATAAAAGTTGTTGCCACTTTTTTATCACCTTCTGTAAAAGTAAAAGTTCCGTCTTGATTTCGAAGGAATGTTTTTTCTTTAAGATTACCATCTTTATCAACTAAATCTTTCTCATCATACACTACGTCGTATCCTTCCGAATCCACAAGCAAAGAAGCTATACGTGCTTGATTACCTTCTAACATAGCAATTGCTTGCACGTCCATCAACTTATCTAAATTTACATCAGGCATATTTGCGTAAACCCCTTTAATTGTATTTCCAGCTTCGTCTTTTATTCCTCTTTTACCAAACTGTATTACTGCGGTTGCCGCAGCTTTAAGAGGATCAAACTTAGGAACATTACTAGTAGTTAAATTACTTAACTGATAAGGGTTGTATACTTTACCAGTGTTTTTATTAAACAATTTAAACCCTCCTCTGCCATCTGACTCAACCTCTATAGCCCCTAACTCTAGAGCTTTATTGTATTCGACAAATGCCATTGAGTTTATTTGACTTAAACTGTCGTCAGCCACACCATCAACAATCCTTTGGGCGTTTGCTTGATAGTTCTTTTGAGCGCCAATCATTTGTTCGTTAGACTGCAGTAAGTTTCTAAACTGTGCAGAGTAATCTCTAGAGTCAATCCTTCCGTTTTCAAGTTGATACTGCAACTCTGTAGCTTCAGACATTAGACCACCGCTCCACTTTCCAAAAAACTCATTTGCCTGTTGGTTGGGAGTGGCCTTTAACTCATTTGCAGATTTAAAAAACTCATCTTGCTCGTCTCTCCACTTTTGTCTTTGTGCTTCTCTATCTTTTTCCTGCTGGTTTACAGTGTCAACAAAGTCATCTAATTCTTTGGATGGATCAAAAACAAATCTATTGGGATTTAATTGAAAACCTATTTTAGTTGCCATATTGTTTTTATGTTAATATCTTTTTTTAGCCTGGCCAAAGTCAGAAGAGGGTCTGTAAGGCATAGAACCAAGGTAATCTAATTCAACACCGCTGATGCCTGCGAAAATAGGGTCAAAAATATTGTTTTTAGCTTTAAAGGTTCCCCCTGCTCTATTTTTTAAAGCATCATTGTCAATCATCTTGCCTGATTTGTCTGTAAAAAATCTAGAAGGATTCTCTTCGATTAATTTTTTTGACACTTCCTGCCCTTGTACTCCCGTGGTTTTTAAATCGCCCGTATCTAAGTACTCGGGTATTATACTTGCTGCACTTTTTCCCATTCCTGAAATTCCTTTTGCAATTCCTTGTTGAGCTATGGCCCTGTTTTCAGCCGCTTGTTGTGCAGCTAAAGTTGCTCCCTCAGCTTCTCTTACATCTAGACCAGCTTGTGCGTCTCTTAGTCTTGACTCTTCCTTAAGCGCAATCATTTCTAAGTCAGCCATTTCCTTGCCCATAGCTGTTCGTATTTCAGCCTGACCCGCTTGTTGAGCTATAGCTACTCTGCCCGCAGCTGCAGATGCTCCACGCTCACCTGACTGCGCTGCCTGTAAGGCTTGTGCTCCTCCAGCTAAAAGCGCTTCTCTTTGTAATTCGTAAGGTTCTTTTTGAATAGATAGCCCCTCTAAATAATTTACCTCTAGCCTTTCTCGTGCAGCAGCTAGGGCTTTATCCGCTTGATCTTCTGCTTCTCCCTGAGCGTCTTTTGCTTTTTTTGATTGATTTAAACTTACCGCTGTATTTGCAGCTGCTCCAGCGAAAGCTACACCTGCTGCAATTGTGCCTGCACTTACTGCTGATAAAGCTGTACCGCCTATTACTGTTGCTGTTATTATTGCCATGTTATAATACTTTAATCATTTCTTGAGTGTAGTTTTCTCCAATTGTATATCCGTTTTTTTCATACACCTCTATAAGTCCTTTGTGTTTTATCAGAGCGTATGTGTACTTATTTCCATTAGCCTTGCATACGTTTGTAAGGCTCTCTATTAATAAATTAATAGCCTGTTGTCTTTTAGACTTCTCTCTGTAATTTTTATTAGAAATAATCCAATCCACCCAGGCTACTTTAGAGTTTGTTACGTATATAAACCCTGCACATACAGGGACATCTTCATCTAATACTATAAGTCCACCCTCTCCATCATCTGGAAGAAAGTCTTTAGGGGGAGCGTCCCACTTCCAGTCTTTCCACCAACCAAATAAAGTATCCTCATAGTCAGAGGATTTAAGCTTTCTTATATTAAATTCCATTTAACAGCAAAGATACTAATTTTTAAGGATAGCTTTTCATAACCTCTGATTCTACAGCAAACAACTCAGTAGGAGAAGGTCCGTTACTCTCTATCATAAATGTACAATAATGTCCTAGAATACCATTAGATTCTGCTAAAGTGTTTTTAAATGATATTATAAAAGGCGTAGCCTCTTGAGGAGCTGTCGCCCCGTTTATTGTAGCGTCAACAGTTATACTACTGGAGGTCATGGCTGTTATCTTTCCACCCAGCACTGGTACGTTGTCAGGGGTATTGTAATATAAGAAGTCTCCAATGCTAATAATAGAGTCTATACTTACAGAAAAATCAAACTGTCTTGCAGAAGCTGCTCCACTAAACTGAGTACACGACCCTATGCCATTTACAGACCTCAAAACAAAAGAGTCTAGCGAGGCAGGAACTTGATTTGTGTTTTTAACTGCCGCATAAAAAGCTCCCTCCTTTTTTTCATACCAGTTATTAGATATAAAACCTGACTGATCCATGTCTGTAGCAAGCGTAGTATTCCATGCCTCATGTGATTCTAGACTGATGGTTTTAAATAGTTTATTACTAAAAGGAGCTTCATTAAATACACTCGTTACTGTTGAGTTGTACTGAACACCATAAAAGTTATTTCTTAGCTCGTTAGTGTTGTGCCTGTATAGGTTGCCTCCAGAATAAGAGTAGAAGTAGTTGTTCATACCGATCATATAGTCGGGACTGTAAGAGTAAAATGAAGGCCAACCCTCTACTCCTTCGCTATATGATAATGTATGTTGCTCACCCTCAGGCTCTAATGGCGTGGGTGTGGGGTTGTTTGGGATAGTAGTTACAGGGGTTGTGCTAACACCTCCGTCTTCTAGTCCAGCCATCACTATAGCTCCAGTACCATCAAGGCCTGGGTTAGTTAAGTCCATAGCAAATACAATAAATGTATAGTCACCCGCAGGTATGCTATCACGCGTAACAGAGCTAAAATATTCTACCACTTTGTCAGTAGAGTTTGGATTACTCCCTTGATCTATAGATGATGCATTAGCCCCCTTTGCACTACTTAAAGGGTAGAACGGAAACACTTCGTTTCCATTAGCGTCTAATATTACCCCTAAAGTGGTAATAGTTCCCGCGCCAGATATCCATCTTGTACCCGCAAAAGGTCTTTCATAAAATGGAGTTGTTTTATTATTATTAAAAGTTAAAGCAGGCAAGGTGAAAACTTCTCGACTAGCAATCCTGTAACTAACATTGCCGCCTTGGTAGTTTTCTCCTGTAAAACTCTGTGTCCTTCTAGACTCACCCGATCCTCTCGGGGTAACTGTTGCGCTTGCTTGAGCAAAACTCATATATAGTTATTTATTTACAAAATTACAATTTTTTTATGGACACCCACCCGGCATAACAGAGTCCACTAAGACTCTTGGCAATACGCTAGTGGTTGTATTTAAAACACTTGTTGATGTCACCCTATATGCTTTTCCTGTTGTGGTAGAGTATATAACTGTATTTATGTTCAACTCAGGAAGTTCGCTTGTAGTCTTAACCGTCATGGCTTTATTTTGTATATACCCACACTCTTCAAGTGTGTAGAATACAGATGTGCTACAGTAGGTAGCACAATTGGTAAACCCGCTTGCTCCAAAAGCAACGTTGTTGAAGTCAGCACATTGAATATTATGCACTTGTGTTCTTGTTCCGGCATTATCTGTAAGAGCGCCTATAACCATGTAGGTCACATTATTAACCGTATCGATAACCCTAGCAGTGTCGCTAAATATTGTAGTTCCTGTATTCATAAAGAAGTCAGTACTCTGGTCGCTACACCTCCTCAGCCAATAAATATTTTCTGGATTAGGTGTTGGACAGCCTAAAGCACCTGGGATATATTCTAAAGTTCCTTGTATTGTTTCTGCTTTTGACACATTAGCCTTAGAAACAGGTTCAAGAGTAGCTGCGTTCCAAGCATCTTGACGGTAGTATCGCTGAGTTTCAGCTTCTAAGTAACGTCCGTTCAAAACAGGAGGTGTAATCATTGGATAATACATAAGGCTTGAGATTGCATTATTAGTGCTACCACTTGAATAACACCGCACAAATCTATAGTATCGAACAGCAGTTCCTGATGGAGCGACAGGTTGCTGAGTGGCTGTGGTAGTTCCTGTAATGGTAGCTCCTGTATTTAAGTACCCCGCGGGGACTACTACGCTAATGTTTAAAGTTCTTACAGTTGACGCCGCAACTACCGAAAAACTTGCGGGTGTAGACGTAAAAGCTGTATTAGCTCCGGTAGGTAGCTGAACCGTAGGTAGTGTTATAACTCCAGCGTCGCTTACTGCAAATCCACTTATAAGTAAATCCGCAAAAAACAATGTAGGTAGCGTAGGAGTAGCTCCACCACAAGCAACCCCCGGAAGTAAAACTCCATTAACTTGTTCACGAACAATTATATTATCTGAATAAAAATCATCAGGAGCAAACGTTGTTAGACTTGCATCTGAATATATAGACGTTGCAGATGCAAAAGTTGGTGTGTCAAAATAATAAGTACTTACTGCCATAATCTTTGTTTTAAACGGGGCACGATAATGTAGCTGTCCATAACGTATTTGGTAGGGGACCGAACACTTTTAAAGTTGCCGTTGCTGTTGTTGTGGATTTAGTGAATGATGCAGTTCCATTACCAGGTGCTGTTATAGTCTCTGGAGGCAACCCTTTAAGTGCAAGAGCGCTGTTTAAATCTCCTTGAAAAGCTGTGCTTCCTCTGTACCCTGTATTTAAAACCTCTGCTCCATCAAATTCTATAATAAATTTCTCTGGCAAATTCTGCGCATCAAATGTTAATGTTACCACCCCTGTTGTAGACCCTAAGGTTAGGTTGTATTCACTAGGAAAAGACTCGCCTCCAGAAAATGCTACTTGAGTATTGCAAGGAGCTACAGGAGCTGCACTACCTGCGCACGCTAAAGAGGCCGTTGTATCTCTATTTAAATCCTCAGCAGTTGACTGTCTGTAGTCCCATATTAAATACAAATTGTTTTCAGCGATAGTGCCAGTGGGCATTACAAAGTCTGCGTAGAATTGATTAGTATTATTAGAATTGTTTATTATAGGAGAAGCTGTGCTTGCCGCAGATATTAATGCTAGTATGTCTGTAGCATTATTAGCATAAACCGTAGAGCTTCTTAAGTATTGAAATTTGTTGCTTGTAGAGTTAAATACGAAATTGTCAGATCCAATCTTATTGCTTATAATACTAACAATAGCACCCTCATTTGGTATAACTCCCGCCCCTAAAGATCCTGTTACTATTTGGTATTGAGAAACTATAGGATTGTTAGCGCTAGTTGTAAAAGAAACTAAATTTGAATGAAGAGGGGAGGTAAACGATCCGTCGGTCCAAGTATATTGATTATGAACAAACTCTCCAGCTTCAGAGTTACTTGTTATTGCTATATTGTATAGGGTGATTAAATTTTCCACAGGGCACTCAGTTGTTATTTGAATACTGTCAGCTACAGTTGAACTAGTTGTTACCTCTATTGTTACCTGAGAAACATCAACAATGTTTTTACTTATTATTAATTTTCCACTTATAAATACAAGTCCAGTGCTGTATTGCACTCCGTTATAGTATGCGGTTATAGTATACCCAACACCTGTGTTTGTTTCTTCTGTGGTTATTGGAGAAACCCCAGCCTCTGTCTCCATTACCTGTAAGCTCCCAGCCGGCGTATTCACCTCTGTTATTATATTATCTTCTAAGGCGTTTGGTATAATATAGTCTATAACTACAGATCCTATCTCTTGACCTACATTAACGCAGTATATGGTTTGCCTACCTGGATTTACTGTTACGTTCTCACTAACTCCACACGCTAAACAGCTAGTAAATTCAGATGAACTTTGACCGTTAGAGGCCAATACAAATTCATTCATATAAGGATCAAATCCTCCTAGCTTTTGATTTCCAATAGTGTTTATAAAGAAGTCTCTAAACCAGCCTCTCATTCCAAATTGAGATATAACTTTAAGTTGATCATTTTGAGCGCTGCTACCCCTAAGCTGAATAACCGCACCTCTTTTTGAATCTGTAAAAAACTTATCTGCACCGTAAGAAGCGTAGCTTTCTGGGTTATTACTAATCCCGTATGCTTCAGCTCTTGCAATCTGAGTTCCTAAAACTTGTGGAACTGAGGTTAATGCGCCGCCTCCAGAAGCATCAGACAAAAGGTCCTTTCCAACTAGCACATAAGATATTTTATCTTCTTGTAATACTAGTATATCTGTACGTCTACCGTCTAACTTTTCTATAGGACCATAAGAGTCCTCAAGTGGCTTAAAGTTTAACAGGCCTAAATTAAATTCATTTAATCTATTAACATTAGACTCATCATTAAATATTCCACTATAAGTTAAATCAGCAAACCTGTCGGCTTCTCGAAATATTTGAGCAGAAGTCGTTGTGACCCTGTTTCCGTAAGTTAAAGCCTTACCATTAATTGAGTCTCTGATCTTATAACTTTCAACACCATTTCCAAAAGCAATACAGTCGTAGAAACCGGTATCTATTATCGCATCTTTAGGCGTTGTGCCAGTTGTGTTTTGAAAAGCAATTTGTTGATTTTGAACATTACCTGTGTGTTGACCGTTCGCATCAATAGAAAAAGACAAGTCGTTTTCATACCACACATCAGGCAGGGCTTCAGTAGGAATAGTCTCAAAAACAATAGTTCCGTCTGATCTATCTACAACAATATCTACCTCTATGTGAAATCTGCTACCACCACTGTAGAAAAACCCCTCTCTGCATCCCGGTCCTCCAACCATACATAAAAACAACTGATTAGTAGCGCTGTTTCTAAAAAATTGCCAAAAATTATTATTGTCAATTGTTGAAAAATCAGATTTTAAAGGGTCTCTAGCTTGAGTAATTAAAGTGGAGAGATAAGTGTTTATAAATGGCAATTGCTGTTCGTCTCCGCTTGCATCTGTAGATGTAAATACCCCGGTATCCACTAAATCGCCTAAGTTTTGTGAATCCCAATACTCTTTAAAATTGTCGTAGTCAGCTTGCGCTCTGTTTTCTATTTCTAAAACATACTCCCTACTATTGCAAGCCTTTCCGGTTGTTCCTGCCCTGTTTCTTGCAAATCTAAAGTTCATTACAGAAGAACTGCCTGCGGGTATTGTAACATCTACATAAGAGGTAGCCCCACTGCCTGTGGGATTGGTTATGTTAACAGGGTAAGCGTTTAGTGCAAATGAGTCAGGATTACCTCCGCTTAAATTACCTCTTGTTGTAAATGGGCCTGGCTGAAAAACATCTCCACCTGGAGTTTGATTATTTGAAATTGTAAAGTTATTAGGGCTAATCTTCATATAAACCCCAGACTGAATAGGTATATTAACTTGAGGGTCTTGACCAGGGTTTAAAGGATCTTCAATAGTTAAAAAATCAGCTAATTGCGTTTCTTTTTCTAAAACTGTAGCGTAAGTACAATTTCCTCTTGGTCCTTGAGAGTCTCTTTTAACAATTAATCTATCTCCTGCTTCAACCTTGTTTGCATTTTCTCCTTCTAACAGAAAGAAAACATAGTTGTCAACAGGGTCATTATAAAATTCATTTGCATAAATAGTTTCGTAGGTACTCTTGCTTGGTTTAATTACAAACTTATACCTTGTTGCCCACCAAGGAGCTATTTGAGGAGGAACAACAGATGTAGATCCTACGCCTGATCCCCCAGGTATAGTCACCTGTATAGAGTTAACAAAGGGTGAGTTTCCGCAAGGAATATGAACTGTGTTTAATGGACTGACTAAGGCTGTAGAAGACCTGTTAAATTCGTCCATATAAACCATACCCACCTCATACCCTCTATTGCTGTGAAGGCTGAATGCATTATTTATTTTTCTATACGTAGCACTTCCACTTAGTATTGTGTAGTACTCAAATAAAGTTTCAGCAGGGAGAGCTGGGTCTAAAAATTTCATTGCTAAAAGCTGAAAGCCTATGGTGCTTGTGTTATTAGCGTCTACGATTACTGAAATAGGCTGATCCAGTGCATTGTTTCCACTAGCTGTTTTTACAAATCCATCTAAAGAATTAGGAATAACGCAATTAAATTGATCGGTTAACGTTGTTCCGTCGCACGAGTTAGGTACGGTTTTTATTATAGCGGAAGTTCCTACTCTTGCTTGAAAATCTGAGCTCGTAGCTAAAGCATATATTGACCCAAAGTTTTGAGGTAAAACATAACTAAACAACAAATCTGTTGACGTAGTAGTGGCTGTAGGATTACTACCGCCCCCTAATTTTACAAAACTGTTGTGTTGAAATCTAAATTGAAAAGATAGAACAGCTCCAGATATTAAAGACTCCGCGTTGTTATATTCTGATAGGTCTATAACAAATCGAGAATCATCTACAAAAATTAAAGTACCAGAAATATTGTAATTCCCCTGTTCTGTAGAGTCTGGTACTGTATCTAAACCCACGTCAGATGATTTTAGATCGCTTTCAAATGAAAAGTTTACAGGATTATTAAATCTATCTCTTAAGTCATACCCCTCTACGTAGTTTCCGTATATAAGCCTGTTTCCCATTAAAGCCTGAGACTTAGCTGTTCTAGGTACGTTATCGTATAGCCTTAGTATTTCATACTCAGGTAGTACAGTAAATATTTTTTGATTGTCAAACACATACACCTGAATATCATCATTTGCATAACCAAACGATGCCTTATCAATTCTCTCTATAACTTTAATTGTAGGATCATTCATCTCTTTAAACAGGAGTTCAATCCCTGTTACTAGAGGTCCTCCAGTATTGTATGTTATTGATACTGCATTCGCAGAATTAATCATACCCTCATTTAAATAGCTGTTGTAACTAAAGAAAAACGGCTTAGATAAAAAAGCTGGATCACTAAACTGAGATACCGCAGAGAATTCTCCATTTTGGTATTCATATCGATAAGCAAAACAAAGAAATCTTTCTTCCAAAAAATCATTCTGTGAAGCTGTAATAAATGGTACAATTGTAGGTGCAGAAACCGGTGGCTTCTTTATTACTAAAATACTTTCTGCGCTAAAATTATCTATATATGAAGCCATTCTTAAAATTTAATAGTATAAGTTACTCCGCTTACTAAAGTGATTCCCGTTAACTCCATAACGTTGCTGTAGGATTCACCCATGACTTGAACGCCATTAGCATCTGTCATTATACCAAAGTTGTTTCCTCCTGTTATGTTTCCTGAAAAAGTTCCTTGCGTTCCATTACTCCCTGTTATTGTTCCTGTTAATGATCTTGAACCTGCACTCTGAGTAGGATCTGTAGCATTAATATACAGCATTCTTAAAGAGTTTAAATTGTCACTAGACACTGAAAAAGTAGTTAACGCTAAATTTGCAGCGCTAGCAACTCCTTGTATTCCAAATCCTTTTGTCGTAGAAATTATTGTTCCATTAGGAAGTGCGCCACTATAGCAGTCAGCTCCGGGTAAAGGAATTTGAGTCGTTGTAGGGGCTACACCTGAACCTATCCCCCCTGGAGGACCAGGGCATCCTACAAGAGTTCCTCTGTCAAATCCTATGGTAGTTATGCCGCCTGAGGTATATGAACCTGCTTCAAACACCCAACAAGTTTGTTCTTCTACAGGTGGATTGGGATTAATAACAGGATTAGAATAGTTATTATTTATATTTATAAATCTAGGTGCATTCAAGTTGTCTGTAAAAAACAATAAGTCTCCAACTAAATTTATGCCAGTTATCAAATAAGCTGGGTCAAAATTTAAGGTAGTATTGACGCCAGTCCCATCATCTATACTTGTGATATGGTAAACCACTTGAGATGTTCTTGTATTAAATGAAACTATCATGTCGCACTTACCCGTATCCCCTAACGTAAAAGAAGGGTCATGAACAAACCAGTATAGTGTTTCATTGGCGCTATCTTGGTAAGCTCCTAATGTTCTAGCGGCATTGCTCAAGGCTGTTTCTGCTGATGTGTCTAAGTCTGTTACGTAAAGAGAAGTTAATTGTGTATTTCCCTTTGCATTTTCAACAGACCCCACCTCAGAGTCTTCGGTAGAACCAAGTCTTACATTTAACGCATCTACATATTCCCCATTAGGTATAAGCCTTTCGTCAAGGCTTTTATTCATGCGCCCTTTAATAAAATTTCTTTGAGTTTTTGCCATTTTATTTTATCCACTTATCCTTACCCCGCATACTCATTAATAGACTGCTAGGATGAATATTGCTTAATCTAATCTTTGCATTTCTTAATAAAGCTGATTTACTTTTTCTAGCTCTATTTATGATGTACTCTTGAACTCCGAATTTGCTGTTTAAAATAGCGTATGTTATGTAGGCATATATATACTCTTCGAACATTTTATTAACAGTAACCAAAGAATCATTTCCGTTTTCCATACCATCAGATATGTATTGCAGGATGCAGCTTTGGTTTGCCATGGTAGAGTCAAAGTTTATTACTCCAGCTTTTTTATCTATTGTAAACGTAGGATTAATGTTTGCTGTTTCTGTATTTAGACCATACCTAGCTCCAATTCTAGAGTTGTTAATATCTGAATCGTAGTTATTAACGTTTGGATCAATATTTTCATCAACAACGTCATTTAAGTATATACTCTGTAAACTTCCGTCTAGCCTCTTAGTGTCTATGCTAGAGGTTGTAGTGTTTACGTTATCATCCGCATCATACGTGAATGTAGAGCTCGCTGTTTGAATGTAAGACACTGCAGACTGAACTTGTATGTTTTCAGTAAGATCTCTCACTACACCGTCTTTAAATAGCGACAGTTTAACCCAGTTGACGTAGTCAGAGGGAAGCACAAACTTAAGGTCATCATAAACCGTGAGCTCTAAAGATTTTATTTCCTTAAATGCGTCGTAATTTAATTCTTGAATTCCACGCTTTGCGTGAAACAATATCTTGTATCTATTCTCGTTATTTATTAAAGAGTGGTTTCCATCATACATTAACAGGAAATTAGTCACAACATTTTCTAAACTTACATACTGGTACGAACCCCAATTTGAATCGGTAGGTACAGCTGCGTCATTAGTATAATACTTTTTTTGATCTATATATGCCATAGCTATTGTTGTTGATTTTGAGACTGTTCTTCAATTTGCCCAAACTTAAATACGTCTGCTTCTCTAATTGATATTCCAGCGTATTGTAATATCTTTGATACCAAATCATTTTGATCATCTAAAGGCAACTCAAAGTCTTGGTAGTCAGCTTGACTTTGATCAAATATAGGATCGCCACTTGATATAGTTGTGTATGTCCACTTAGGATCTAAAGGGTATCTAATGTATTGAGACGCCACGTCTCCAGCTTGATTAATTGTGACTGGAAAAACGCTAAGAAAATTACCTGACTGAGTGTATGCTGGATATGTCTGGGAAGGAGACGTAAGCATAGAACTATTTAATAGTGTTATCTTACTTTGAGTAACTTTTTCAGCCTCTGCAATTGTGCCAGTCGGATAACAAACAACCTTATCTAAAAGATAGTAGTCACTTGGCAAAGTATACACATTTCCTGCGCTTTGTGTTAGTGTGGCAAACTTAGAAAAGTAATCAATAACTTCCTCGTATCCTTTCTTAATGTCTGCATATCCTGTTCCAGATACCCTAGAATTTTCTTCGTTTATTTGCTGATTATATTGAACAAAATATTCATCAAACAAATCTAACTGAGCTTGCTTTGCAAACAGGTTAAAATCTGAAGGGGATATATAGCCGTAGTTATTTTTGTTTATAATCGCTAAAACTGTATTACGTACAGAGTTTATCATTACTACTTATTTTGTACAAAGATAAGCAAAAAAAAAGAGGTCAATTATTTTGACCTCTCTTTAGATAATTAAGTTATTCGCCAATATTAAGCTAGTTCAATAATGCCCACAGCCATTGGGGGAGCCAAAAGAGGAGCTACATTAGTATAAGAGGATGAGAGCATATTTTGCAATTCTTCTATTAAAAAATTCTGCATCGCCACTTCGGTTGAATCCGCAGCGTGAGTCAACTTTATACTATCTGTACTTGCAGAAGTTCCGTTATAATTTATAAGAGTTTCTGTAGTTGATGTTTGATTAATAAACAAAGCCTCGCTTGCGTTTACTAAAACCGGTTTCAATCCGGTTACTGGAAGGTTGAAATATTTTATCATAATTAAGCTA
>Ga0207896_1000039_pt1 | contig 31889 bp, 43 predicted proteins | sample LinPmetageLP36_FD_184049 | JGI IMG/M metagenome (GOLD analysis project Ga0207896, IMG submission 184049) | Marine viral communities from the Pacific Ocean - LP-36 (SPAdes) | ecosystem: Environmental > Aquatic > Marine > Oceanic | place: Pacific Ocean | collected 2010-06-15 | reverse complement strand
CGATTTTGGAACAAGACCTTACATATCTAGATTCAATGGCAAAAGAGCTAAGAAATCTATAGGCGGCAAAAGTCAGGGCTATGATGATAGACTTGATGAATCTTTAGGTGCCCGTCATGGAAAAAAATCACAAAGCTTTAAAGCACGAAGAGACGAGTCTAAAGGTGCTGAAAAAGCAGCTGGTCACAGAGCTTATTCTGCTGTTTCCACAATGGATAAAGCATAAGGCTTAATTATGGCTGGATTTGGAATTACAAAAGCTCCCAAATATGGGAAAGCAGTTGCGAGCTGGGTTAAAGGTAAACTTTCACCTAAAACAACTCCTGATAAATCACCCTTTGATTTAGCTAAATCTGAACTTAACATTGCAAAGGCCAAAGGAAAAAGTATTGATAAACTGGCTAAAGATGTAAAAGAAAATATTCCAATGTTTAAAGAAGGTAAAGCTTTTAAAGAAGGCTTAGGTAAATTTGGTTTTAATAAATCTGGAAAGAAAAAATAATGAGCAAGTGGACTAGAGCAAATCCATTAGCAGCGGTATCAGGCTACAAGGTTCCTGCAGGACATTTTGCCAATGGTTATACGAATGGTGGTGACAAAGTTAATTTTAAAGTTGGTGGAAGAGTTGCTTTAAAAGAAGGTTCTAAGAAGATAACTAAAAAAAATGAATATATTTAAAAAATTATGGAACTTCCTATTTGGGAAGCAAGAAGAACCAGTAGTGGAAGCTGCTGCAGAAAAAGAATCAGTTGATCACTGCGGATCTCATTTGAGATTTAAAAAAAGTTGCCCCGACTGCTTAAGAGTAGTTGCTTTAATATAATATGGAATCAGAACAAATCCTTTACAAACTTAAAAGAGCATTAGAGAGACGCGTCAATCAATTGGCTATTTCCGTGACGTCTGGAGGGGTTGACAGTATGGAAACATATAAGTATATAATAGGACAAATTAATGCACTGGAATCAGTGCGACAGGAAATCTCTAACCTGCAAAATGATAAGGAGCTAAATGGGAAATCAGGAACCGTTATCGACCTCCAACGAGGTCTCAAAGATCCACCTTCCGAATAAGGAATTGGTGGGAGTAAAAAAATCAAAAGAAATTACTAAAGAAACTACAAAATTACCTAAACCTACTGGTTGGAGAATGTTAGTTTTACCTTTCAGAATGAAAGAAAAAACTGATGCAGGAATCTTAATCGGCACAGAAACTATTGATCGACAACAAGTGGCCTCACAGTGTGGAAACATACTTGCGATGGGAGATGCTTGTTACAAGGATAAAGAAAGATATCCTTCAGGTCCGTGGTGCAAGGTTGGTGATTGGGTGGTCTTTGCACGTTATGCGGGATCACGTATCGAAATCGAAGGAGGAGAGGTTCGTCTTCTTAATGATGACGAAATTTTAGCAACCGTACAGGATCCAACAGATATCCTGCACAAATATTAACCATAGGAGGAAACTATGCCAGACGTAGAAGAAAAAATAAAATCCAGTGAAAAACTGGTCGATATAGATACATCGGGTCCAGAAAAAGAGGTAGCAGTAGAAGAAGTAAAAGAAGAAGCTGTTGTCGAAACCAAGGACGAAGAATCAAAGATCAAGGAAGTTGAAAAAGAAGAACCAACAAAAGAAGAAGATTCTAAATTAGAAGATTATAGTAAAGGCGTTCAATCACGTATTTCTAAACTCACAAGAAAAATGAGAGAAGCAGAACGAAGAGAAGCAGCCGCTACTGAATATGCTAATTCTTTAGAACAAGCAAGAAGAGTGGATCAAGATAGATTTAACAAAGTTGATACTGCTTATACTAAAAAATTTGAGGATAGTATTAAAACTGGAATGGATTCTGCGCAAAATGAATTAGCGCGTGCCATTGAAGCGGGGGATGCTGCAGCTCAGGTTGAAGCCAATAAAAGAATTGCTACATTAGCATTTGATAATGCTAAACTAGAGCAAAGAAAAGAAGATGCTGCCCAGGAAAAACCTGTGCGGCTTTCTGACGGTGGAAATTTACCTAAACAGACACCACGATCGCTTCCTGAAGCAGATCCACAAGCTGAAGATTGGGCTGGTAGAAATAAATGGTTCGGACAAGATAGAGCCATGACATTTACTGCGTTCGAAATTCATAAGGATTTAGTAGAAAAAGAAGGATTTGATCCCAAGTCCAAGGAATACTATGTAGAAATCGATAAAAGAATTAAAGTTGACTTTCCGCATAAATTTGGTACTAATGAGATTAATACGTCCAAACCCGTTCAGTCGGTGGCTTCGGCGAATAGAAGCGTAAAACAAGGACGCAAAACTGTGAGACTCACTTCTTCACAGGTGCATATTGCAAAAAAATTAGGAGTGCCACTCGAAGAGTATGCAAAACAATTAAAACTCACGGAAGGAGCATAAGCATATGAAACAAGACGAAAAAAAAATAACTTCTCGTGCGGCGGAAACTCGGACAAAAACTGAACGTCCTAAAGAGTACAAGCCCCCATCCTCTCTGGATGCACCACCAGCGCCTGACGGATTTAGGCACAGATGGATAAGAGCAGAGTCAATGGGTTTCAATGATACCAAAAGTATTCATGGTAGATTGAGATCTGGTTATGAGTTAGTGAGAGCTGACGAATACGATGACAAATCTTACCCGACTGTCATAGACGGAAAATACGCTGGAATCATTGGAGTAGGAGGCCTATTGTTGGCTAGGATACCTGAAGAACTCGCGCAGCAAAGAGTTGACTATCAGAGAAAACAAACTGAGGGTCAAGACGAAGCTATAGATAACGACTTACTAAGGGAACAACATAAGAGTATGCCGATCAATATTGATCGACAATCTCGCGTAACCTTCGGTGGTACAAAGAAGTAAATTTTATTTCTACGGCGTAATGCCTATCATCGATTTTTAATTAACCTGTTTATAGGAAACTATAAACTTTAAGGAGTAATACTATGGCAAATAGAAACACTACTGGTTTTGGTTTGATCGCAGTGGGTACAATTGGCTCAACGCCAAGTACTCAAGGTCAAGGCAAATACTACATTGATGCGGCGTACGATAAGTCGTTGTATCAAGGTACAGTGGTTCAGTCTAAAGTCGGGTATATGAAAGTTGGACAAAATGCAATTACTGATGCAACAATCGGTGTATTGAATGGTATTTTTTATAATGCCGCTACAACTTTAAAACCTACTTGGGCAAACCATTATGCACAACCTATTACTCCAGCAAACAGTGAAGACATCACAGCATTTGTTCTCGACAATCCTTTCCAACTTTTTATGGCAGGAGTCGATGCGGCTGTTACTCAGGCAAACTATGGTAAAACATATGGTTTGACTACAGGTGATCCTGGCGGAAGTACAACTTCTGGTCAGTCATCTTCTGAAGTAATAGTAGCTGGTGTGTCTGCAACAGCTAACTCATGGCGATTAATAAGATCGGCTGAGGATCCTGAAAATGATGAAAACGCAGCAGATAGAAGCGTTATCATTTGTCAGAACCTTAACCAATTCTTACAAAATATCAGCACGGGTCCAGCTGGGATCACTTGGCAATAGGAGCAAATAGACATGGCAATATCACGAGCACAGCTAGTTAAAGAACTAGAACCAGGCCTAAATGCACTATTTGGGCTGGAGTACAAGCGTTATGAAAATCAACACGCTGAAATATACGTTACAGAATCATCTGACAGAGCTTTTGAAGAAGAAGTTATGTTATCTGGTTTTGCGAACGCTAATGTAAAAGCAGAAGGTCAAGGCATTTCATACGATGAAGCGCAAGAAACCTACACTGCACGTTACACAATGGAAACGATCGCGCTTGCTTTCGCTATAACTGAAGAAGCTATCGAAGATAATCTCTACGATAGACTAGCTTCTAGATATACAAAGGCATTAGCAAGATCTATGTCTAACGCAAAAGAAGTTAAAGCGGCATTACCTTTGAACAATGGTCTACCAGCGGTAGCTACGTTCAAATCTGGTGATGGAGTAGCATTATTCAGTAAAGTACATACGTGCTCAACTGGACCAGATGTTGCAAACACTTTATCGACTCAAGCGGATCTTAACGAAACTTCATTAGAACAAGCACTGATTGACATCGCTGCTATGACTGATGAAAGAGGATTAAGAATTGCAGCTAAAGGAGTTAAAATGATAATTCCTTCTGCAAATCAGTTCAATGCTGAGAGATTGATGAAATCTCAAGGTAGAACTCAGACAGCTGATAATGACATCAATGCAATCAACAGTATGGGAATGATTCCTCAAGGTTATAGAGTGAATAATTTCTTAACTGACTCTGATTCTTGGTACATCATTACAGACGTTCCAAACGGTATGAAAATGTTTTCAAGAACTCCATTGAGTACATCAATGGAAGGAGACTTTGATACTGGTAACGTTAGATACAAAGCTAGAGAAAGATACTCATTTGGAGTATCCGACTATAGAGGTATCTTTGGTTGCGAAGGCGCGTAAGCAATAACTGAGTAATTTTGTGGCGGAACATAGTTCCGCCACATTTAAAAAATAAAGTTATAAATACACTATGAAAAACTTCCGAGTACAAATCCGCTACCATGGCTATTATGCAGACTTCACTATGATGGCTGAAGATAATGCTGAAAGTATCGAACAATCTATCCTTGACAAAATAGGAAAAAATGAGGTATTGTTCGAGTCTGATGGATTTACGAGAAAAAATCGTAAATGGATAACTTATGAGGAAGTTATAAATGACACAAGACCTATACAAACACAAGAAGTCCTTGGAGTTAGATTGGGAACAGGAGTATAATGAATCAGGTAGGTATACTCTTAACATGGTAAAAATTGACGACAAGATTAGAGAAATCGTCACTGAGATCAAGTTAGAAGAAGCAAGAGTTGCTCACCGTGTTAACAAAATTGAAGAATCTAAGGCTGAAGTCTCGATAGCCACTTAAGCGCTATCAAAAATCATACAAAACCCACAGGATCACTTGCGCCAAATTTAAATTTGGGGTATAGATTAGCTACTATACAAATTTAATAATAAAACTTAAATGTAGACGCGTATAGTCGACATTCCTTAGGGACTACATTTAAATATTCTAGGAGGAATATAACATGGCAAACACATCGTTTAATGGTCCAGTTAGATCCGAAAAAGGATTTCAACAGATCAATAAAGCCACTAGCACAGGAGTTATAACATCAAGGTTTCTAGGAACGAAACCTGATTTAACTAGCTTAACTGCTACATCAGTGGCAACAGCGGGAACATTAACTTATACAGCTAATGTAATTACGGTTAACAACTTCACTGGGGCGGCAACACAAGCTGTTACTTTACCCTCAGCGACAGTAGGAACTTATGTAGTTCATGCTCAATCAGATGATTCAACTGGTGGTACAGCTGTTCTTACTTTTACATGTGCAGGATCTGATGTTTTTAGAACTGGTTCAAAAGTGGAAAGTAGAGCCACTGGAGCGGTTCAAACTATAGATACATCGATAGCAGATGAAACGGTATTAACGTACACACCTGCGAACGCAGCAACTAATAGTTTAACTCATGGTTGTTATCTGTATTTTACTTGTTTTGAAAAAGGCATTTGGAACTTTGCTCATGACTTATCAACAGCAATGACTGCAGACACAGGCGCAGCTGCTTGGAGTTAATAGCTAAATAAAATAATGTGAGCTTCTTCGGAAGCTCACACTTAAGGAGAAAAATTATGGGATATCCAGTAGATATAAAAACAGTTAATATTACCACTGCTACGACTACTACAGTCTTTGATGGTCCAGCGAGAATATTAGCACTTTCATGGGTGGTACCTACGAATGTTGCAGCTGGCACAATAACAGTTAATGATAATACTACAGCTATGTGGGTAGTTAATACACCAGCTACAAATGTATCAGGATACTTATCACCAGTTACTGGACACATAAAATTACCAGGAACAGGGATTAGAGCTAATACCAGTTTAAAAGTTACAAACGTAGCAGTCACACATGTAACTGTTTATTATGGATAGGAATTGTAATGGCAAATACTACTTCCTCATCATACACATTTGATCAGGATTTTTCGATAGATGAAATTATTGTAGATGCGTACGAACGTATCGGTTTAGTTGGCACTGCAGGTCATCAACTTAAAACAGCTCGAAGATCTTTAAATATTCTTTTTCAAGAATGGGGAAACAGAGGAATTCATTTTTGGGAAGTAGGAAACACAAATATTAATATCATAGTGGGTTCTTCAACTAATGTGGATGCAACTGACGAAGGTGCTGGAACCTATACTTTCTATAGAAATTCAGTTGATAGTGCTGCAGCAGCAGCGGCATCACCACAAGCAACAACAGTTCCTGTAGCAAATATTTATGGTATTACCGATATTCTAAATGTTACATACCGACAAAATTATAATACAACTTCTCAATCAGATACTGGTTTAACTAAAGTTGCTAGAGATGCTTATGCTGCCACAGCAAATAAAGCATCCCTTGGAACTCCTTCACAATTTTGGGTTCAACGATTTATTGATAAAGTTACAATTACACTTTATCCTTTACCTAATTCAACGGCAGCATCTAATTATATAAATGTTTATTATGTAAAAAGAATTCAAGATGTGGGAGCTTATAGTAATGCAACAGATACTCCTTATCGATTTATACCTTGTATGGTTTCAGGACTTGCTTATTATTTATCTATGAAGTTTGCGCCACAAAGAACACAAGAAATGAAATTATTATATGAAGATGAATTTGCTAGAGCATTAGCAGAAGACGGTTCTGCAGCTAGTACTTATATAACCCCTAAAACTTATTATCCAAATATATAATGGCTAGATTTTCAAAAGGTAGTAGAGCACTTGCAATATCAGACAGATCTGGTGCAGCATTTCCATATAGAGAAATGGTTCAAGAATGGACGGGTGCATGGGTTCATAATTCTGAGTTTGAAGTTAAACAACCTCAATTAGAACCTCATCCAGTAGGAGCTGATCCTCAAGCTTTACAACATGCAAGACCTTCAAGAACTGCTCCCGCAGTTACACAGTTAATGCCTTTTAATCCTTTTATAACATATGGTGCAGGATCTGCTTATATAAATGTTAATGTACCAAATCATGGCTTAACGAATGGAGACACTTATCGTTTTAGAGGAACACCAACAACAGCAGGAGCTTATACAGATCCCGCTAGTTGGGATGGAATTACAGGAGCTAAAATTGCTTTAGCGGCAGGATATGCTATTGTTACAGGAAAATATGTAGCAGGTGCAAGAGATACAGATTTTACAACAGACTGGTTTTATTTTGTTATAAATACTGATACAGCTACAACAGGTGGAAAAGAAGGAGGAGGTTATCCAGTGTCCGTTGGACCGGTAACTATAGAAGCATAATGGCAGGCGGATTAACAAGTTATTCATATACAACACTAACAACAGCAATTCAAAATTACTGTGAAGTAGATACAACGGTATTTACTGCTACTGTTACAGATCAATTTATCATGAATGCAGAACATAGAATCAATCTTGATATACCTATGGACTCGGATAGACAAGAATGGGAAGGAACGGTTGCTGCAGATGTTAATACGGTTAGAGTTCCCGCTGGTTTTCAATTTGTAAGAGGGGTAAAAATTTTTAATTCTACAGCTAATGCTAATGAACAAGGTCAATGGTTAGAGAGACGAGATCAAACTTTTTTAAGTGAGTATGTTGGCTTCAAAACAGGCCCTTCAGGCTCTACTGCATCAGGAGCAGATGTAACAGGACTCCCTAAATATTATGCGATGTTTGGAGGAGCAACAGGATTAACAGATACTACTTCAGGATCTATTTTAATGGCTCCTACTCCAGACGCTAATTATGTTATTAAAATATATGGAAATGCAATGCCAACAGGATTAGGTTCAGGAGCCGACGGTAATTCTCATACATATGTGAGCAATTATTTTCCTCAAGGGCTATTATATGCTTGTTTAGTGGAAGCATTTAGTTTTTTAAAAGGTCCACAAGATATGTTGACATTATATGAGCAAAAGTATACACAAGAACTACAGAAGTTTGCAGCAATGCAAATTGGTAGAAGAAGACGAGACGATTACACCGATGGAACATTAAGAATACCCATCGAGTCACCGCCTCAATAACTAGGAGAAAATTTATGGCAATAACATCAGCAATTTGTAACAGTTTTAAAGTTGAGATTTTAACAGCAACACATAACTTTACTGCATCAAGTGGTAATACTTTTAATCTAGCTTTATACACAAGTTCAGCAACTATTAATAAATCTACAACTGCATATAGTTCAAGTAACGAAATTTCTAACACATCAGGTTCTGCTTATTCCGCAAAAGGAAAAGCTCTTACCAGTGTAACACCTGTTTTATCAAGTGATACAGCGGTTTGTGATTTTGCTAATGTCTCTTGGACATCTGCTTCATTCACAGCTAACGGATGTTTAATTTTTAATGATTCAGCATCTGGAGATCCAGCATGTTGCACAATCGCTTTTGGTGGAGATAAAACTGTAACAAGTGGAACTTTCACTATAGAATTTCCAGCAGCTTCTGCGGGATCAGCTATTATCGGTATAGCATAAGGAGGAACTCCTTATGGCTATTAGAACTTACACAGTCACAGTAAGTAATCCTGGTTCTGGTAATAAATATTATATAGACGGAGTTTTACAAGATACTTTAAATCTTGGCGAAGGTTATACTTATGTATTTAATTATCCTTCAGCTCATCCTTTTAGATTTTCTACAACTAGCGACGGAACTCATGGTGGAGGTTCTGAATACACAACAGGCGTAACAGTAAATAGTTCCACACAAGTTCAGATAACTGTTGCTGCCTCAGCACCCACTTTATATTATTATTGTTCTATTCATTCTGGTATGGGTGGGCAAGCAAATACAGTAGATCCTAGTACGTGGGGACTTCTTACATGGGGATCAAATACTTGGAATGATCAATCAACTGTTACACAATCTCTAACAGGACAATCTTTAACAACAGCTCTTGGTACAGTCACACCTTTTAATGAAATAGGTTGGGGTTCGGATACATGGGGAACAGAAAATTGGGGCGAATCAGGCCTTGTAGTTTCTCTTACAGGTGTTTCAGCAACAACTGCTGTGGGTGCAATTGCACCTGAAATAAAACCTGGTTGGGGAACTTTAGATTGGGGTGAAAACGGTTGGGGAAGTGTTGACTCAGCTACAGAAACTTTAACAGGACTTTCAGCAATAGCTGCTGTGGGTGCAATTGCACCAGCAGATGTAATGGGGTTAACTGGAGTTGCTGCAACAGGAGCCGTAGGTGCTCCAACTGCACGAGTTGATAATACAACTACATTAACAGGACTTGGAGCCACTTCAGCAGTAGGTGCCATTATTATTGGAGAAGGAATTCCTTTAACTGGACTTTCAGCAACAGCGGCCGTAGGTGCTCCAACTGCACGATCAGATAATACTACTTCATTAACTGGACTTGGCGCAACGAGTGCTCCAGGTGCTATAAGCATTTCATCTAATCCAACAGTTTCACCAACAGGAGTTTCGGCAACGGCTTCAGTAGGAGCTATTACTCCTAATTCTATTACAATGGGATTAACAGGAGTTTCAGCAACAGGTGCAGTGGGAGCGATTGCACCAGCAGATGTAATGGGATTGACGGGAGTGTCAGCAACTGTTACTGTGTCTCCTATCGGCGTAGCACCAATTGGATGGGGTCGTGTAACTGCTGCACAAACAGGTAATTATAGTAAAAAAACAGCTACTCAAACAGGTAGTTGGACGAGAGTTACATAGTAATCTATGTTGACAACATGAATAAAACAAAATATAAAAACAATTAAACAAACTAGGAGAACAAAATTATGGCATCCACATATACCCCTCTCGGCGTTGAACTAATGGCAACTGGCGAAAATGCTGGTACTTGGGGAACAAAAACTAATACGAATTTAAACATTGTAGAACAAATAGCTGGTGGCTATACCACTCAAGCTATAACATCAACTCCCACTACTTTATCTGTTTCAGATGGATCAACAGGCGCTGTCCTTGCACACAGAGTTATAGAATTTACAGGAACAATTGGTGAAGCTACTGTAGTAACCATTCCTTTAGATGTTCAAGATTTTTATATAATTAAAAATGGCTCATCAGGTGCATACACCGTCACATTTAAATATGCTTCTGGTTCAGGAAGTACTGTAGCTTGGTCAGCAACAGATAAAGGAACAAAAATTATTTACGCAACAGCTAATGATGGTACTAATCCAGATATAGTGGATGCAGGTTTTGGAGCTGGAGATGTAACTCTTACAGGAACACAAACTTTAACAAATAAAACTTTAACTTCACCAAAAATTGGAACTTCAATTTTAGATACTAACGGAAATGAATTAGCTTTATTAACAGCTACAGGTTCAGCAGTTAATGAATTTACATTAGCTAACGCAGCTTCAGGTGCTGGTCCAATTTTATCATCAACAGGTGAAACAAACGTTGATATAAACATTAACCCTAAAGGGTCAGGAGTTCTTAAATCAGCAACTGCTGCAATTAAAATTGCAGGCAAAGAAACGATATGGGTTCCAGCTGCAGCAATGTATGCTGCGACTACTAACGGAGCTGATGCAGAACAAGTGGAAACTACAGCAACAAGACCTGATATGAAAGTTTTCGATTTTGATGCAGGGACAAAACAATATACACAATTTGCTATCGCTATGCCTAAATCATGGAATTTAGGAACGGTGACTTATCAAGTTTTTTGGGCTCCAAGTAGTACAAACACAGGAAACTGTATTTTTGGATTACAGGGAGTTGCATGTGGTGATAGTGATACAATTGATGTTGCATTTGGAACAGCAATAGAAGTTACAGACGCTGGAATTGGAACAGTTGAAGATCAACAAGTAACAGCTGAAAGTAGTGCAATGACAATTGCGGGTTCCCCTGCAGACGATCAACAATCGTACTTTCAATTATATAGAGATGCAGCAGATGGTAGCGATACTTTTACTGGTGAATCAAGAGTTCTCGGAGTAAAAATATTCTATACTACTGATGCAGCTAACGACGCGTAGGAGAAATAGAATATGTCTTTTGGTTATCAAGTACTAGGTTTTGGCTCTGGTGGAGGCATACCGTCAACATATGTGGTTGCTTCAGGTGGAACAATAACAACTGTTGATACAAATTTTAAAGTCCATACATTTACAGGTCCAGGAACCTTTTGTGTTTCAACAGCGGGTTGTGGTGGCGATACAGCCGTTGATTATTTAGTCATAGCTGGAGGAGGAGCTGCTGGTCCAAATTATGCTGGTGGTGGCGGTGCTGGTGGATACAGAGAATCTAATGGTGGCGCATGGACAGGATCTCCAATAGCTAAAAGTGGTGGAGGTATAGCTGTAAGTGCTACAGGATATCCAATTACAGTTGGTGGTGCTGGCGCTAATTCAGTTTTTTCAAGTATAACTTCAGCCGCAGGTGGTAATGGCGGAACAGAATGTCCTTTTCCTGGTGTAGCTGGTGGTTCAGGTGGAGGAGCAGGTTACGTAGGCGTAGGAGGAGCAGGAAATACACCTCCCGTGAGTCCAGCACAAGGAACTACAGGTGGTAGAGGAACTGGAGCCACACCAGGTTATCCAGGCGGCGGCGGTGGCGGAGCCACAGTTGGTTATCCTGGAATCGTATGTTCTCCAGGCGCATCTCAAGCAGGAGCTGGAGGTACTGGAGCAACTTCATGTATTAGCGGAAGTCCCGTTGCAAGAGGCGGCGGAGGCGGAGGCGGTGGTGGAGGCCCAAGTCATGGTCAACCATATACAGCTGGAGCAGCAGGAGCTGGTGGAGGAGGAACGAATGGTGGCGCTGGAAGCGCAAATACAGGTGGTGGTGGCGGAGGTAACGCTGGTGGTGGCGGAAGTGGAGTCGTAATTTTAAGGTATAAATTTCAATAATCATGGCACATTTTGCAAAAATAGAATCAGAAGGTAACGGAGTTCTTACAGTTTTAACTGTAGATAATAAAGATGTTTTAAATAATGAAGGTGTTGAAGAAGAAAGTGTTGGTCAACAATATTTAGAAACACATCATAATTGGCCCGCAAATAAATGGATTCAAACATCCTACAATACTCGTAGAAATACATATTGTGTTGAGGGGACTGATGTCTTAGCCGATGATCAATCTAAAGCATTTAGAGGAAATTTTGCAGTCCCAGGTGGAGAATGGGATGAAGTCAATCAAATCTTTTGGGGACCAAAACCTCATCCTTCTTGGGTTAAAAGTACAACAGATGCGCAATGGCATTCACCTATAGGAGATGCTCCTACTTTAACAGACGACCAAAATGCCGCTAGTCAATGTTACAGATGGAATGAATCTAATTCCTCTTGGGATTTAACTAATCTCATTTCCTAAAAAATCCTAGACAATTTAAAAAAAATTATATATACCATAGCTGGTGGATATGGAAAAGAAAGTATTAACAGAAATAAGTTTGTATTACGGAAAGGTTTCAACACCGAAAGGTTTTGAAATTAATAGAAGTGAATTAGCTCATCACATTTTACATTCTAAAATACACAACCAAACATTTTTATTTTCAAAAGAATGGGATGCATTAAATATATATTGTCGTGAACATCTTCAACTTAAATATAATTTAAAACTAGTAAATAAAAAAACATGGGGTAGTATTTATTCACCTCATCAAAACACTCTTCCTTTATTAGATATTAATCCTGTCGATTTAAAAAACTCCCCAGACTATACTTTATTATATGGTGTAGAAGTCAATAACTGTTCTGTTGTCATTCATTATGATAATAATAGAAGAAAAGGATGTAGTTGGACCCTTCCTTTAAAAACTAATGAGTTTGTTTTATTTCCTTCCACACAGCTTTATTACTTAACTAATGATCAAAAAGAAGATTTAAACTTTGTACAAACTATAACTTATGAATACATTTAATTTTATAGAAAAATATAAAGTGCCTTTAAAAGTATGTGACAATATTATTGAATATCATAAAAAAAATATCGAATATAAAACTCCTGGAATGATAGGAGCTGGAATTATTAATAAAAACATTAAAGATTCTACCGATGTACTCTTCTATAATGAAACTACCAATAAAAGTTTAAAAGAATTTTTTTCAATTTTAAGTAAATATGTAAAAGAGTATTTAGCTAAATACAACCTAGAAAGTCCCGTTAGAACTTCTACTATTAATATGATTCAATATTATAAAAAAGGCCAAGGATTTCCTGCACTACATTATGAAAGAACTGATGTTTCTAGTTCTAAAAGAGAACTAGTTTATATGTTGTATTGTAATGATCTTAAAAAAGGAGGTACTTATTTTCCTTATCAAGAAGTTACTTTACAAAGTAAAAAAGGATATTTATATATGTGGCCTAGTTTTTTCACACATCCTCATCAAGGTGTTATCTCTCCAACAGAAGAAAAATACATAGCAACAGGATGGTTTGAATTAGTATGAATTTATCTCATTATTTTTGGTATTTTAAATCTGCACTGACACCACGATTTTGTGATGAAGTTATTAAATATGCTTCAGAAAAAAAAGAATCTATGGCTCTTACGGGTAGGTTTGGCAAAGGAAGAAATTTTAATAAAGAACCTCTTAATAAAGACGAAATTAGAGATTTAAAATATAAACGAAATTCAAATGTAACTTGGTTAGACGATCGCTGGATTTATAAAGAAATACACCCTTATCTTAAGGCAGCAAATAAAGAGTCGGGTTGGAATTTTCAAATTAAATATTCACAAGCATGTCAATTTACTAAATATAAATTAAACCAATACTATGATTGGCATTGTGACAGTTTTGGTGAACCTAATTCCGATGGTACGGTTAGAAAATTATCTATGACGTGTCAATTAACGGATGGTTCAGAATATAAAGGTGGGGAACTAGAATTTGATTTTAGAGACTATGATCCACCTCTAAGGGATGAATCTCAACATTTAAAAAAAGCAATAGAAATATTACCTAAAGGAAGTATCATTGTTTTTCCAAGTTTTGTTTGGCATCGAGTTAAACCTGTAAGACAAGGAGTTCGGTACTCGCTGGTCTCATGGCATGTTGGAGATCCGTTTAAATGAGTTATCAAACTTATACCCACTTTTTAGATAAAGACTTTTTTAATAAGCTTAAACAAACTATTCTTGACCAAGACTTTCCCTGGAGAAGAAGAGACTCTTTTACAGGAGCTAAAAAAGATACTCAGATATTTTTTAGTTATGGTTTTTACCAGCGATTGAACATTGCGTCTCACCTTTATGCACCTTTAATACTTCCTATATTAAACCAATTAAAAGCCACAGCTCCTTTAAGAGTACAGGCTAATTTACTAATCAGTAAATTATTTAATAAATCAAAATGGCATAGAGATAGCAATTTAAAATGTAAAGCTGCCATTCTTTATTTAAATAATTGTGACGGAGGAACAGAACTCAAGATTAATAATAAAATTATTTTTATAAAAGCCGTTGCTAATAAAATGTTGGTTTTTGATAGTGATGTTTTACATAGAGCTATAACATCTCAAACAGAACCCATACGATATGTTATTAACTTTAATTATTTTACCGATGACTAAAATTATAATAGTAGGAGGAGGCAGTGCGGGGTGGATGACGGCAGCTACTTTAGAATCCCAATTTCCACAACACTCTATTTCTTTAATTGAATCAAAAAATATTCCTACCATAGGAGTAGGGGAAAGTACCATTCTGCCGATACAGAGATGGATGAAATTATTAAAAATCAAAGATGAAGATTTTTTAAAACATGTAGATGGAAGTTATAAACTAAGTATAAGATTTACAGATTTTTATAAAAAAGGAGAATTTTTTCACTATCCTTTTGGATCTCCTGTAACGGAGGGGAATAAATATTTTTTAAATGATTGGTGGTTTAAAAAAATATTGTTTCCTAAAACACCTTATTCGGATTATGCCGATTGTAATTATCCTCTTCAGATGGCTTATGTTAATGAAAATAAATTTAGTCATAAATTAGATTATGCCTATCATTTTGATGCTACTAAATTTGGAATATGGTTAAAAGATTATTACTGTAAAAAAGTTAAACACATCATAGATGACGTTGTGTCTGTAGAACAAAATAAAAATGGGATTGTATCTCTTAATAAAAAATATAAAGCAGATTTATATATAGATTGCACTGGTTTCAAATCTTTACTCTTAGACAAATCTTTAAAAGAACCTTTTGAATCTTATGCTGATATTTTACCCAACGATTCTGCTTGGGTCACGCGCATTAAATATAAAAATAAACAGAAAGAGTTGGTGCCTTATACTAATTGTACAGCCATAGAAAATGGTTGGGTGTGGAATATACCTTTATGGTCTAGAATAGGAACTGGATATGTATATTCAAGTAAATTTGTTGATGACGCTACCGCGCTTAAAGAATTTAAAAAACATTTAAAACAAAAAGATTTAGAGTTTAAAAATATAAAAATGAGAGTGGGACTTCATAATAGAGTATGGGTTAAGAATGTAGTTGCAATTGGTCTCTCTGCTGGTTTTATTGAACCTCTTGAAAGTAATGGTTTATTTTCTGTTCATGAGTTTTTAATAAGTTTAGTTAGAAATTTACAAAGGAACAAGGTTTCTCAATGGGACAAAGATATTTTTAATCACAGTTGTAAAAGAATGTTTAGATCCTGGGCAGAGTTTGTGGCTTTACACTATGCTTTATCCCATAGAGATGATACTCCTTATTGGAGATCTTGTTTAAATAAAAATTGGAGTGAATCTCTTATTAATTTAAAACCTGAATATGTTCATGGTTTTCAAGTTGCAGCTTTAAATCAAAGTGAAGATTTTTCATTCCCAGTTAGCGGAGGTCTCCATTGTATAGCAGCGGGCATGCATTGGGCTCCAACGGATATTCCTAGTCTAACTGTTAATAGCACCGAAGACATAGAAGATATTAAAAAATCTTTTGTGAGTCCCGTTAATCAACTCCAACAAAGAAAGGAAGTTTGTAAAAAATTAGTTAAAAAAGAAAAAACAATTTTTACAATTTTAAAAAATGCTCAAAGATGAATATTTTAGAACCCCTGTATGGTCCGAAGACAAAACAGAGTTTGTTAAATCTTTAAACAAAGCTTGTAATAAATATATTAAAAAGGCAAGAACTAGAGATAAAAAAAACATTCAAACTACGAAAGATTTTGGCACATCTCATCATTCTCCCCCCTTACTTAAAGATAATGATTTTATAGATTTTAGAAAATATGTAGGTCAAAAATCTTGGGAGTTTTTAGAGGAGCATGGGTATAATATGAAAGCATATACTACTCTCTTCTCTGAAATGTGGGTTCAAGAATTTTCTCAAAAAGGAGGAGGTCATCATACAGCACACATACATGGGAATCAACACGTCGCAGGACTCTATTTTTTAAAAGCCAGTGAAAAAACTTCTTATCCTATTTTTTATGATCCACGAACTGGAGCTCGAGCAACTAACTTAAACTTGGACCGTTCTTTAAAAGGAATTTATCACGGCACTGATGTCATTCATTATAAAGCAGCTCCTGGTAGGTTAATTATTTTTCCAGGTTATTTAGAACATGGGTTTTCCGTGGATCCTGGAATTGAACCTTTTCGATTTATTCATTGGAATATCATGGCTGTACCTAAAGGGATCGTTAAAGATGCTTAATAAATCTAGACCCGTCTATAAATTAAATTTAAAAAAACAATTAAAAAATAAAAAAGAAGAGCTCATAAAAGATATTTTAAATTCTAAACATAAAGACACGGGATCGGGATACAATTTTAGACTCTTTACAAAATATAAAGATTATCTATATGATTTATTTATTAAAGAAAGTAAAAAAATATTAAATCCTTTTACCTTTAAGGATAAAAATTTTAAGGTATGGTGTTATTTTAGCGGGCCTGCTGATCATAGAACGTTGTGGCATAGTCATACAAAGACGGCGAACATTAATTGCGTTATTTATTTACAAACCATCAAGGATTATGGAGTTGAATTTGAACTCTATCAACAAGCTTGGTATGTCGAACCTAAAAATTTTGACATGTTAATTTTCCCTGGATTTTTAAGTCATCGACCAATGACTTCCAGTACTCAACAACGAATCTCTTTAAATTTAGAATTAAGATGTGAGGAAAACGAAAAAGATATTTTTGGATTATGAGTTTTAAAAAAAATAAATATATTGTTCTTAGACAAGCTATCTCAAAAGATTTAGCCACTTTTATCTACAATTATTTTTTAATGAAAAAACAAGTTTATGATACTTGTTTAAAAGAAAGATATATTTCTCCTTATGAAGCAATGATAGGTAGGTATGGTGATAAACAAGTGGAAAACACCTATTGTCACTATGCCGATAATGCCATGGAAACTTTGTTATTAAAGTTACACCCCCTTATGGAAAAGAATACCAAATTAAAATTAAATCCAGCCTATAGCTATGCAAGAATATATAAAAAAGGAAATACTCTTCAGCGCCACAAAGATAGATTTAGTTGTGAAATTTCAACGACTATGAATTTAGGGGGAGATCTATGGAGTATCTATATTGAACCTTCGGGTAAATATGGAAAAAAAGGAATTAAGGTAGATTTAAAACCAGGAGATATGTTGGTGTATCGAGGGTGTGAGTTAGAGCATTGGAGAAATAAGTTTAAAGGTAAAGAATGTGCACAGGTTTTTTTACACTATAATAATAATAAAACTAAAGGCGCAAAACATAATCTTTTTGATGGACGACCTCATTTAGGACTTCCAGGTTGGTTTCAAAATTTTAATAAGTTGATTGATCCTAAAAAATAAAGTATGGTCAAGGCTGGCGTGGGGGATTTTTCCACCACAAAGGTCTTCTACGCCTCTTTTATAATGAGTTGATCTCCTCAAAAATATAGTATATTTGTAATAGAAACGGATTTTTCTATGTTACAAAAGATAGGCTTTTTACCAGGATTTAACAAACAACTAACCGCAACAGGAGCTGAGGCACAGTGGACTGGAGGGGAAAATGTTCGTTTTAGATATGGTACACCTGAAAAAATAGGAGGCTGGTCTCAATTAGGAGACAAAGCCTTAACGGGCGCTGCCCGTGCTCTTCATCAAATGGTCAACAAAGAGGGTATTAAATATGCCATCATTGGAACCAATCGAATTTTATACGCTTATTCTGGAGGAGTCTATTATGACATTCATCCCATTAAAACAGATTTTGGAGCTTTAACAGATAAGTTAGCTTCTACCAACGGATCTGCTGTTCTTACAATTACTTTATCTACTACCGCAGGAATGACAGCAGGAGATATTTTACTTCTTGAAAATGTTACACCACCCACAGGGTCGGGTTATTCTGCATCTGATTTTGATGATAAAAAATTTATGATAACTGAAGTCGTCAATGCTACTTCAGTTACTATTACAATGGGATCTACTGCAAGTGCAACGGCTACTGATGGAGACCTTTCAGTTAAATGGTATTACCCAGTGGGTCCAGCTGAACAAGTTGGAGTTTATGGATGGGGTATATCCCAGTTTGGTGGTACCGTATCTGGTCCAAGAACAACAACTTTAAATGGAGCTTTAGGAGATAATGTTTATGGAACTGGAGGATCAGGAACCAGCATTACTCTAACCTCTGTGGTTGGATTTCCAACAACGGGAACAAACTATATTCAAGTAGGTACAGAAGAAATTTCTTATACTGGAGTTTCAGGAAGTGATCTAACAGGAATAACAAGAGCAGTAAGAGGTACAACTAGAGCTGCTCATTCGAATGGAGCCACGGTAACCAATACCAGTGATTATTCTGCATGGAACCAAGCAGCTTCAACAACGGATAAAGTTGCTGAACCTGGTTTATGGTCCTTGGACAATTTAGGAAGTACGCTTCTCGCTTTAATTTTTAATGGAGCTGTCTTTGAATGGGATTCAGATGCATCAAATGCCACATCAACACGAGCTACGATTGTATCGGGTGCACCAACCGCATCTAGAGATATGTTAGTCTCTACTCCCGATCGTCACTTAGTTTTATTTGGAACAGAAACTACGATTGGTGACACGACAACTCAAGACGATATGTTTATACGATTTTCTTCTCAAGAGGATATTAATACTTGGGCACCTACGGCAACGAATAGTGCTGGTACACAGCGACTGGCCGCTGGATCACGGATCATGGGAGCTAAACTTGGTAGAAATGCACTTTACGTATGGACCGATACTTCCTTATTTACCATGAGATTTGTGGGTCAACCTTTTACCTTTGCTTATGAACAGGTTGGAACTAACTGTGGATTGATCGGTAAGAACGCAGCGGTTGAAGTGGATGGTGCTGCTTACTGGATGTCAGATAATGGTTTCTTTAGATTTACTGGTAAATTGGAATCCATGGATTGTTTCGTAGAAGACTATGTTTATGATGACCTTAATACCACTTCAAATCAATTTATTTATTGTGGAATTAATAATCTCTTTGGTGAAGTGATGTGGTTTTATCCCACGTCTGCTTCTAACGTTGTCGATCGATGTGTGGTTTATAGTTATCTAGACTCAACATCCAATCGACCTATTTGGTATACAAATGCTAGTTCAGTTTTTCCAAGAAGTACTTGGATTGATTCAGCTATTTTTGGTTTGCCTCATGCAACTTATTATGATGCTAGCACAGATGCGTCCTTTGATGTCACGGGTAATACCGATGGTACGACTATTTACTATGAACACGAAACAGGAGTGAATCAAATTAAAGGAGGAGTGACAAGCGCGATTGCAGCTAATATTCTTTCGGGTGATTTTGATATTACTCAAGATCAAAAACAAGGAATTACGTTCAGAGGAGATGGAGAACATATTATGAGAGTGAGTAGATTCTTACCCGACTTTATAACTCAGGCTGGAAATACCATTGTTGAATTAGATTTAAGAAATTTCCCTAATCAAACGGCAGCAAGTTCTAGTTTAGGTCCTTTTACTATTACGTCGAGTACTAATTATCAATCTTGTAGAGCAAGAGGAAGATCGGTGGCTGTTAAAATATCAAACACGGCAGTAGATTCTAATTGGAAAATGGGAACTTTTAGGTTAGATGTACATGCAGGAGGAAGAAGATAATGGCAAAGATAGTTCAATCCTTAACTCGAGCAAGCGATGAGTATAGCGTAGACGTATCGCAATCTTTAGTAAGAGATTTAGATGCGGTATTAGAGAAATTAAACACAACGTTTCAAGAAGAATTAAAACAAGAGATAGAAGCTAGAAGCTTCTTTTTAGATTAATGGCAGTAGTAAACCAATACGACTTTGTAGGCATCGATAATAACACCACCAATGGAGAACTTAATCCTTTTGGTGCAGGGTTTCCTTTAGTCAGCGAGACCTATGTGATTAAATCTATTTTAGTAACATCAGCTGGGACTCCAAGCGTCACGGTGACTAACAATGCTATTACTGCAATTAAAACAGTGGCTTTAACAGCAAATGTTACAAAGGAATTATTAACTCAACCGTTAATAGTAGTAGGGGGTAAAACCCTTACCATTAAAGCAGGCAGCGCAGACTCGTTTGATTTTGCGGTCAGCTATTTAAACATCAAAAAAGAGGTAACAACATAATGCACATATTAACACCCAAAGAAATAATAACGACCCTTTCTAACAAGAAAACAGGAGAAAAATATAAGGATGAAGAAGCTTTAAAAGCTGCTAATATCCCAGAGGAGGACGTGCAAAGAGATGTTAGAGTTATCATGCCACCCCTTGATTTGTTTTCGAAAACAAAGTAGTATAAAATCACCAGGAGAAATACCTGCTTTTCAACATTAAACACATGGATAATTATGGCTATAACAGATATTAATATTTCAGAACAATTACAAACAGACGCTCCTTCTATTAAATATACAGGGAACGAAGGTCCTCAGAATAATCAGCAACAGCAACAAGAAATGCAGGTTGCTCAACAGATATGGGAAGCTCTAAATCCTGAACAACAAGGTCAGTTTCAAAGCTTTGAACAATTTTTTCAAAGTGGAATTTGGAAACAAATTCTACAACAAATGCAAGCGGACCAAGGACAAGGAATCGCGGGTCTTGGACCTAATCAAGGTTCTCCTGGCATTATGGATCGAGCTACAACAGACATGGAAGTTGAAGATGCTTATGGGGTACCTGTGGGCAGCGGGATTGGAAGTTTAAGAGGAGGTATCTAGTGCCTTTCCAATCAGAAAAGCAAAGAAGATACCTATGGGCGAACGAACCTAAGATCGCAAGAGATTGGGCGGATACCTATGGAAGTAGAATTAAGAAAAATGATGGTGGAATAACTCAAGCTGGAGTTACAAACTATCTCCCATCGAAAATGGTTGACGTTCCAGTAGAAGCTAAATCTTCACCTGAACATGTTAAAGCACACCTAGCCTATATTACAGATAAAGAACAAGATTTACTTTTAAAGAAAAATTTACACGGATCATTAAAAGGTAAACCAAACAGAGGACCTGGTGGCATACCATCTTTACAAGGAGATTTTGGACCTGGTGGAAATAATCCTGGAGGCTTTGAAGGAGGTGGTGGAAACAGATCTGATAACGATGTTTCAGGAAGAACAGATAGAGGAACAGGTGAATATAGAGTTACAGATAGAAAAGCTCAACAAGAGTATGACCGAAATAGAAAAGCTAGAGCAGATGATATTAAAGCAAAAGAAAAAGCAAAACTAATAGAAAAGAAAAAAGCTAAAGCTAAAGAAAAGCTTAGAACAAAGCTAGAAAAAAGATCTTATAAGAACTTAATACTTCGTAAAATAAAAGGAAGTCCCCTTACGCCACCAGCGCTTGCAATGCTAGACGCATTAAAAGGACCAATAAGTGATGAAGAATTTGAAAAAGCTTATGGTGTAAGTTATGAAGATTTTAAAACTATGAATCCGATGCAAATGGAAGCTATCTTGGGTTCAGTTAAAGGTAAAGTATCCCAAGCCGAAAGAGATGACATAAGAAGACTTTCAGGAGGAATCGAGGAAGGCGGCGATTTTTCAACAATTTTTTTTGGACCAAAAGGTCCACCTGTTATACCTCAAGATGGTGAAGGATTACCAAGATACCAACGTTATCCTAACTATGAAGAATTGTTAGGAGCACAAAATCAAGGTGTAGGTGGAATTGAAGTTGGACCTGAATATGATTTCAATAGAGATTTTCAAGCATCACTTACAGGTACAGCCGATACTCCTGATTATTATGCAGGAGACAATCCACTAGCATCAAATTTAGCATGGGGAAAACAAATGAACGTCGACCCACGAACCATGGGCCGAACATCTTATGCAGCGGACGGTGGTAGAATTTCAGCAGCGTTTGGTGGTATCATGGATAGATCAACAGGAAGAAGAGCTTACGGTTTAGGAAGTATATTTAAAAGTATTAAAAAAGCTGCGGGTAAAGTTTTAAAGAGTCCGATAGGTAAGGCTGCTTTGATAGGGGGAAGTATTTATGGTGCTAATCAAATGGGTTGGCTCGGTAAAGATAGCTTTCTTGCTCCTTTATTTAGAAAAAATATAGCTGCAAAAGATGCAGCGGCGAAATATGGAGGACTTAGTTTAGCGAAACTAGGAATACTAGGAGCTACAGCAGCACCATTCTTCATGGGTGGTCCAGAAGAAGACGAGGATGACAAGGGTGTTGATTACGATTTATTAAAAAATAAATATACACAACAACTTATGAACATTAAAAGAGGTGTGAATGCTGGAAGTTTAGATCCAAATGAATTTAGTTACTTACCCTCAGATTATATATACACGGGAGCTGAAGGAGGAAGAGCAGGCTACTACGCAGGTGGTCAATCTATTCCATCTCCTTATACTATAGAAGATGCAAGAAAATCTTCTATGCAAGATAAAATGGGTGGCATCACCGATGTTATGAAACGAGCGGATCTAGCTCGTCAAGGCGATGTAGGTCAAATGTATATGGCTCAAGGCGGAAGAATAGGAGCTGACGAAGGCGGACTCATGGATATGGGTGGCATGGAAAAAGATTATAGAAATGATGGTGGCTTTGTGCCTATCGGCGGAGAAGAAAAAGCTGATGACGTACCCGCAAGACTAAGTAGAAATGAATTTGTATTTACAGCTGATGCTGTAAGAGGCGCAGGCGGTGGAGACATTGACAAAGGCGCAGAAATAATGGAAAACATGATGACAAATTTAGAACAAGGTGGACAAATATCTGAAGAGACGCAAGGTTTAGGTGGCGCTCAAGAGATGTTTGATGTATCAGAGAGAATAGGAGAAGTAATATAATGGCAACAGAAACAACAATAGCTAGACCAGCCCCCTATATTGAGGCCCTAGGTGAACAGTACGGAAAAGATTTAACAGCCTTAACTGCTAAGGCAATGCCAACAGCTGGCTATGCACCTTCGGTTGCAGGCCAGGATCAAGCACAAATAGACGCTTACACAAGAGCAACGACACAAGGACAAGGGATCGGTGCTTACCAACCTTACCTTACTCAAGCTGGAGCGTACTCAGGACCTGGAGGAGGTACTGGAGCAGGATCTATTTCTGAGTTCATGTCTCCGTATCAACAACAAGTTATAGATGCCACAATGAATCAATATGATATTCAAGCACAAAAAGGTTTATCAGGAATAGGTTTACTTGCTGCTAAGTCTGGAAACTTAGGTGGTGGACGTGAAGGTGTGATGCGATCAGAGTATCAAACAGATTCAGATTTACAAAGAGCATTGTTAATGGCTAAATTACAATCACAAGGATTCGATAACGCACAACAACAAAGAGGACAAGCTTACACTCAACAAATGCAAATGGCCCAAGCTGCACCACAATTTCAAGGTCAAGACATTACAAATTTAGGATCAGCGGGCGCGATCCAACAAGCGCAAACACAAGCTACTTTAGATGCACAAAGAGAAGCAAATAGACTGGCAGCTTATGAACCTTACGAACGACTAGGATATATGGGAGCAGGTATTGGAAATGTTCTAGGAGGAATGCAAGGTCAGTATCAAACAACAGTACAACCTAACCAGTCAGCGTTGCAGCAGGCGATGGGAATACTAGGAACAGGAATCGGAGCGTATCAATCGTTTAATAGATAATGAGTAAATTTTTACACAGACCTATGTTTAGAAGAGGCGGCAGTACTGGAGAAGGTATTACGTCAGGCTTAACTAGACAAGGATACAAAAGAGGAAGAGTCGTAGAACCTGGTGGATATCAAGGTGATGAAGAGTTCAATATGGGTCAATATATTACGCAGCCACCTGAACTTCCTAAAAGCACAGCAGGAGCAGACTTCTGGTTAAACCTTGGAACAAATATTTTAGCTCAACCTGGTGGAAAACCAATCTTACAAACTTTAGGTACCGCAGGTAAAGAACCTTTGGCAAAATTTCAACAACAAAGATCTCAAGAAGACCTACTTAAATATAAACATGGTCAAAATGAAAGACAATTTCAATTAGAAATTTATAAAGCCATGACTGATGATGACAAAATTGCTTTGCAAAAAGAAATAAATTACTTAATGAATGAACATGATTTAAGTAAAGAGGAAGCATTAGCTCGAGCGATGCCTAAATATAGAAAATCAATGAGTCCTGAAGATGAAACAAGACAAGAAGGAGAATACGAGAGAGATCAAAAAAATAAAGATCTTGCATCCATTCAAAGTGGATTATCTGGAGAAGGATCTTATGTTACTTATGAACAAGCTAAAAAAATATATGATTTTTATAAACAAGCAGAATCACAAGAATGGGAATACGAAGCAGATACACCTTTCATAGATAAAAACGCAATCAGGACGGAATGGGCAGAAGCAGGAAAAACACAAGAGGACTGGCTAAGTCCTGAAGGAAACATAGCTATTTCTCCCAATGAACAACAAACATATGACGAAGGTCTTTATTATGTAGATAGTTTTACAGGAGATGTATATCAAGTAGGTCCAGGATCCACTGAACTAATCAAGATTGATTTATCTGAAATTAAGATTAATTAGGAGGTCACATGGTATCAAAATTAATATTTGATCCTCAAACTCTTATCGACGAGGAAAAAGAAAACGAAGAAAAGAAAGTAAAAGAAGTTATATCTGCTCAAGAAGCATATGATTTAGTTTTAGAAGAAGCTGAAGCGGCTTCTAGAAAAAAAAGTATTATTAAAGAATCTATTTCTATGGCGGATAAAGCTATTAGAGAAGTTAAGTATACAGAAAAGTATGGTTTCAAAGCATGGGGCGAAGCTAAAAAGAAAGAAGATCCCGAAGCGTGGAAGGAATGGAACGAGTGGCAGGATAATACTTTTTTTGGTAAAATGTTTAAGACTGATAAGTCTAAAACAGTGGAAGAAAAATACGGGGAAGAGCAAGAAATTAAACCTCAGTTCGCCTCTTATATTTTAGATGGAACCACGGGCCCTATAAAATCAAAAAGTACGACCGACCCCTTTGCAGGTGAAGTAGGTCAAATAGAATCAATTACTAATGGAATAATCTCTGGAGCTATTAAAATTCCTTATGGCTTTATGAATCTTGGAGCAATGCTTGTAGACCTTGGTAGAAAAGAAAACATACCAGTGAATCAAAGTGCCGTAGCTCAATTAGATAGATGGTTTGAACAAACTTATTTTGGAAACCTGATGAATTATAGTGAAGAAAAAGCACGAGAAAATGCATTGGGTAAACTTACTGAAGTCATAGTTCAAATGTATGGTGGCTGGAAAACAGTGGGTGCTCAAGGAGTTAAAGTTACGGACAAAGCTTTAAAAATATTTAACAAAGCATACGACGGAATTAAAAGTGGGAAATATGTGAGAACCGCTAAGAATACTAATTTAACTAGAGGTTTAAAAGACGTTAAAAAATTTAATGATTTATCTCGTAAACAAAAATTTATATCTATCGCTGTAGGTGGAGGTGTTGCTGGTTCGGTGGTCTATGATGCAGAAAACATTGGTACTTTTGGAGACTTGGCTGTGGATTTAGGTTTTGAGTCTGGAGAAATAACAGCTTTAGATAGAAAAAAGAAAAGCACATCTAAAGAAGAAGCCATGAGAATGTTTTATAATAAATTAAAGTTTTCAGGTGAGATGGGTTTTCCCATCGTTCCTGCTATCTGGGGTGCAGGTAAAGTAGGTAAAAGTATTTTGAGTGGAGTTTATAAAAGAGCAGCCAACGTTACTAAGTTTGATAAGATGGTAGAAAAAATTGTAGCTAGACCCTTTAGAGGAAGAGGTCCTTTTCCTGAAGAACAGTTCCAAGCGATGCAAAGATTAAGAGGTAAAGGAGAATCAGCTGATTTATTATCACAAGATTTTTTAAAAAACATAGATGACATTGTTAAAAGAATATCGAGAGATAGCCAAGTAATATCTAATGCCACGGGTCTTACTGAGGGAATCTCTCAAGCTATTGTTAAAGTTATTAATGCAGGTAGGTTTGCAACGAGCCAAGGTAAAGTTGTAATAAGAGGATTTGATGAGAGATCTCTAAAGTCTTTCTATAAATCAATGGACCAATTAAAAATTCCTAAAAAAGAAATAGATAATATTGTTGGCGAGATGAGAAACATCCATCAATACTGGGCACAGTACTTAAACACTATCGCTAAAGGTGGAAATTTAAATATAGGTTTAAAAGAATTAACCAAAGTAATAAATGAAAGAATAGGAGATACTTTATCTACAGAATATAAAATTTTTAAAGACAATGGTTTATCTCCAGTAGACGGGTACATTGTTTCAAGAGAAATTAAAGATGAAGTAGCAAAAATATTTCAACGAAATGCTACATCAAATGGAAAAACAATATCCAAAGAAACAGCTAGACTACAAGTAGATCAAGTCATTAGAAATGTTAAGCTAGATCCTACAACAGGGCAACCTTTCTTTAAATATACTCCAGCAGATATGGCCGCCGAGCAGGCATTAGTTACAAAATCAATAGCTAAAAATATTACAGGGGGTGGTAGATTTGTACCAGATGACATTGGAGGATTGATACAAAAAGAATCCGACCTCTTAGCTTTTCAAAAATTATTTGGTAGTTATAAAAATGCAATGAATGTTATTGCAAATGTGACTACTGATCTTGCAGAAATTTCTGCAAGAGATAGATTTTATAATATTATAAAGATCGCTGGTAAAGATCAAATTAAACGTGGTGAAAGAGCCATAGTTTATCCAAGCTACAATGCAGCTGCTAAAGGATGGGCTGGTACTGGAGAAAAAATTATTGAAATGAGTAGTGGTCTAAAACTTCCGAATAGATTAGGAGATGCAGTTTATACTCCACCGATCAATGGAATGTTTACCACAGAAAATATTGCACAGGGTTTAATTCATGGTGCCTTAAATAATTTAGGTAGTATCACTAAAAATATATACTACCAGGCAGGAGTCATGGTACCCAAAGGATTAATTCAAGCTGGTAAAACAGTGGGTGGTCCTTTTACTCACGGCAGAAATTTTTCATCGGGAGCTGTTACCATGGTGGCGCTGGGTAATGTTCGTTATGCTTTAACTAATCCTGGAGTGTTTGCTAAAGCTTTGGGAAGATCGTTTAATACAATTCAACCTCAAATCTTATATAGAAACAAACCTGGTGTTAATTATATAGCAGGATCTGAAGTAAGCGCTGAAGAATTAAAAAAAGGTGGCCAAGCTTTATATAGATTCCTTCTTGACGAAGGGATGGTTAACTCAAGTGCCATTTATAGAGATGTAATAGGTCTGATACAAGATACTCAAAAGATAGGATGGTTACAAAGTATTTGGGGCAAACTTGGAAGAAGAACTAAATCTTTTATAAAAGGTGCACAACAAATGTACGTTGCAGAAGATGACATTTGGAAGGTGGCAAATTTTTTTATTGAGGATCAAAGAATTCACGATGCTTACGCAGCCGCATTAAAAAAAGGTCTTATAACAGCGGACAAGATTCCTTCTGACCTAGAAATACTGAAGATGGCGACTAAAAAAATAAGAGAATTCATGCCTAACTATGCTTACGTGAGTGAGATAGTACAAGCAAGTAGAAGATCTCCTTTCGGAAACTTCGTATCATGGACCGCGGAACAAATAAGAACGAACACTAACATTGTTATGGCGGCTAAGGCTGACATAAAAAATCCAATATTTAAACAAATAGGTTATGAAAGATTATTTGGTTGGGGATTTACGGTGGCAGCGATTCCACCACTAGCTGTATGGGGTGGTATGAAAATGTATGGTATAACAAAAGATGAACTGTATGCCATTAAAGAATTCTTACCCTGGTTCTCTAAAGATTCCACAGTTATACCAGTTTATGAAGATGGTAAATATAAATACATAGATTTTAGTAGAGCCTTTTTCTATGACGTTGTAACTAACCCACTACAATCTGTTATTACATCATTAGAGTCAAACAAAGATGATCCTATTCTTCCAACAGTGACCAAAGGTATGATGACAGGATTCGCTAGATTAGTTGAACCCTTTGTTTCAGAGTCTATTTATTTGTCTGGATTTTTTGATGTGTATGCACGGGGTGGAGTGACTAGCAAAGGAAGTAAAATATGGAATGAAGAAGATGCACCTGGAGATAAAGCATGGAAGACCATGAAACATTTGATGTTATTGTATGCTCCTGGCTCTGCAATTCAGATGAGAAGATTATATGCTGCTACCACGGGTAAAACTTTAAAGGGAACTGAGTACGAAGTTAGTGATGAATTATTAGGACTAGTTGGTTTGAGAAAAGCACCTTTAGATATTTATAGATCTATGCAAATAAATATTGGAAAATTTTTAGGAAGAGAGAGGGATGAAAGAGGATTGATTTACGCTGGTACTCTTAGTGGAGATCCTGTGACTGATGATAATAAAATTATAGAACAATTTATCTGGGCTAACCACCAAAGATTAGAGGCGTTCAATGAAATGAAAAGATACTATGATGCCGCTAAGACATTAAATTTTAAAGAAAGTGACATCAAAGACATATTTAAAGCTAGAAATAGAATGGATATTTATAAAATGGTTAAGAGAAATAAATTTAAACCTTTAACTATTAGTGACAACATGGAGAAAAAATATAAAGAACTGTCAGACAGAAAAAAAATAGAAAATCCATTAAACAAAAAAGTTAAAAATAGAATCAAAAAAATTATTAAACGACTGAAGAAACAAAAATTAAATAAAGATTATATAATAGATAAAGATAAATTTTTATTTAAAAAAGATTCTATCTTGGATAACCTAAAAGAAATGTTACCAGGGAAAAAAGATGTTAAAACTATATATGAAACGCAAGCACCTCCGCTAGATAAGACACCTTCACCTGTTGTAAAGCAAGCAGAGATGGCACAAAAAAACCCCATTACGAACTTGACACAGACTGAAACAGCACTACTATCCCCAACAGAAAAAGTAATTGCAGGGAGAACTTAATGAATAAATATAATGCTCAACAAAAAATAGAATCTCATGAAAAGTTATGCAGAATTATGCAGAAACAAACGCATGATAAAATTCTTAAACTAGAGCAACAAATTAATAGAGTCGAAAGTATTCTATTAGTATCTGTTGGCGCCTTAATTAGCGGTATGGCTTATGTTATATTTTCTTTAGTCACCCACGGCGCTCTTTAAATATGTCTAAAGCAGATTATCAAGAAATTATAACCGAATATAAAGAACAAGTTCGTGTTCTTAAAGAGCAGGTAAATGAACTTACCGATGCCTGCAAGGCCAAAGACTCAGCCTTGAAAAGAGCCTTACAAAAGTTAGAATATACAACAGACGATTTAGATAAATTACAGGAGAAAACAGATGAGCTTGACGAAAAACTTTAGTTTAATAGAACTTACAAAGTCACAGACAGCCGAAAGAAAAGGCATAGATAATACCCCGAGTACTGAGCACCAGGAAAACCTGAAATCGCTCTGTGAGATGATCCTACAGCCAATTAGAGACCATTTTGGACAGGTTGTAAGTGTTTCTAGCGGATATCGCTCTCCAGAATTGTGTGTTGCCATAGGCAGCTCGACACAAAGTCAGCATGCCCGTGGCGAGGCTTGCGACTTCGAAATCTTTGGCGTGTCCAATAAAGAACTCGCAGACTACATCGATGAAAACCTAGACTATGATCAATTAATACTCGAGTACTGGAAAGAATCAGATCCGAACTCGGGCTGGGTCCATTGCTCATACACAGATGGTAGCAACAGAAAACAATACTTAAGAGCTTATAGAGACGAAAATAATAAAACTTGTTATCAACCTGTATAGGTGTTATATTAATCTTAAGAGTGCTTTAGGAGGCTCTTATATTATTAACTGTCTAACAAGGAGGTTATTATGACTGATCTAATAAACTTAAACAATTTCCTAAATAATGCAATCGGCTTCGAAGATTTCTTCGATAGATTTCACCGTTTGCCTACCATCAATGCAGGCTTTCCGCATTACAATATAAAGAAAGCTGGAGAAGATAAATACACTCTTGAAATGGCATTAGCTGGCTATAAAAAGTCAGATATTAAAGTCAATGTTCAAGAAGGTGTGTTATCAATTGAAGGAAGTTCTTCTGAAGACAAAGAAGACTTTGTTCATAAAGGCATTGCCAAAAGATCATTCAAACGTCAGCTACAATTAGCTGAGTATGTAGAATGCAATGGGGCTAAGTTAGAAGATGGAATGTTAAAAATAAATTTAAAACACAATCCACCAGAAGAAAAACGAGCAAAAGAAATTCTTATAAAATAAGGATTTTAAAATTTATGCGCGCGGATTTTAAAATTTCTGCGCGCGTCGCGTGTATATCCTACTAAATCCATGATCTAAGTTCTTCGCCTTTACATTACCTTTATATTTACAAAACTATCAATATTGTCATGACCTAGTTTTCCACTAGGAAAAAAATTAAATGCTAAAGAAAATCTTACTTCCTTTGAATGATTAGGTAATATTTTATGATGGATATCTGATGGAAAAAAACAAATCGTTTTTGCTTTAGGATGAAATGTAAATTCTTTGGAGTTATGTAAAGTATATTTAGTAGGAATTATTTTAATTGTTTCCTTATCAAAATAATTTAAAAAACTAATACCACCACAATTAGGGGGTGTAGCAAGATATAAAATACCACTGTATAAACAATTACTATGGTTATGATAATTAGAAGCCTGACCAGGCTGACTTCTTGCTATCCATGAAGTCGTTATTTTAAAATCAGTATTATGATATTGCAAGACATTATTTTTATAGGCCTTAAATTCTTTTTCAATAATTTTTTTAAGAAACTTAAAGGATTTATTATTTAAGATTTGTTTATCTAGAGATATATCTGAGATATTAAAAATATCGTTAACACTTTTTTCTCCAGCTTTTTCAAAATTTAATTTTTCTACTAGCTTGTTGATTTTAGTAAGATCAAGATCTTCCAAAATAGAGAAGTATAAAACTTTTGCAAATAACGGATATATATTTTGTTCCATCATATCCATGATCTAAGTTCTTCACCAAGAACTTCAGAAGCTATATTAATTTTTTTACGCAGAGATTTTACAATTTTTTCATCCACGGTATCTTGCGCATTGATGTCTACATAAGTGACAGCTTTCTTTTGTCCAATTCGATGCGCACGGTCCTCGGACTGTAATCGCTTCTCTAGGTCATATCCGTTAGAATAGTAAATTACGGTGTTTGCAGCCGTCAAAGTAATGCCATAGCCGCCCGTAGAGGGTGTTCCTACAAGGAATCGGCACTTAGGG
>Ga0207896_1000038_pt1 | contig 32409 bp, 21 predicted proteins | sample LinPmetageLP36_FD_184049 | JGI IMG/M metagenome (GOLD analysis project Ga0207896, IMG submission 184049) | Marine viral communities from the Pacific Ocean - LP-36 (SPAdes) | ecosystem: Environmental > Aquatic > Marine > Oceanic | place: Pacific Ocean | collected 2010-06-15 | reverse complement strand
CTTTTCACTTACAGTTTAATGTAGATGAAGAATGGATAAGCTTATTAAAAACATTACTGGTAACAGTTTACGTAGCATACTTCGGAAGTCGTGGTGCTGAAAAAATAACAAAAATAAATAAATAAAATGGCGGAATATAACGAATGGGAACCTGTGTTGGGTCCCGTAAATGGATTAATGCAGCAAGAGCCTAGAGTTTTTGGTCACGATGCTTTAGTTTTAACAGCTGCAACGCTTCAAGGAGCACTTACCGTAACAAATGGTGGTAGTGGTTTTGATTCGAGCGATGTTGGTGATACCGTAGCTCAATCAGGGGCTAGCTCACCTTCAGGTGGATCTGGTGCTTCATTTAACATAACAGAAGTAACAGGCGATGCTGTAACAGGGGTTGAACTTACTAGTAGTACGACAGGTGGAACTGGATATGCAGCAGGCATGGTAGTAACTTTAGCTGCAGCAACTTCAGGTGGTAGTGGTTGTCAAATCACAGTTAGTGCAACTGGAGCAAATATACCTAATACAGGTAAAAGAGGAGCTGTTGTATACAATGGTAAAGCAACAACGGCACAAGACATTACAATAGTAACTGAAGCTGGTAACCAAGTTCAATTTAAAAGTGTACAACCAGGTACAGTTGTAGGGCACAAAGCACCTATGTTAGCAAAAAAATTAGTTACCGGTACAGACTGTGTAGCTATATATTAAAATAAAACAAACAATTAAATAAAATCAAATCAAATGAGTGAAGTTAAAAAAATAAAAGAAGAAGAGTTAAAATTAATTATAGAGCAACAAACACAATTAAACAATTTAAATCAAGAAATAGGTTTTTTAGAGCAAAATAAATTTATTAAAATAGACGAAATTAAAGCTTTAAATATAAGCGTTTCTGAATTTAAAGAAGTATTAGAAGCTGAGTACGGAGCTATTAATATTAATCTTGAAGATGGATCTTACACTTTCATTGAAAAAGAAGTAGAAGAAATAGATGATGTCGAAGAAGATAAGAAAGATTAGCATAGGAGCTGATTACAAAAACGAAGCTATGCATTATGCTACTGGTCAAGAGGTATATGGAAAGCACGTTATTAGTGATATTCTTTTTGAAGATAAAGATAAATCGTATAATATATATATAAGCAAAAACGATGAAGTTTTACCTTGGAAAAAGTTTAATTCTAATATGGCAGTTTCTGTAGAGTACGATCTTAAGTATTGATGAAAAGCTTGTATAGCTTTATCGTAAAACCTTTAAATGAAAGATACGATAATGTAAGAAATATAGATAATAAAGAACTTATTATCAACACAGGTATTGAAGATCATCAATTTATTAGTAAAAAAGCAGTTGTAGTTTCTACTCCAGCTGCTTTTAAAAGTAAAGTAAATATAGGAGATGAAGTTTATATTCATCATAACATATTTAGAAGATGGTATGATCAAAAAGGAAGAGAGCGTAATAGTTCAACTTATTTTAAAGATGATCTTTATTTTGTTTCACCTGAGCAGATTTATATGTATAATTTAAAATCACATTTAAACTACTGTTTTATAAAACCAATAAAAAACCAAAACTTTTTAGACAACATAAAAGAACAACCCAATGTTGGTATAGTAAAATATACTAATAAGACCTTAGAAGCGCTAGGAATAACACCTAGAACACTTATTACGTTTACCCCAAACTCTGAATTTGAGTTTATTATAGATGGTGAACGACTCTATTGTATGAAATCAAATGATATAGCTTTAACCCATGAATATAAAGGAAACAAAAAAGAAAATAATCCAAGCTGGGCAGAAAGCAGTTGAAGAACTAATTAAAGTAGCAAAAGAAAAGATTGTAGACTCAGACGACGATGTAAGCGCTGACAGATTAAAAAATGCTGCTGCAACAAAAAAATTAGCAATATTTGATGCTTTTGAAATATTAACTCGTATACAGATAGAGGAGGATATTTTAAACGAAAAGCCAAAAGAAATTAAAGAACAGAAAGCTTTTAAAGGTTTTGCTGAAGGGAGGAGTAAATGAGTTATGAGCAAACTCTCTGGAAAGAGGTTAAAGATTTAATTAACCCTAAAATATTAAAGAAACAAAATCGTTTCAAAAAATGGGAGTATGGTTATAACTCTGATTATGATTTTATAGTAATAAGTAAAACCGGACAAATTGGACAAATCATTGAAATACAAAATCTCAGGATTGCTCTACCAACAGCAGATGAACCGTTTAAACGAAGCAAAGAAAAAACGGAACAAAGATGGGAAAAGCAAGAGTATCCAAAAGAGTTAAGTAGAATTAAATCAAGATTTGATTGGGAAGATTACGATACTGAATTTAAAGAAAAGTGGTACGATTATATAGATAAAGAATTTACAAGAAGAGATGAAGGTTATTGGTTTTACAACAAAGGTTTACCTACTTATATCACTGGTACTCATTACATGTACTTACAATGGTCAAAGATCGACGTTGGGGCACCAGATTACAGAGAAGCAAATAGATTATTCTTTATATTTTGGGAAGCATGTAAGGCAGATAACAGATGTTACGGGATGTGCTATCTTAAAAACAGAAGGTCTGGATTTTCATTTATGTCCTCAGCAGAGCTTGTTAATCAAGCGACGATATCCAGTGATGCCAGATTCGGTATATTATCTAAATCTGGATCAGATGCTAAAAAAATGTTCACAGATAAAGTCGTGCCAATATCCGTTAACTATCCGTTTTTCTTCAAGCCGATCCAAGACGGTATGGATCGTCCTAAGACAGAACTGGCGTATAGGGTTCCGGCTTCAAAACTTACTAGAAGAAAGCTTGAGAGTAATGAGCAACTAAGAGAACTTGATGGACTTGATACAACTATTGATTGGAAAAACACCGGCGACAACTCTTACGATGGTGAGAAATTAAAATTATTAGCACACGACGAAAGCGGAAAATGGGAAAGACCGGACAATATATTAAACAACTGGCGAGTTACAAAAACAACACTAAGGCTAGGATCAAGAATCGTAGGCAAGTGTATGATGGGCTCAACTTCAAACGCGTTAGATAAAGGTGGAAACAACTTCAAAAAACTATACTATAATTCAGACGTTACAAAAAGAAATAGAAACGGACAAACTTCTTCTGGGCTCTATTCTTTGTTCGTACCTATGGAGTGGAACTACGAAGGATTCATGGATTCTTACGGATCACCTGTTTTCATTAGAGAAAAAAATAGCATCAAAGGAGCAGACGGTTACGACATTACAACAGGCGTTATTGAACACTGGGAAAACGAGGTCGACGGTTTAAAGTCTGATCAAGATAGTTTAAACGAATACTATAGACAGTTTCCAAGAAGCGAACAGCACGCCTTTAGAGATGAAGCTAAACAGAGTTTATTTAATCTTACTAAAATATATCAACAAATAGATTATAACCAAGAATTAAATAATTTAAGCAGAGTATCTACAGGTAATTTTCAATGGGCCAACGGTGTTAAAGACACTAGAGTTGTTTTTATGCCTAATAAAAATGGAAGATTTAAAATAACGTGGGTTCCAAACAGAAATATTCAGAATCAAGTTATTTTAAAAAATGGTGTTAAATATCCTGGTAATGAGCATTTAGGTGCTTTTGGTTGTGACAGTTACGATATATCAGGAACTGTAGATGGAAAAGGTTCTAACGGCTCACTACATGGATTAACTAAGTTTTCTATGGACGATGTTCCGCCAAATCATTTCTTTTTAGAATACATAGCTAGGCCACAGACAGCTGAAATATTCTTTGAAGATGTTTTAATGGCTTGTGTATTTTATGGTATGCCAATACTAGCTGAAAATAATAAACCTAGGTTATTATATTATTTTAAAAGAAGAGGTTATAGAGCTTTTAGCATAAATAGACCTGATAAGTTGTGGAACAAATTGTCAATTACAGAAAAAGAAATAGGCGGAATACCTAATTCAAGTGAAGATATTAAACAAGCGCACGCGGCCGCTATTGAGTCTTATATAGAAACTAATATTGGCTATTCAAACGAAGAGTATGGTGATATGTTTTTTCAAAAAACCCTAGAAGATTGGGCTACTTTTGATATAAATAATAGAACTAAACATGATGCCTCTATAAGTTCTGGATTAGCTATAATGGCTTGTAACAAGAATAAATACACGCCTATACCAAATATTGTTAAAAAAAGTATTAATTTAGGTATAGTTAAGTATAATAATGAAGGAAGTTTATCTAAAATAAAAAAATAAATGCAAATAAGTACTATGAATGGTAGTTCTTTTCCTGATCAGGTGGTACCTGATGAGGTCAAAGAAAGCTTAGATTACGGCAGGCAAGTTGGTAGAGCAATTGAAGGAGATTGGTTTAGTGGCACAAGGACTGGTGTATCTGGTAGATACAACACTAATTATAATAATTTTAGAAACTTAAGATTATATGCTAGAGGAGAACAATCTGTGCAAAAATACAAAGATGAATTAGCTGTAAATGGTGATTTATCATATTTAAATCTAGACTGGAAACCAGTACCTATTATACCAAAATTTGTAGATATAGTTGTTAATGGTATGGATGGCAAGCTTTATGATGTAAAAGCATATGCTCAAGACCCTACTTCTTTAAAGCAAAGAACAAATTACGCTGAAACAATACTAAGAGATATAAACTCTCAAAAACTACTTGAAAAAATTAAATCTACCACGGGTATAAATATGTACGCTACTGCAAATCCTGAAGATCTACCTCAGAATGATGAAGAATTAAACCTTCACATGCAGTTAACTTACAAACAATCTATTGAAATAGCAGAAGAAGAAGCTATAAACAACACTTTAGCTTTCAATAAATATGATTTAGCTAGAAGAAGAATAGCACAAGATTTAGTTGTATTAGGAATTGGAGCTGTAAAAACAAGTTTTAATTTGTCAGAAGGAGTTACCGTAGAATACGTAGATCCAGCTGATTTAGTTTATTCTTATACCGAAGATCCAAATTTTGATGATATTTGGTACGTTGGTGAAGTTAAATTTATAAGTTTAAGTGAACTAAAAAAGGAATTTCCATCATTAACTGATGAAGAATTAGAAAAAATAGAACAATACCCTGGTAGTTCTAGCTATAACTATCAATTTAATGGCAGGCAAGATAATAATAGTATAGCTGTTTTATTTTTTGAATATAAAACCTACAGTAATCAAGTTTTTAAAATAAAAGAAACACCAACCGGTCTTGAAAAAGCTTTAGAAAAGCCTGATACATTTAACCCTCCTAAAAACGATAACTTTGATAGAGTTTCTAGATCTATAGAAGTTTTATATCAAGGAGCTAAAATATTAGGTCATGAAATGATGTTGAGTTGGAAAATGGCTTCTAATATGACAAGGCCAGAATCTAATTTAGTTAAAGTTAATATGAATTATAATATATGCGCTCCTAAAATGTATAAAGGACGTATAGAGTCTTTAGTTAGCAGAATGACTGGTTTTGCTGATATGATTCAATTAACACATTTGAAACTACAACAAGTGATATCTAGACTAGTTCCTGATGGTGTGTTTTTAGATGTTGATGGGTTGAATGAAGTTGATTTAGGTAATGGAACAAACTATAATGCAGCTGAAGCACTAAATATGTACTTTCAAACAGGTAGTATACTTGGAAGATCAATGACTCAAGACGGTGGAGCTAACCCTGGCAAAGTGCCTATACAAGAGTTACAAACAGGATCTGGTGGTGCTAAAATGCAATCATTAATACAGACTTATCAATATTATTTACAGATGATAAGAGATGTTACTGGGCTTAATGAAGCTAGAGATGGCAGTCAACCTAATAAAGATTCTTTAGTAGGCTTACAAAAACTAGCTGCTGCTAATTCTAATACAGCTACAAAACATATAGTTCAAGCTAGTTTGTTTTTAAGTGCTAGGATTTGTGAAAATATAGCTTTAAGAATATCAGATGCTTTAGAGTATCCATTAACTAGAGAGGCTTTAAAATCTAGTTTAAGCTCTTATAATGTAGGAACACTTGAAGATATGTATAAATTAAATATGCATGAGTTTGGTATATATTTAGAATTAGTTCCAGATGAAGAAGAAAAATCTCAATTAGAGCAAAATATTCAAACAGCTCTTCAGCAAGGTGGCATAGACCTTGAAGATGCAATAGACATCAGAGAAATTAAAAATTTAAAATTAGCAAACTCGCTATTAAAATTAAAACGTAAACAAAAAGCTGCAGCGGATCAAAAAAGAAATGAAGCTAATATACAAGCTCAAGCAAACGCAAACGCAGAGGCTTCTGAAAGATCTGCAGCTGCTGAAATGCAAAAACAGCAAGCATTGGCAGAGACTACTTTACAAATAGAACAAGGTAAGTCTCAATTTGCAATAAACAAGATGCAGCAAGAGTATGAGTTAAAAAAGCAAGAAATGGAAATGCAATTTTTATTTGACAAACAACTTAAAGAAATAGAAGTTGAAGGAATGAAAATGAAAGAAGGTTTAATAGAAGATAGAAAAGATACAAGAACAAGAATAGAAGGATCTCAACAAAGTGAAATGATAAATCAAAGAAATTTGGATTTACCACCTATAGATTTTAAACAAGGTGGCGGGACACAAGACTCTATGCCCGAAGGAATATTAGAGTAATTATTAATTATTATATTATATTATGTCAGAAGAAATAAAAGAAACAGCCGGAGGTGAATTGACTCAAGGGGAGTTTAAAATTAAAAAACAAGTTAAAAAATTAACAAAAAAAGATATTCCAGTAAAAGTAGTATTAGACAAGGTTGAAAAACCTGAAGATGAAATTACAAAAGTAGATCTACAAAAAGAAAACAAAACTGAAGAAGCTACAAAAGAAGTTGTAGAAGATGTTATCGTAGAGATTACTGAAAGTTCTACAGAGCCGGAAACTAAAAAAGAACCAACAATTGAAAAAACTAGAAGAGTAGTTGAATTGCCTGAAGATTTAAATAAATTAGTAGAATTTATGCAAGAAACAGGTGGTACTGTAAAAGACTACGTAAGGCTAGATACAGACTTTTCAAGCGTTGATGATAATGTTTTATTAAAAGAATATTATAAAAGTACTAAACCTCATCTTAACGATGAAGAGATTAATTTCATAATGGAAGATAATTTTTCATTTGATGAAGAGCTTGATGAAGAGCGAGACATTAAAAAGAAAAAACTTGCTATGAAAGAAGAAATTGCAAATGCCAAAAACTTTTTGGAAGATACTAAGGATAAATATTACAAGGAAATCAAGTTGAAATCTAATGTAACCGAGGATCAGCAAAAAGCTATGGATTTTTTCAATAGATACAACGAAGAAGAACAACACGTAAGAAAACAACAGCAAGAATTTGCAAGTATAACTAATAAATATTTCTCTAATGATTTCAAAGGTTTTGAGTTTAACGTAGGAGAAAAGAAATTTAAATACAATGTTGGTAACGCTGAAGAAGTAGCTAAAGATCAATTAAAATTAACCGATTTCACTAAGATGTTCTTAAATGAAGACGGTTCAATTGCTGATCATGAAGGCTATCATAAAGCTTTATATGCGGCTAGAAATGCAGATACTATAGCTAAACATTTTTATGAACAAGGAAAGTCCGATGGAATTAAAAATATAGTTAATAAATCTAAAAATATAGAAACAGCCTCTAGACCTCAAAATGGCGAAGTTTTTATTGGAGGAATGAAAGTAAAAGCAATATCCGGTGTTGATAGTTCTAAGTTGAAAATACAAACAAAAAATAAAAACTAAAAACTAAAATTATGAGTTTATCAGGTGGGAGTTTTCCCGCGTCAATAGTGCCTTCTCAATCAAGAATGGCATTGCAAAGTAATTTTCTAGAATTCAACACTGGAACTGGAAAAGATTTTGCACAACAATATCTACCTGAGCTTTACGAAGCAGAAGTAGAAAGATACGGAAACAGGACTTTGTCTGGTTTCTTGAGAATGGTAGGAGCTGAAATGCCTATGACTTCTGATCAAATTATTTGGTCTGAACAAAATAGATTGCATATCGCTTATAAAGGTGTAGATCCATCTAATACAATTAGCGGTACTAGTGGTGTATTTAAAGTAACTCCATCTTTAGCTTCTCCAAATACTACTACTAGCATAGCTGTAAGAAAAGGACAAACTGTTCTTTTATCTGACCAAGCTACTGGTTTAGTAACTGCTAAGGTTTATGTTATCAATGTATTTGATGCTGTTGATGGTGGTGGAAATGCCGTAAAAAATGGAGAATCTGATGCTTTAAGTTTCACATGCTCACCTTACGGATCTGACACTTTACCTGCTGCTTTATTAGGTACTGCAGGCGTTAATATGTTCGTTTATGGTTCTGAATTTAGAAAAGGTGATACTGGAATGGACGGTTCTATTGAGCCATCTTTCACTCAGTTTTCTAACAGACCTGTAATTATCAAAGACAAGTACGAAATCAATGGTTCTGATACTGCTCAAATTGGGTGGGTTGAAGTTGCTACTGAAGACGGAACATCTGGATATTTATGGTATCTAAAGGCTGAGTCTGAAACTAGACTACGTTTTGAAGATTATCTTGAAATGATGATGGTTGAGGGCAAGAAAGCTCCGACTGGAACTGTATTAAGAGACACTAACAAACTAGAAGGTACTGAAGGTATGTTCGAAGCTATCGAAGCAAGAGGAAATATTTATTCTGGATTTGCTGGTGCTGCTGCTCCTGGAGCTGGTGCATTAGGAGATTTTGATGAGATCCTTAAAAACTTAGATAAGCAAGGTGCTATTGAAGAAAACATGTTATTTTTGTCAAGAGCTACTGCTTTAGATTTTGATGATATGATTGCTGCTATGGCAGGTGGAGGTTATGCTTCTACAGCTTCAGCTTCTTATGGTTTATTTGATAACGAGCAAGAAATGGCATTAAACTTTGGATTTTCAGGATTCAGAAGAGGTTCTTATGACTTCTACAAGACTGACTGGAAATATCTAAATGATGCTACGACTAGAGGATTAGACAAGGCTATTGATGGTGTTTTAGTTCCTGCTGGAACTTCAACAGTATACGATCAAATGTTAGGTTCTAACATTAGACGTCCTTTCTTACATGTACGTTACAGAGCTTCTGAAACTGAAGATCGAAGATTCAAAAACTGGATTACTGGTTCAGTTGGAGGAGCTTACACTTCTGATTTAGATGCAATGTCTGTACATTTCTTATCTGAAAGATGTTTAGTTACACAAGCTGCTAATAACTTCGTGTTATTTAAAGGAGCATAATTAATAATTAACATTTAAAAAATAAGAAAATGAGTTATATAAAACTACAAAAAACAGGTGCTGAATTTGATTTAGTATCTGCTGATAATATCGGTGACATTAAGTTGGCTACTGGAAACGTGGTAATTAATTATCTTTCGGGATATAAGGTTACTATTACTGGTGGTGTTTCGGGAACAAATGATTTTGTTCAGGAAGATATTAACAAGATAGAAAACGCAGTTGATGTTATGAGTGGTGCCTCTGGGCCAGCTCCAATGACTATACTTGGTTTTCCTGTTACTGGCGTTACTGCCGCAGTTGGACTTAATCCAGCTACTTAAAAACAATAATAAGATCCCGCTTCGGCGGGGTCTTTTTTAATTATTATATTATATTATATTATGGAAAAAACAAAGAAAAAACCTGCAGCAAAAGCTGTGGAAACAGTTGAAAAGACTGTTGAAACTCCTAAAGTAAAAAAAGATACTTGGGAATATAAAGATAGAAACTATTACTTAGTAGGTAATCAAGAACCTTTAACATATACATTACCTAGTAAGCATAATAGAAAGTATCCTTTAGTATGGTTTGATCCAAAAAGAGGTTATGAAAGAGAATTAAGATACGCTACCAATCAAGAAAGTATATTTGTAGACGAGCAAAAAGGTCAAGTTACTCTAAAGCATATTGTTTTTGAAATGGGGCATTTATTAGTTCCAAAAGAAAAAAGAAATTTACAAGAATTTTTAGATCATCACCCTCACAGGTCTTTAATATTTGCAGAATATGATTCTGAAGTTGAAGCTGTTGATGATGTAGATCAATTAGAAATAGAATTACTAGCTATGAACGCTGCGTCAGAAATGGACGTTGACTTTGCAGAAGCTATATTAAGAGTAGAGATTGGATCTAAAGTATCTTCTATGAGTTCTAAAGAACTTAAAAGAGATTTACTACTATTTGCAAGAAAAAATCCTCATCTTTTTATTGAGCTAGCTAATGATGATAATGTTCATCTTAGAAATATTGCTATTGTAGCAGTTGAGAAAAGCATTATAAAACTAAGCGGTGATAATAGATCGTTTTCTTGGGGATCTAATGATAGAAAATTAATGACGGTACCTTTTGACGAAAACCCTTACTCAGCTATGGCTGCTTGGTTTAAAACAGATGAAGGTTTAGAAGTTTTTAGATCTATAGAGAAAAAACTAAAATAACAAGTGATAATAGTATAAGGCCCGTTAACTCGGGCCTAATACGCTAAAAATAAAAAAACAAAATGGCTATAAACATAAATCAGGTATATAAAACTGTACTTGTAGTATTGCAACAAGAAAAAAGAGGTGTGCTAACACCTACTGAATTCAACAAAGTTGCTACACAAGCACAGCAAGAAATATTCATAGAGTATTTTGATGAACTAAACCAGTTACTGAGGCAACCTCAAACGAGTCTAGCATATGCTGATAGATATGCTTTATTAGACGAAAAAATACAAATATTTAAAAGAGTAGAAACTTTAAGTACTTCTGCAACTGGAACTGTAACTCCAACTGTAGCGGTTCAAGAACTGGGTGATGTTATTTATCTTGAAACTGAAGGAAGTGTAGGTAGAGAAGTTCAAAGAATACAAAAACACGAGGTTTATACTACTAATCAATCTCCACTAACTGCACCAACTACTAGATACCCTGTATATACTTATGAAAATAATGTTATACAACTGTATCCAAAAACTATCGTTAGTGGAACACATGATATTCAACTAAACTTTTTAAAATACCCAACAGATGTTAAATGGGGTTTCACTATTGATACGGAACTTGGTAATTACATTTACAATGCACAAAGCTCTGTAGATTTTGAGTTACATCAATCGGATGAGCCTATGTTGGTAGACAAAATACTAGGTTATGCAGGTGTTATGACTAGGGATCAGCTAGCTTTACAGTTGGCAAATAGCAAAGAACAACAAATAGATATTGACGGACAAAAATAAAAATTATGGCAACAACACCCTTATCAAACGCTTTTATATCACTTAATGATATTATAAATAACTTTTTAATTTCCTATACAGGTCCTGGAAAATTAATACCTGATGCTGTTAGAACAGAAGTTATATTTCATGCTCGTAGATGTCTGCAAGAGTTTGCTTACGAAACTATAAAAAGTCAATTTACAGAAGGACCTACTGCTGTTACGGTTTCAACTGCAATTGCTTTACCAACAGATTTTGTTGCTGTAATATCAGCAATAAATACTGGTTTTAGTGCAGTTATACCACTTACTGAAGTTTCTACATTAGTTGAACTTACCTCGGGAGAGTTTTTTATAGACTATGCAGCTAAGACAATTAAATATGGAAATAATGGTCAAGCAACGTTAACTTACTTATCAAATGCACTTACCACAGATGAATCTGCTGCTATACCCAAGCTAGCGGAACAAGCTTTATACGCTTGTATGATTTACGCTATACTTGCAAATAGAGAAAAAACAAGACCAGACGTATTACAAAGATTACTTATAGAAAAAACAGACAAACTAGAAAGAGCTAAATCAAGACTAGTATTTACTAACTTCGATTAAAATAACAATATGGCTATTAATGTAAACACAGTATATACTACTGTATTAAGTATACTTAATAAAGAGCAGCGTGGTTACTTAACTCCATACGAGTTTAATCAAGCTGCTACACAAGTTCAATTGAATATATTTGAAAAGTATTTCCAAGATTTAGACAAGCAATTAAGAATACCTCAAACTGATTTTGATTACAGTTATCCAATATCTAATATAGATGATGAAATATCTATTTTTAAGTGTTTTGGTAATTGTGCTTATGGTAATAACGCTTTTGACTCACCTACTTCAGATCAATTATCTGGATTAACTATAGTGTACAATGACAATCCTGGTGCGAATCAACTTGCTTTTTATAGATTAGGAACAGTTACTTTTTCCAACAATACAACAGTTCTAAAAAAAACCGAAGTAGAAAGGTTGCAAAGAGATGCTTTTTATAATATAGATAAATCAGATCTAACTGCTCCTAGTGAAAATTTCCCTGTATACCTTTATGAAGGTCCATACAATACTATAGATATTCTACCTTCTAGTATACAAACTGGTGTAACAGCATCTTTTATTAGAAAGCCAAGAGATGTTGTTTGGGCATTTACAAAAGGTAGTTTAGGTCAATATTTATACGCACCTACGGCCACTGGCAATACCGTAACGCCCATTACTGGATCTCAAGATTTTGAAATAAGTAGCAATAAACAAACAGAAGTTATACTAGAAATACTCAAATACGCAGGGGTAGTAATAAGAGATCCTCAAATAATCCAAGCGGCAGCTCAAGAACTAGCACAAAAAGATAATTAAACATGGGACTATTAACTGAAAATAATGCACAATACTACTCTGGTCAACAAACATTTCCTAACATAACAGGTATTACAAACCCAACTTTTAATTGTACGTTTAACACTAATGTTGTTAGCGCTTTTAATAGTGCTGGTGTTCAAGTGTCATCTGCTTCTAATTATACTATATACATAAACAACGTGGCTGTTGCAGAAAACTTGTCTTACGTTTCTGATTCAGATAATAATATAATAACACTTAGGAATGGTCCTTATACTACTACTTCTATTTATATAGAATTAAAACAATACTCAATAGAGCAAAATTACGGCAGTTATGAGTACACAACTTTAGATAATATTATAAATAACTTCACAGTAGCATACGTTGGTGAAGATAAATTAATAAATAAGATAAGCAGAACTGATATTATATTTCACGCCAAAAGAGGTTTGCAGGAGTTTAGTTATGATACATTAAAAAGTATTAAGTCACAAGAATTAAATATACCATCTAGTTTAGGAGTTCCAATACCACAAGACTATGTTAACTATGTTAGATGCTCTTGGATTGATAATGGGGGAGTAAAACATATAATATATCCAGTTAATAATTTAACTACATCTCCTTATGATCTACCAATACAAGATATTAATGGTGTACCAATTCAAAATTCTTTTAGTAAAAATCTACAAGCAGAGCAATCAATAACAGAGCAGAGATGGAATAAAATTAATGACAGTGACATAACTGGTGAAATTGATAGAGATAATACTAATGTATATAGTAGGGATTGGTGGAAATTAACTTACGGTCAAAGATATGGTTTAGATCCTCAGGTATCACAACAAAACGGTTGGTTTCAAATAAATGAAAGAGAAGGAAAATTTACTTTTTCTAGCGATTTAATAAATAAATTAATAGTTTTAGAATACATATCAGACGGTTTAGCTTACGACATGGATTCTAGGATACCTAAGATGGCTGAGGACGCATTATATGCTCATATTAACCATTCTATATTATCAACAAAATCAAATGTCCCAGAGTACATTGTTCAAAGATACCAAAGAGAAAGATCTGCTAAATTAAGAAATGCAAAAATAAGACTTTCAAATATTAAACTTGGAGAAATTGTTCAAATAATGAGAGGCAAATCTAAATGGATTAAAAGTTAATTATGGCAGAAATTAGAAATACTTTTATTAAATCTAAAATGAACAAAGACCTTGACGATAGGTTGTTGTCAAATGGTGAATATAGAGATGCTGAAAATGTTAATATAAGCAGATCTGAAGGTGAGGATGTTGGAGCATTAGAAAATGTTTTAGGAAATAAATTAATATACCAGGCTGATATTGAAATAGTAGGAAAAGAAATTATAGGTCATTATCAAGATGAAGCTACTAATAGAGTATTTTTATTTACTACAAATTATACGGATTCATCTGCAGACAAGCTAAGTAATGTTGCTCCTTTTGGATCTTATCACCAGATATCTGTTATAGATCTAAAATCAGACCCTGTTGTCTCTACTGTTTTAGTTGAAGGTTATTTCTTGAATTTTTCTAAAAGTCATCAAATTCTAGGTATTGATTTAATTGAAGATTTATTGTTTTTTACAGATGATAGAAATCAACCTAGAAAAATAAACGTAACTAAAGCCGCCAGTGATATAACTTACTATACTACTGAAGATCAGATATCAGTAGCTAAATACTTCCCATGGCAAGTTCCAAAACTGAGTAGTGAAATAGATATTTCAATACTAGGAAGAGCGCTTTCACCGGACCCATTAACTGGTGATTTCACTTATTATATTAGTCTTTCTGATGCTAAAAAGCTTAAAGGAGGTATGCAGGTTTTAGATGGAGGAGTTCCTAGAACAAACAATTACACATTTGCAAATCAATTTGTTATTTCAGTTAATGAAACAACTCCTTTAACTATTCCTGGTATTGGGACAGTTTATTCTTTTTTAGGTAGTGGTGTTATTACAACTAGCACAGCATCACCATACCTAGCTGTATTAGTGCCTTTTGGCTTTGCAACATCTCAAAACAAAAGTAATGAATATTTACAGTACTCTCAAGTGGGTTCAGCTTATAGATGGAATACTTCAATTGGTGCTAGCACAGGACCTTTAAAAGAAGGCTTGGTATTAGGCGGGACTTTTAATGGGTGTAATTCTGATCCTGGCCCTGAGGCACCTATTGGTTGTGGTCTAACTATAAATCCTGGAAATGTAACTACAATTCAAAATATTATTTATACTGCAGTCACAACTTCCGGTGCGAATGCTACTTTTAGTATGGATGTAAGAGGTACAACAGGAACACCAACAGCTCTTGAGCCTGGGTGCTTTGGAGATGGTTCAGGTGATATAAATTTAACTGTTACTGCTGGAGGTACTAATTACCAAGCTGGTGATATAATAACAATTAGCCCACTTGCAGACACTAGGTATTATAGTAACGGACAAATACCCGTGGCAGGAGTTGTGCCTAATACAGTTAGAACATGTACAACAAGTGGAGGAACCACTTACCCTTGCCCATCAGGTGATGCTGGAACTCCAAATGGGTGGAATTTAGAATGGACTATTCAAAATTATCAACTGGCTACTTCGCAGATACAACCCCCTACTAACACCGCGCCATTTACATTTTGTTGGGCTGGTAGCTCTGTGCCGTATACAAAAATGAAAGTTGATTCACCTGGCTTAACGCCAGATGGATGTTTTATTACTGAAGTATCAAGCTTAGGTGTAATTAATGGTGAAGACTGGTATCAAATAACAACAAACATAGACCACAACATAACACCAATTAGCACTGGTGGAACAGCTCAAGCTTCATATGCAATGGTAGAGTTTAGTTGGCCAAACCCAAACTACACTAGTAGTTTTCCAGGAGATTCAGACTTTTTAAAAGATAAATTTGTAAGGTTTGCATATAGATTTAAGTTTGATGATGGTGAGTATTCTTTAATATCTCCATTTACTCAACCGGCTTTTATTCCAAAGCAGTTTGGATTTATTCAAGATGGAGTTTCTCAGGTTTCAGCAGATGGAACTGAGGCTGGTAATGACAGTGCTGGTGGTAACGTTGATGGAACACCTAGTCAGAACTTTGCAACTGGAGAGCAAGACATACAGTCTAGTACTATTGTTAGTTTTTTTGAAAATAATATTGACAATGTTGATATACTAATAGAAAGTGAATATCCTTACAACGAGTTAGGTGACAAGCTTAAAGTAGTAGAAATAGATATACTTTCTACTGAGTCTATAAGTAGTGTAATAAAAGTTTTAGAAACAATACCTGAAGAAAAATTTAGTAAAAAACGAGATGTTTTTGGAGGACTTTCACCTAATACTACTAAAACTTTAACTTATACTTATCAATCAAGAAAGCCTTTTAGAGAAATTACAACTCAACAGTCTACTAGAGTATATGATAAAGTTCCTATAAGAGCATTAGCTCAATCCGCGGTTGGTAATAGAGTTGTATATGCTAACTATATAGACAAGCACACACCACCAAACAATTTAGAATATAACGTTAGAGTAACTGAAAAATCACAACCCACTACAATTGATTTTAATAATACTACTACTGGCCAAGGTAATGTGTCTAGCAATTCATATCTAGCTTATCCTACACACACTTTAAAACAAAATAGAAATTATTCAGTTGGATTTATTTTTTCAGATAGATACGGCAGACAATCTGACGTTATTTTATCGTCAATAACAGATCTTCAATTTACTGATGATACTAACCCATCTCAAGCTTCAAATGTTTTTGATGGTTCTACAGTTTACAATCCATATTTTAAGCAACCAGCGGATCAAGTTATACCAACTTGGAGAGGTAATATGCTAGAAATTTTAATGACTGCTAAGGTTCCTTCTACTGTAACTTATGCAGATGGATATCCAGGACTCTATATACCTCAAGAAACTTCATACGCTGTATCAGCTATTTCAAATCAAACAATAGGTACAACTAAGTTTGTAACATTTACTATAGGTGATACAACTGGCATACAAGTAGGGGATTTATTTAGAATTGCTACTAGTCCTGCAACTTCACAAAGCTCAATAATTAGTATTACTGTTGTTACATCTACAACTGTTACAGGTATAGGTGAATTTCTAGAAACACCTTTCCCTAATATAATAATTTACAATAACGAAAATAAATTAGGTTGGTATTCTTATAAAGTTGTTGTAAAACAACAAATGCAAGATTATTATAATGCTTATGTAGGTAATATTTCTAATTTATCACCGGACTCTGCTTTAGGAACCGGCGTTGGTAATTACCCTTTTTCAGGAAGTAGCTACGTTACTAGTTTGCTTTCTGATAATATGAATAAAATACCTGCTGATTTAAATTCGGTAGCACCTGAACAAAATCAATTTGGAACTAGCGATAAAGAATTATTCCCTAGAGTTAGTGGCCTTTTTCTAAAAGATTCTGCAAATCCTGAAATATATTCAGAGCAGCTTTATTTTGACACAGCAACAGCTAGTATAAATGCTTATGGTGTACTAACAGACATAGGCGTGGCAGAGCTAGCTGGTACTAGCCCTAATTACACTGGTTTTAAATCTCCTGTTCAGTCACGTGGAGTTCAAGGAGCTTCAAGCGATCCAAAAGGTATAATAATTACAATGCCTAACGGTCAAAGAATAGGTAAAGATCACTGGAGGGATTCAAGCTTAGGTATATTTGAAGTTGGAGCTGCGGAGTCTAATTTAGAGCTTTACTGGGAAACTTCAACATCTGGTTTAATATCTGATCTTAACAAACAAATAGAACTTGGACCAACTGCTCAACCAGTCCCACCACAAACAATTGCAGATTCAAATACCCCAACCTCTTAAACAAAAAGACTTATGTCATCAGCTAGAATACAAGTAGATTTTTTCAATAGTTATATAATAAGAAAAGTAAGATGTCAAAATGTTGAGCAAACGACGCCTAATGTTTTTATGTCTCCAGGTATTACTCCACGACAAGATATTTCTACAACAAATTCTACTAGAAATTACTACATAGAAGAAGCTAGAATAAGAGGTGGTTTTGAAAACAATGCTACAGACCAAGGTGTTAGAGCTTATTTTGACGAACCATACCCACTTCAACAAAGAAGAATTAATAGTTTAATTTACTCTGGCGTGTTTAATTCTAGAACAGGTATTAATAGAACTAATAATTTCCCTACTGGAGCAGAAATTTCAAAATCCTTAGATCCTATTTATGGATCTATTCAAAAAATATATGCTGAAGATACTAATTTACTTATTTTTCAAGAAAACAAAATACATAGAGCATTAATAGACAAAGACACTATATATACAACTGAAAGCGGTACGCAAACTCAAGCTGCAAACAAGGTGATAGGTCAGTTTGTTCCTTACAAAGGAGAGTACGGAATAAGTAAAAACCCAGAATCATTTGCAATATATAACTATAGGAAGTATTTTGCTGATAAAAATAGAAATGCTATAATGAGGTTATCTAATGATGGTTTAACTGAAATAAGCATGTATGGCATGATGGATTTTTTTAGAGACGAGTTGATAAATGTTAGTGACTCTTATACAGAAAATGAAACTGTTAGAAACATTACTAAAATATCTCAAGCTGGATTAACAACTGAAATATATGTAGATGTTAGTGCATCACAGCCTATTGAGGTTTTTGTAGGTATGACTTTAAAAATTAACAATATTCAGCAACCTGGTTATGTTAAGTTTATTGGGATTATTTCCGCTACTGAAATAAGAGTTTTAATGTCTGAACTAATAATAACCACAACGGCAGTAAATGATTCAGCTAAGTTTTGTTATCAAACCAAAGGCTCTATTGTAGGTGGGTGGGATATACACAGTAAAAACTATTTAGTTTCTTTGCAGAAAAATCCAATCAATACAAATGGGATACAAAATGATAGTTTTAAAACTTTAACGTTTGATGAAAAAATAAATGGTTGGGTTAGCTTTTTTACTTTTAAACCAACTAAAATATTTAGTGTTGTTAATAAGTTTTATTCAATAAACCAATCGGATCTTTATCAACAGTACAATGACACCACCGCAAATGAAAGGGGAAAGTTTTATGGTAATTCTGAACCGGCAACAATAACTTTTGTGTTTAACGAAAACTCATCTATAGTTAAAAATTTTCAAACACTATCTTATGAAGGTAGTAATGGCTGGCAGTGTACTTTTTTTAATTCTGATTTTACTGGATATGACTCTAATCCTGCTAATCCTCCAGTAGCTGGGTATATACAGAATCAAGACATAACAAATGTTACTCCGCAAAGTTATCTTGGAGAACCACCAAGTGTTTATAGTTATGATCAAGGTTCATATGTTGACCCTACGACTGGTCAAACTTTAAGATCTGGTTTTGATAGAAAAGAAAATAGATATGTTGCTAATTTAGTCTCTAGATCAGCAGCCAGAGAAGGAGAGATAATATTCAACAATCAAATAAGTGGTATAAAAGGTTATTTCGCTACAGTTAAATTTTCAACTGACACTTTAGAAGGTGGAACTGCAACACAATTAGGAGGACCTAAAGAATTATGGTCGGCATCTACTAAGTACGTGGTTTCGTCTTATTAAATATAATTAAATGAATTTAAATATTAGAAAAATAACAATAGAAGATTGGCCTACTTTAGTTGATTGGTGGAGAGACTGGGAAATGGGTTACACACCTGAAAAAGACTTTTTACCAGAAAATGGAACTGGAGGTATAATTGTAGAAACAGAAGACAAAACCCCTATATGTTCTGTATTTTTATATAGTACTAATTCTAAGCTTTTTTCTTTAAATTGGCCTTTATCTAATAAAAACTTTAGAGATAAAAAAGTAAAAAACAAAGCTTTTGATTTGTTGTTATTAGGTGCTAATAATTTATGTAAAGAATCTGGTGGTAAATATATAATTTTTTATGGAGAAAACATAAGCACTAAAAAATTTCAAGAAAGATTAATGAATGTCGGTTGGGTCACAACAGGATTTAATAGGTATTCTGAATTAATAAAAGTTATTTAAAATGGGAAGAAGAAAAAACGATATAAGAGCTGCTGAGCAAGAAACTGCAAGAAGAGTTGCATTATTAGATGATAAAAGAAAAGCGGCAAATGATAAAACAAAAGTTTTAGATGATCAATTAAAAAAATTAGTTGCTAATAGACAGAAAGTTATTAATCCTTATGCTAACATGAAAAATCAGTTTGCTGGCATGACTAATAAGATGGCAAACTTAGGTGTCGCTACTAGAGCAGCAGAATTTCAGGCAGAGCAAGCGGATACAGCTCTAGCTAATACTTTAGACGCGATGAGAGCAAGCGGTGCTGGTTCAGGTGGCGCAACAGCACTTGCCCAAGCGGCTTTACAAAGTAAAAGAGGTATATCGGCCACTCTTCAAAATCAAGAAGCTGCTAATCAAAAACTAGCTGCACAGGGTGCTCAAACACTTCAACAGCAAATAGCTCAAGGAGCTACAGACATACAAAAAACAAAGGCTGATGGTGAAAAATTCAGATTTGGAGTTACTGAAAATAGAGAAATGGGTGAAATTAATAGAGCTTCTAAAACTCTAGACAACCAGAGACAGGCTGTTATTGATGCTGAAAACGCCATAACACAAGCTAGAATTGGTGGAGCTACTGGTTAGACGAAATAAAAATAAAATATGAGTTATACTGATCCAAAACAAATAAAAGACAATACCCTAGGTATTGTTAGTAAAGTAGCACAAGCAGGTTTACAAAATTTAAACGCTGCTAGAAGAGCAGACGAGAACGCCGTATCTAAAAACATAAGTAATATTATAACTGGCGCAGTAAATGCTGGAGTTAAATCTATAGCTCCAAAACAGTCTGCTTTAAATGCAACAAACAGAGCGATATTAAAAAGCTCTCAAAATATGTATAAAAAAATTGGCTCTAGTGCGATGGATACTGGGTATGAAGAATTTGACGCAAACAACGAAGATTTCTGGAACCAAATAGTATCAAAGTACAATGCTACGGCTCAAGCTATGAAGCAAGGCACAATGATAGATAATTCTAGGGGAGCTCAAGATTTAGCAATGTACGAAAATATAGTAGATATTTATGCACAAAGTGTACCAAATATCAGAGCCACAGCACAAGCCATAACAAAAGCAGCCCAAGCAGATCATGGTAGTGGAGAAAGATTGAGTGTAGCAGGAGCTCCTGCTTATCAGTTAGATATAATAAGACATGCTGCTGAAGGTGAAGGTAATATTCAAATTATTCAAAGAGGTAATAATATAATACTATTTGACCCTAACGTTACATATATTGACGAGAATGGCAAAGAAAAAAAAGGTGGAGAATTAAACTTAAACGAATTTAACAGATCTATTGAAGAAGCAGATGGTAAAAACCCTTATTTGAAATATGCTACAAACACTAAGCCTGAAACTAAACAAGGTTTTGACGAATTAATAAAACAAGGTGTTGATGGTACTAACACGCCAAAATACGTCACTGAGAAAGTAACCAAAAACCCTAACAATGGTGAAGATGTTAGTTCTTATTCAATGACTCCTGCTCAACAAGATTTATTTATAAATGATCAAATAGGTAAAACTGATGAAGGTGGATATGCTACAGGTAACTTATATGAATTAACTGTAGAGAAAAATGGAGAAAGTATTTGGGAAGATCAGATGCAAGGTGGTCCTGATAATGTTCAATGGCCTGATGATATACCTGAAATGCCAGTAGGAGATAGAGATGGAATTGTTGAAAAATTTGGTGAAAATTCTGAGCAAGTCAAAGACTTTGATAGTCAAGCTAAAGAGTATGATGATTTTTATAACACATTTTATGAACCTACCTTAAAATATTTAGCAGGACAATCTCTACAAAATGCTGAAGATGCTGGGATAGTTCTTATTCCAAGAGATGAAACAACTAACAACACGGTAGTTGAAGAAGAAGAAGAAGAAGATAATAAACCTGGTAGTGGCGGCAATAATGTTGAGGAAATTGAAATTATTGAAAAAAATAAAAATGGTGAAGAAGAAGATGGTGAAGAAAAAACTGTAGTTGTTGAAAAAAATGAATCAAAAGATACATCATACACTACTTTAATGAAACCAGAGGAAGTTGAAATAGTTGAAAGATTTACTGTTGAAAACACAGGTAAGGGTAAAGCTAATATTCTTAAAGATGGTAAGCCTATAATTAGCGAAAAAGGACGTATCAAAATAACTGGACTTAGAGCTGAGGGGAACACAGTTATTGTAGATGGTGAGCTTTTGGGAATACCAGGAAAAGGAAAGTTAGGTAGTTTTGATATTGTAAATGGCAAAGCTGTTTTCACAGAAGGTGAAAGATATAAACAACTACAAGGCCAAGACAAGATTGATTTCGACACTTTTAAGAAAGCTATGGAGCTAGATATAGCTTACGCTACAAAAATTCAAAAACAAATTCAGGGTGAAACTGTAGATAAAAAAGAAGTAGATAAGGTTGAGAAGGACGCTGATGAAATTTTTGCTGATAACAATCTTCAAACCGTAAATAGTGTAGATGAAATTGGTGGTGGGCCTGGGTATAATCCATCTATTAATTATCCATCTAAAGATAGATCAACTAAATAAAAACAACAAATTCAGGGCTTAAAATTATATTATGACTAGAAGAGAATATTTACAATCTTTAAAAGACCAAGGTAAAACTAAAGAAGAAGCTATTGAGTTAACAAGGCAATGGGAGATTGACAATAAACCAACAGAGGTGGAAAAGCCTCAGGCCACTGCAACGAATGCTGCAACTGTAGTGGCAAGTCCTACAGACAGTACGGAATCCAGCTCGGAAGATACTTCTTTGGACTCTCAGAATATTAATACAAGTAAGCCTAAAATTGAAGAGTTAGATAAAATTAAAGAAAAAGAACCTTTAAAAAAATACGTAGTACCAAAAAAATCTATAGCTGATAAAGGCACTAAAATTGACATTATAGAAACTATACCTGTAGGCGATGATTTTAATGTAAATTTTCAAACAGATAGAATAACTAGGAAAAATTTAGAAGAGTTAAATAAAGATGTATCTAAAGATAATTATGATTACTCTAGTTTAGTTAGTGAATTAAAAAATTCATTTGAAAAAGGTAGACATACAAGAGACCAGAGAGAAGTTAATGAGGCTTGGAGAAAAAGTGGAAAGGACAATGAGTCTAGAAAAATAGATTTAAATTTAATACCAAAGTCAACTTTACGTAGTTATCAAACTGAAGAAAATTTTAAAGGAAATAAAAATTTAATAGAATTACAAAAATTAGATAAAGATCTCATTGGTGAAAAGATTAAAAATGTAGCTATAGCGCAAGGTGGAGAAAAAATTAAAGGTTCAAGTCAAGGTGATATAGGAGATTACTATCTTCCTATTTATAATATAAATGGCCAAAGAGTAGAAGGAAGACCTGTAGCTATAAAGCAAGAAGATATAGATAGCTATATAAACAAAGAATACGATAGTGTACCTACTGGAGAAGAAGTATCATCAACAAAATTACTTCCGGAGCTTGAGGTTAAAGCGGAAGAAAATTTAATAAATTTAAATATTTTAACACCTGAAGAGTCAGCGCAAAAATTAATAGAACACAATGACAAGGTAAAACAGTTAAATCAAGAAATAGAAGAAACTGAAGATAAGGACTTAATAAAAAAACTTAAGTCAGATTTAACAGAATTAAACTCTAATTATGAAGAAGAGACTAACAAAAACCGGACTGCTATTGCAAATTCTGAAACTTGGAATAATTCAGTATATAATCTAGGTAAATCTGATGAAAAAGCCCCTGTTCTTGAGTTTGGACCTGTTTTAGATGCTGAGAGGATTGAAAATAAAGATGGAGACTTGTACATCACTCCACTTAAAGATAGAATAAAATCAAAAATCTATAGAGATGAATCTATATTTGATAGAACTTCTTATAAGGTTCGAAAAGATAAAGATGGTAAATTAACATACGAACCTTTTGGGAAAAATACCGAAGTAACAGCTAGAGAATTAGCTAAGAAAGATCCTAAAGAATTTACAACTTCTTTAAATGATAAATATTTAGATTATGGTTTAGGAGCTATTAAAGATGGTAAGAATGTAGGTATATACAAAAACCCTGTATTCAAAGAAGATGGTCAACTTGATTTTGCAGAAACTTTAAAAGCTAATAATATAGATCCCTTTGGAAAGACGAGGTTTTATGAGTTTAATAAAGCTATGGTAGAAAATGGTGCTGGAGCTAAGTTAAGGGTAGGTTTAGGAGAATTTAATCTTGGCCGAAGAATAGCTGGAGAAGATCCTGAAGACGCCGCTAAATTCATGACTTTTGTTAATAATAACACCACTGATTACAAACAGTCTGATTATATTCCTGAATTTTATTCTAAGCAAGAAGATATATTAGATAATAATATTAAAAAATCAGATAAAATAGCTAAAGAGTATCAAAATACTGTTTTAGAAGATAATAAAGAACTTAAAAAAACTAAAATTAAACTTAACTCTAAAATAGGAGAAATAAATAGTATAGGTAAAAAGGTTAAAAATGAATATGAATCAACAAACTCTAAAGTTGAACAAATTAATAGTGACTTTGTAAAAAAAGTTGAAGACAAAAGAGCTGAATTAAAGTACGATATTAAAAGAAATCCTAAAAATGCTGAAAAAATTTATGAAAAATATCAGAAATGGGAAGATAAGCAAGAATCAAAAAGATCTTCTGAAGTAACAGGAATTGTAAGTAATTATGAAGATTTTTACAAGGATAGCAAGTTAGAGAGAGAAGAAGCTAAAGCCAGAGCAGAAGAGTTAGATGTACTTGGTGATCAATTAAAATTAAATATTCAAAAAACTTTAAACAATTATGACTTAAACGATGCCGCTACTTCAGTTCTTAGACTTAATAACATAGAAAAGTATGCAAATGCTAAAGATAAGAAATTAAATAGAGGTAGCGTTGCTAAAGAGTTACAAACTACTTTTATGAAACAGATTGCAGAACAAATGTCTGGTAATGCAATTGCTTGGCAAACTGTGGCTGAAGCTATAAACGAAGTAGGTCATAAAGTAGGTACTATTTCGGACAGAGAGTATAGATCTTATAAAAGAACGTTTAAATCTGGAACTAAACAGTTTCTTAGTGATAGAGATGCAATGGTAGATCTTGTTGTTAGTAATCAAAATACAGATGAATTTTCTGCTAAATTTTCAGAGTCTGTAATAGGAGGCACTGTAAACACATTTGTTCAAATGGCTGCTTCTGTACTTGGTTCACCTTTAGGTAGTATGGGTGCTAGTTATTTTTTCAGTGCCGTATCTCAGGCTGAAGAGTCTAATATTCAAAGAGAAAGAGATTATATAAAAGACGCTGTTAAAGGAGGTTTAAGTAAGGAAGATGCTCAAATAGAGTATGATGAGTTATATCCTAGATCTAGACAGTTAATGTACTCTTATACTCAAGCTGCTGTAGAAGGCGCATTATCTCATTTAAGTGGTAAAATACTTAGTGGAAAAATACCAGGAAAAGAATCTGACGATTTAATTAACAACATTACTAACCATATACTTAGAGAAGTATCTAATGGAAATGTTACAGCTAAAGATATAAGAATACAGGTTAATAGGTATTTAGGTGAGAAAGCGGCGGTTGCAGCTAAGCTTGGTAAAACTGGAATTAGTGGTATATTAGAAACTATAGAAGAAACTACTCAGTTTTATGGCGCTATAGAAATAGACAAGTGGATGCAAGGCAAAACGGGTAATCAAGTTGATTTTCAAATACCTGACATGGATAGTGAGCAATATAAAAAAGACTTTGCTCACATGCAAAAAATATCTTTTTTAGCAGGTTTAACAGGCGGAAGTTTTGAAATGGCTATGACTCCTAAATCGACTTTAGAAATAGACTATGATGGTAGCGACTATGCAGCTTTTCAAAAAAGGAATGATGCATTAGCTAGCTTTGCTGATGCAGCTAGAAATGAAAGTGTCCTTGCTAATGAGTTAGAAAAAATTGAAAATGATCAAACACTTTCTGACAGTGAAAAGGCAAGTAAAAGACAAGAGGCTGAAAAAACTTTCTCATTATGGAGTAGTATAGATCCAGATATAAACGGAACTTCTCAATTTGAAGTTGCTGCTTTATTAGAAGAAAAAGAAAAATTTGAAGAAAAGTATAAAAATATAACTAACAACTCAAGAGTAAAAAAGAAGTTATCTGAATTTGACAAAGAAATAGAAAGAATAACAAATGATAGTAATAACGTAAAAGTAGATAAAACTAAATCTATAAAATCACTAGAAGAGTCTCTTAAAATAGTTACATTGTCTAAATTAGAAAAAACTAATAAAGAAAATGAAGTAAGAATAAGAGAAGAAAATCAGAATCTTACAGAAGTTGAAGTTAATAAATTAGTTGAAGAAAGTAAAATAGTTCTTGATCCTAAGAAATCTAAAGTAATAATTTTTGACAAAGAAAATGTACAAGAAATAGCTGATGAGTATGACATTGATATTGACGTACTAGTAGACAAAGATGGTAATTTTAAAAATGAAGGTAGTATTCTACCTGATCAACAAGTTGTTTTAATAGAAAAAGAAGCATCAAAAGGCGTGATTGAACATGAAGACAATCACTTATACACTGAAATGGCATTTGCTGATGTTAAAAATAAAAACGTAGTTTTTTCTTTAGCTGAAGAGGTTTTAGATCAGATGAAGAAAGATAATCCTGAAGTGGCTGCTCAACTTGAACTGCAATTAGACAAATATAGAGAAGACGCTAATTACGATGGTAACGCTGTAATGCAAGAGGTTATGCCTTACTATGTTCAATTAAGAGAAAGAGGATTTTTTGATAAAGAAAACTCTGTGTCTAGACAACTAAAAAGAGGTATGAGAAACCTTTATCAAAGTTTAGGTTTTAAATTAAACGTTAGAAAAGATAATATATTAGAAATAATAAGTGACTATGCTGATAATCAAAAAGAAGGCATTACAACTAAATCTCAAAAAAGACTATTACAGGGTGAAGTTAATATAGATAATAAATTAAGAGAAGAAGGCAATGTATTAGCAAAAGAAGACGCTAAAAAAGAAACTCCTATTATACCTATAAACAAAGAGAGTGATAGTCAAACTAAATTAGTAGCTTCTAAACCTATTAAAATAGATACTCAAACAATGTCTAATTCATTTGATAGTAATTTAAATGAAGATATAGTTACTAACGAAGACTTTAAAAATAGTGATGCTGTTGTAGATGCTTTTAGTAATATAAACGATAACGAACAGTTTAATAACTACGTTAATCAATTAATAAATAGAGATAACAACTTACAATCACTTCCTTCTGAAGTAAAACAAGATATAAATAGAAAAATCAAAGAAAATCTTAGTGACAGAGTTATTAAGAACTTTAAACCTGTTTTAGATGGCAACAAACGTAGTTTGTTTAGTTATATATATGGTAAAGCAGATCAAAGAGGTTTAGGAGGTATTGCGCAAAAATCTTTATTAGATATTAAAAAAGAATACGCAACTAGCGTAGATTCAGACGCACGTAGCATAGATAAACCAACTAGTGAAGGCCAAGCTTTTGACATTGAAGATAAAAGTGCAGAACAAGATATTATAAATAGAATAGATAGTGGCGAAGCTTCTGCTGCTCCAAAATCTCAATTTAGAAGAAATATAAAAAGAGATAGAGAAAAAGGATTAACACCTAAAGAAGTTAAAGAGTTTGAAGAAATATCACAACCTTTAGTAGATAAGCTACCAGATGTTAATGCAAAAAACTATAGAACTCAAGTGAATAAAGTAGCAGGTCCAGCATTAAAAAAATGGGTCAATGATAATATATTTAATAATAATTGGGGTGAGCAATTTATAATAGACAACTATAATAACATAAGAGATTTAGGTATAGATTATTTAATAGACTTAGATAAAGGCTTGCAAAAACAAGGTAAGCCTAGGATGTTTACTAAGTTTAATAGAAAATTAACTACACAAGCAGAAATTAGAAAATATAGAGATTCTGGTAGAGCATTTGTAGAAAACGAAGCCCAAGGTGTTTCTTTATATGATATATTAGATCCTGGTGATCAAGCTATGGCAGATTTTTATTTAAAAGACTCACCATCAAATAGATCAAATAGAAAAGGTAAATTAGCTGAAGCTTTTGGTAAGAAAATGTTTAAAGATGTTCAACCTCAAATAAGAAATAAACGAGGTGATAGTGATCAAGTAAAAGCTACATCTGCTCGAAAAACACAAGTTGTGCCAACTTTATTGTTTGCTAAAAAATTAGATAAAAGCTTAATAGAAGCTTCTCAATGGTTAGATAAAAATGAAATAGCTGATAAGGTTGGTTTTAATGAAGAATCTTTAAATGAATCTACTAGGGATGCTTACCAAGCTCAAATGGAAGACGCAGCGGAAAAAGGTTTTTTAGACTTAGATGTTGTGTTAGCTGGCCAAATGGGGAGTGGAGGAAAACAGACTTTCTACGGGGACAAAAATAACAGATTTAATGGTTATAAACAAGCTGAAAAAGCAGGTATTAAAAATATTGGTAAGTATATTAAAACTAAAGATGGTAATTTTTATAAACTTGCAGATGTTAAACTTGAAGATGGAGTATTAAAAACTTTTAATTTAGATAAATATAGAGATCAAATACTTAATGTTGATCCATCGTTATGGGTAGCTAAGCCAGGTAATTTATATTATGGAGCTAAAGACCCTGCTTATATAAAGTTGTTAGAAACTGTTGGTGAATCTAACTTCAGTAAAGGCTTTACAAAGGTAAAAATAGATAAAAAAGGAAAATTTATAGGTAGAAGAGCTTTAAAAGAAAAATTAAACAAAAAAGTAAAAGGTACAGATAAAACGCAAGAACAGATTAACATGGACATGTTAGATCATGTAGTTAATAAATTGGCTAAATCTGTTAGTGATGGCATGTCAATGGACATAGCTGGTATGATAATAGTTCAAAGTTATCAAAATACAAGTGGTCTTATTAAAGCTTCTGCTAGATTTGCTGGAATATCAAATGTGTTTGAAAGTGGTAAGAAATTAGAAATAAGATCTAAGAAGCTATATAGAGAAGAGCACAATCCGCCTGCTTCTGTTGTTGGTGCTAGTATATTAGTAGCTATCAAACAGAATCAAGCTAAAGCTGTTATGAAAGATTTGAGAAAAAACTTTACTCAAACAATTTTATCTAAAAAAGATGATTCTAAATTAGATGCTACATACCCATCAACAATGCCTAAAGGATCTTCTATAGCTAGTGATCCTATTGTTAGAATGGCTATGGCTGGTATTAATTTAAATACTATAGAGGATATTCAAACAGGAGAAACATATGCAGATAAGTTTGGTTTGGGAGTTGCAAATACAATACAAACTTTTCCTGGTATTATTTCATTACAAAACAAACTAATAGAGGAAGTTGTAATAGGTAAAGAAGTAGATGGTAAATTTGTTAAAAAATCATTATCTGATGCTAGAAAACAACTAGATGTCTATGCTAAGTTCCCTACGAATGGTCAACCTAGTTTAGCTAAAACTCAAAACGACTCAGCTATAGGTAATAGAGTTGAATTAAAAGAATCTAAAGTTTTAGATATTGATGGTGATATGAATATGGAAACTTTGTTAAGTAAAGCCGCGGGTATAGATGAAGCTTTAAAACTATCTAATTCTTTAGATCAACCTGTTAAAAAGATTAGAGTATTTGACTTTGATGATACTTTAGCGAAAAGTAATAACAAAGTATTTGCTACTAAAGGAGATCAGACTATTGAAATGAATGCTGAGAAATTTGCTAGTGACGCTAGTGATATGATAAAAGATGGCTGGGTAATGGATTTTAGTGATTTCAATAATGTTACTGATGGCAAAAGAGGACCTTTATTTGAAATAGCTAAAACTATAAGAGATTCTAAAGGTAATGAAGATCTATTTGTATTAACAGCAAGAGGTCCAGAGTCTCAACAAGCTATATACGATTTCTTAAAAGCCGAAGGTTTAGAATTTAAAAAAGAAAATATAGTTGGTTTAGGAAAATCACCTGGTGAAGCGAAAGCTAATTGGATGATAGACAAGGCTGCTGAGGGTTATAATGATTTTTACTTTGCGGATGATGCTTATCAAAATGTTAAAGCTGTTAGAGATGTAATGTCAGTCATAGATGTTAAATCTAAAGTTCAACAAGCTAGAATTAAAGAAAGTAAAAATCTTAGTGAAGAATTTAACAGTTTATTACAAGAAACAACTGGAGTAGATACATTTAAAGAATACTCTGCGGCTAAAGCTAAAACTATAGGAGCAAGTAAAGGTAATTTTAAATTCTTTATACCTTATTCTGCTGAAGACTTTTTAGGTTTAGTATATCCTACTTTATCAAAAGGTAGCAAAGGAGATGCTCAAATGGCTTGGTATAAAACTAATTTAATAGATAAATATACTAAAGCTCAAGAAAATCTATCTACAGCTAGATTAAATTTAATGAACGATTTTAAGCAGTTAAAAAAATCATTAAACGTACCTTCAAACCTTAGAAAAAAGAATGATAACGGTTTTACTAACGAGCAAGCTGTTAGAGTACATTTATTTACTAGCATGGGCTATGAAGTACCAGGACTTTCAAAAAGAGATTTAAAACAATTAAACGACACTGTTGAAAATGACGCTACATTAAAAGAATTTTCTGAGCAAATATTACAAATAACGAAAGGTGATGGATACGCTAATCCAGATGCTAACTGGCTTGTTGGAAATATAACAACCGATTTAATAAGCTTAATTAATACAGAAAAAAGATCTAAATACTTAGCTAACTGGCAGGAGTCTGTTGACGCTATATACTCTAAAGAAAATTTAAATAAGCTAGAAGCTCTATATGGTACTAAATATGTAGACGCATTAACAAATATGTTAACCAGAATGAAGACTGGCAAGAATAGGTTGACTAGTGGTAGCAAAATAGAAAACCAAATATTAGACTATGTTAATGGTTCGATAGGTACTATAATGTTCTTTAATACTAGATCAGCAGTTTTACAAACAATATCTTCTATAAACTTTGTTAACTGGAGTTTTAATAATCCTTATCAAGCTGGTAAAGCTTTTGCTAATCAAAAACAATATTGGTCTGACTTTAAAGAGCTAATGAACTCTGACTACTTATTAGATAGACGTAATGGTTTAAAACTTAATATATCTGAATCTGAAATAGCTGACGCTGCTGCTACTAGCAAAAACAAGGCTAAAGCTGCTATTAATTATATACTTTCTAAAGGTTTTTTACCTACGCAGTACGCTGATAGCTTTGCTATAGCCTCTGGTGGTGCTACTTTTTATAGAAATAGAATAAAAGATTTAGTACGTCAAGGTAAGACAGAAACTGAAGCTAAAAAACAAGCTCTTATAGAATTTAGACAAGTAGCTGAAGAATCTCAACAGTCTTCTGATCCTAGTAGAATATCTCAACAACAATCTAGTAATGTTGGTAGGTTGATATTAGCTTTTGCTAATACGCCTATGCAGTATGCTAGGATACAAAAAAGAGCTATACAAGATTTAGTTAACGGTAGAGGAGATGCTAAGTCTCATGTTAGTAGAATAGTTTATTATGGATTTGTTCAAAATGTAATATTCAACGCTTTACAACAAGCTGTATTTGCTTTAGGTTTTGGAGATGATGATGATGAAAAAGAAGAAGCTAAAAATAAGAAATATTTAAATGTAGCTAACGGTATGTTAGACTCTCTACTAAGAGGTTTAGGTATTGGAGGAGCAGCTGTTTCTGTAGCTAAAAACTTTTTAATGGATATTTACGAAAGATCAGGAAGAGATCGACCGGAGTATGTAGATTCTGTATGGGAAGTAACTAGGTTCTCACCACCTATATATTCTAAGTTATCTAAATTAAAACAAGCTGCTTGGCAGTTTGATTCTAAAAAACGTAGAGAATTAATATTTGAGAAAGGATTTTCTTTAGATAACCCAGCTTATGAAGCTGCTGCTAAAGTAGTTTCTGCTACAACTAATGTTCCTCTTGATAGAGTTATGTATAAGATAAAAAACATTGAAGGAGCTTTAGATGAAGACAATGAAATATGGCAAAGAGTAGCTATGATGGGTGGTTGGCCTAAATGGCAATTAGAAAGTCCTAAAACAGCAGCTGATCTATCACCTGAACAAAAAGCAGAGGTTAAAGCTAAATCTAAAATAGATAATTACAAAAAAGCTAAAGGATCAAAAGACTATGAAACTATTAAGAAATTAACTTCTGATCAGCAAATTAAAATGTTAAAAGGTTTAGGCTTTGGAGAGTATACTATAAAAAATGCTAAAACAGAAAAAGCTAAAATAGATTTAATAATAGCTAAGAACAGTAAAAAGAAAAATATAGTAGATAAAAAAGCTATTGAAGAATACAAGTATAAGAAACTAAATAAAGCTGAGCAAGTTAGAAAACTAGATAGTTTAGGTTTAAGCAAAGACGAAATAAAGGCTTTAAAATTAGAAGCTGATAGAGTAGAAAAGCTAGTTGAGTTAATGAAGTAGGAACAAAAAGAACTGGGCACCATACCCAAAGTTCCTGTAACCAAAAAAGGGGAGGTCATTACGACTTCCCCTTTTTATATTTAAACGTTACAGTATTC
>Ga0207896_1000037_pt1 | contig 32651 bp, 43 predicted proteins | sample LinPmetageLP36_FD_184049 | JGI IMG/M metagenome (GOLD analysis project Ga0207896, IMG submission 184049) | Marine viral communities from the Pacific Ocean - LP-36 (SPAdes) | ecosystem: Environmental > Aquatic > Marine > Oceanic | place: Pacific Ocean | collected 2010-06-15 | reverse complement strand
AAACGACAAGGATATGCAAGAGCAGATGGCGAAGCATGATGAGACGCTGAGATTTATTGGCGTTAACAAGCTCGGACAGATTTTCTTTGTGTTTGCAGGAAAAGTCAGATGGACAGTGTGGTTTGTAAGACCGGAAGGCGCTATCTGCACCGGGCCGATGTACTTGGGAGAAATCTTACAGCCTGGAGATCCGGCGTGACCGATGAACTCAAAACAGGATTTGACGTGGCCGCTGTGGCTGGCGGAATCGGCTCTTGGTTCGCCATCATCCCGGATGTCGCGGCGATCCTTTCTATAATTTGGCTGACGCTGCGCATCTGGGAGACTGAGACCGTCAAGCGCTGGACGCGGCGCGACTGATGGAACTCGACGGACGGATGATCCTGACTCTGGCGGGAATGCTGGTATCCGTGGTTTCAGCAGCGGCAATCGTACGCCAGAAACTGTCAACCGTGATCGAGCAGCTCGCGGACACCGAGGTCCGTTTGCGCGGCTTGGATCGCCGCATCGATGCGTTGGATACCCGGACAGAAAAACAAGAGCAGCGCATTAACATTTTGGCGCAGATGTCGTCGCCAGAAAACATGAGGCGCGACCATATGGCGGCTGCAATGATGCAATCGGATATCGCGTACCTAAAATCTGAAACTGCGTCGCTTAGAAAACAGCATAACGGCGCACACCCCCCCGTAGCAAGCGAGAGGAAGGCGACATGAAACGCACAGGACGAGCAAACCCCACCAACGACTAGGCGAGGTCGATTATGCCAAACCCCGGTATTTCAGAAGATGAAGCCAACAGGCGGATTGACTGCGTTGAAGCCAAGCTAGCACTGGGCCACCCGCCGCGAGGCGTGTTAGCCAAGGGGCTGCACGGCGCTATTCGTACCGCAGCCATCGAGGATGGCTCCTCTATAGGCGGATCAGGCGCTTGGTATGACGCGGCATGTGCCACAGCCGGTCGCACAGCAGACGCATCGTTGTGGGTAAAGCCAGAGCCATCCGGTCGCGGATCGTTTGATTCTGGGGTCGAGGACGGCTACAACGTCAAGGGCCGTTCCACGCTCTACCGCCCAGACGGCGAGGTTGCAATGGAGTGGGTCAAGACGACCCGCGATCAGGAGCGCCAAGAAGAAATGATCCGCGAGGCCCTTCAGGCTATGACGGACAAACTCCCAAAGCTCAAGCCAACAGCCGGACCAAAAACTGCCCGCGCAGACCTAATGGCATGTTACCCGGTATCCGACCATCATTTAGGTATGCTTAGCTGGCACGAGGAGACGGCGGGCGATTGGGATTTAGAGATTGCCGAGAATATGCTTTTGACGGCAATGGAGCACCTCGTCGAGTCCGTTCCATCGTGCGAGCAGGCTACCATCATCCTGTTGGGCGACCTGCTACACTACGACAGCTTCGAGGCCGTCACCCCGAAAAACCGCAATTTGCTTGACGCTGATGGTCGCTACCCGCAGATGGTCCGCGCCGCAATTCGCGTTGTACGTCGTCTGGTTCAGACCGCACTGAAGCATCACCAGTCGGTTAACCTGATCGTCGAATCCGGTAACCACGATCCGTCGTCGAGCATATTCCTAGTCGAAGCAATGTCGAATATCTACGAGAACGAGGACCGCCTGACGGTGGATACGTCCCCGTCAAAATTCCATTACTTCACGTTTGGAAAGTGCCTTGTCGGTATCCACCACGGCGACGGTGCCAAGCCCGCCGATCTTCCGCTAATCATGGCTGTGGATCAGGCTAGGGCGTGGGGCGAAGCCGAGTATCGGTACATCTGGACCGGCCACACTCACCATGATAACGTCAAGGACTTTCGGGGCGTTCGTTGGGAGTCGTTCCGCATACTTGCCCCGCCCGACGCATGGGCTGCGGGCAAGGGGTATCGCTCAAGGCAGGATATGAAGGCCATCGTGCTGCATAAAAAGTTTGGCGAAGTTGCCCGTCACATCGTCAACCCTGCCATGCTGGTGTCCAATGGCGATAGTTGATGCATTTACAAACAGCCTGATTGAGGACTTGATCCGCGACGAGGGCAGTAGGAATTTTCCGTATCTCGATTCCGAAGGCATAATGACTATTGGCGTCGGACGTAACCTCGAAGATCGCGGGCTGTCTGACAACGAGATCGCCATCATTCTCGGCAATGATCTGATCTGGGTATCTGCAGACCTCGACCGGAACATTCCGTGGTGGCGCGAGTTGCCGTCGGATCGTCAACGCGCCCTTGCCAATATGTGTTTTAATCTTGGCTGGCCAAGACTGTCGCAATTCAGAAAGATGCTCGCTGCCCTAAAGGCGGAAGAGTGGGACGAAGCCGCCGTTCAGGCACTTGACTCACATTGGGCCAGCCAAGTTGGCGACCGCGCCCAGCGTATTGCCGCGCTTATAAGAGGAAACTGATATGCCTATTCCTGCACTAATCGGCAGTCTAGCTGGACCGTTGTTCGGGCTGGTTGATGACCTGTTTACGTCCGACGAGGAGCGCGAGGCCGCGAAACTCAAACTGCTTGAAATGGAGCAGAAGGGCGAACTAGCGCAGATCGCTGTGAACCTGCAAGAAAGCAAATCCGAGAACGTGTTTATTTCGGGTTGGCGACCCGCTGTGGGATGGACATGCACGGCGGCGTTCGCCTATGCGTTCGTGCTACAACCCTTTGCGGCGTTCATCGCGCTGGTATCCGGCATGGACCCGGCGCTTCTGGAAGCCCTGCCCGACCTCGACATCGGAGCAATGATGCCGGTGCTTTTGGGAATGCTCGGGTTGGGAGCGATGAGAAGCTACGAAAAGAAATCCGGCACGAACAAGAACCGCTAAAAGTGATGCAAAGCAAAAAAATGAGTTTTGTCGAAGCAAAGACTAATGCGGTCGTCGGGCTGCTGGTGTCTTGGCTGTTCACATATTTGTGCTTGCCGTGGTTTGGGCTAGAGCCGTCGCCGTTGAGCGCCACTGGAATCACGGCTTGCTATTTCGTGCTGTCGCTTGGGCGCGGCTATGTGCTGCGCCGCTTGTTCGTGGCGCTGAATGAGTGATCGCTGTTAATAAAAAAGAACCCGCCAACAGGGCGGGTTAGTTCAGAGAAAAACTAAAAAAACTTAAACTTCGTAAACTGGTTCCGATTCTACAATAAGCAGTATCTGTCCGCAAGCACCGCAAGTTACCTCTTGCGTTCGATCATATACGCGACCGCGTGTCATCTGTCCGCAAAAGTCGCAGTCAATATAATCCGCGTAAAACCGGACAAATCGTCTGGCGGCGCTAAGGTCTTTCATCTGAAATCTTTCATGTAAAATCTTTCACCTGAAAGACCGACCGTCCATCGCCTGACTCCACATGATCTCGGCGTCTTCCAGTTCGTTGTACGACCGCTGAGACAGGCCGCGATCAACCGCCAGCCGCTTTCTGTCCTGCAAAATCACCGACTGCGCCTTGCGACGTTCCGAATCAACCTTCGCTTTGGCCTGACGACTCAGCGCGTTTTTAAGAACCTGCTCTTCTCTATAGATTTCTTCAAAGCAAGATGCATGGTACTGCCGACCAAATGACAACTCACCGCAGCGGCTGCATTTAAAAGTCATCTTCATACCTCCACCTCATTAAACGGAGAAGTTTTCAGATACTTCTCGCTGATAATATGCAGCGGCGGGCTGATTCCGCGAATGTGTGTAGCCTTATCTGTCATGGTGTGAGCCATCCAAAGGCCCTCCCCCACTTGCTGAACAAGACGCCAATGGCGACCGTTGTCGCTGTAGGCTAAATCTCCAGCGTTCATGTGTCTAGCTCCCTGATTGTCCGAATGTTTGCCACAACGCTGCCGTCACTAAGCCGCACGTCGTAACGCGGCTCGCTCTCAAATGTGCGACCGACAACACTGACGGTTTTTTCGCTGCCGTCAATGACAGCAATTACGCGCTGGTTCAATTCATACATTATCACGTCACCAAAAGAGCCATATAGAGCAAGAGGGCAAATCCCAGCCAACAGGCCGCGACAGCAATGTAATTTAACGCGCGTTTCATGTCGCGTCCTCCTTTTTGTCGTCTAAAACGGAAAGGGCATTTCTGATCCGGTCCGACCCCTCGCACAAGTCTCTGTACTGGCTCAATAGTATGTCGCCGTCGCATTCCTGCATGGTCTGCACCGGCTCGCAGATTAAGCGCTTGAGGCGGTGAATAAACTCTTCAGCGGTTACGTTTTCTTCGTGATTCCAATAAAAATCTGTTTTCTTAGTCATTATGCTAATTCCTCATTTTCATAACCGTCAAAAAAGTCCGGCGTAGACGTTGTTTCGTCGCGGCAATGGGCCTGCGCCTGTTCTAGTGTAAGCCCAGTTTTGATCGTGCGAGCGGGCCTGTCGTGCCTGTAAAAGCGCACGATTTTGTAGGCTGATTCGGTCATCTCTGATTCTCCCATATAATCTAGCTCCTCAAGAATCCGCATAAACTCGTCGTTGCTGTGGGCCAGTTTGCTCATAGAACGTTCCCCAAATACGCGGCTCGCTCGCCGCGCTCCATTGTGTCAGGCGCGTCGTCGTCGCGAGCCTCTCGCAGCATGTATTCGCAGTCTGAGATGGCGTCGCCAAGCGGGCCAAGGATGTTTTCCTTGTCGTCCTCGGTCAGATCAATCAGGCTGTTGGCAACCAGATCGCGGTTGGCGATAAGGAGGCTGAGGGCTTTGGTCAGGTCGTTCGTGCGGTCAGTGTTCATTGTGTGTCTCCGTGTTAGTGTGTTGTTTTTAATTTACTGCGCGGCCTTTTCAAGGGCGTCGCGCAGCGCAAGGCGGTTCCAGTTAACGCAACGCTCGATTTCGTCGTCGCGCACGAAACGGCCACCCGAAACGTGCATGTTGTTCATGCTGGGGCGGCGCTCGCCTCGCGCAAGGCGCGCCTCAAGGTCGGCAATGTTGGCTTTAATCTGGGCGATGCGGTCGCTGCCCCACTGAGCGCTCTGGCAGAAAAACCGTTTCTCTGCCTCGGTCGGCGGCGCCTCGGCACCGTAGGCGGCCTCGGTCAGTTCGGCCTCCCAGAACGCTCGGTCGGCGTGGCTGAAAGCGGCGACGTAGACGCTAGGGATGTCGACCCGCTCGGGGTGGACCCAGTAGAAGTAGCCGTCGCCCTTTACAAGTTCGAGGTCGTGGGCGGCGGCTTCCTTGTTCAAATCTTTAATGGCGTAAGTCATGTCTCTGTCTCCGTGTGTTGATGTGTTGGTGTGTTTCTTGCCCCCATTATAAACAAATTGTTACACAGGGCAAGTTTTATTTTGACCTAATTTAATGTCGGAACCGAAGCCCCGGCTGTTATCGAGCGAGCCACTCTTCAAATGTGGGAAGGGGCGCTCCGTCGCGGGTGATGTCGCCACCCTTTCCATCGTCGGCGCAGTGCAGGAAGATATCGAACTCATCTTCGTTTGTGCCGCGCTGCTTGGTCTGCCAGTTGGCGTTGGGGGTAAGGTTTGTCATGTCTCTGTCTCCTGTTGGTGCCGGGGCCGAAGCCCCGGCTGGTTAGTTAGGCGTTTTCGTCGGCGTCCGACAATTCCCAATACTCTGTTTCGATCAGCTCGCCGCCAACTTTAATCATCAGCGGCGCTTCGTCGCCCAGAACAGGGTTTTCGTAATACGCCACTCCGGCAACGATCCCGATCAATGTGGCTGTCTCGTTTGTCATGGTCTTGTCTCCGTGTTGGTGTGTTGTTCTGTTCCCCATTATACACAAACTGTTACACGGGGCAAGCCCTAATCGCATTGCTATTTATAAAAAGATCACATATTGTTACCGCCCAACACAGAAGGTGACACATGAAAACTCCACAAGAAATCGTTGGCTTGCTGGGCGGCACCAAGTTAGCGGCGAGCGCGCTTGGCGTGTCTTCACAGGCCGTCAGCAACTGGTTGCGGCGTGGGGCGATTCCGTATTCCCACGCCAAGGAAATTATTCAAGCTGGCGAGGAGAGGGGAATCAAAATCAATTATTCCGACCTGATCAATTGATCGCCGGGATCGACCCCGGAATGAAGGGCGCGATTGGGTTGCTGTATGACGACGGCACCGCCTACGTCTACGACATGCCCGTCTTTGCGAAAGAAGTGAACGCTGCCGCGCTGGCGGAAATCTTTCGCGAGTTCACACCGGACCACGTTTACATTGAGGCGGTGAACAGCTTCGGCATGGGGCGTCAGTCCGCATTTAATTTCGGGCAGGGCGTCGGCGTCATCAAGGCCGTGCTGGCAACGCTGGGGATTCCCTACTCGCTGGTCAGTCCGTCCAAATGGAAAACCTCTTTCAATCTCAGCAAAGATAAAGATGAAAGCCGGGCAGCGGCCACGCGGTTGTTCCCGTCTCTCGCATCGCAGTTTGTCAGGAAGAAGGACGACGGGCGGGCAGAGGCAATTCTAATAGCGCAATGGGGAACTACAAAATGAACCGACACGAAATACTGACGAACGCCAGCAATGCCGTTGCAGAGCGGGAGTCCGACTACGGATCGCCCGAAAGCAACTTTGCCACCACCGCTGCTCTTTGGTCTGCCATGCTGGGCGACAAGTTGGCCGGGGAAATCTCAGCGGCAGATGTCGCTATGATGATGTGCTGCCTGAAGTTGGCTCGGCTCAGGGCCACGCCGGACCATACCGACAGCGCAGTTGATCTGGCCGGTTATGCGGCACTGTTGGGAGAGATAGCGTGAGCGGATTTACAGATCACGGCATCAAACACGGCAGTATCTCAAACCTTAACAAGTGGATCGAGGCACCTGACGCATGGGTCAGCCACTACCTGTTCGGCAACCGGGGCAGCGGCTCCCCCGCCATGTGGCGCGGCATCTTCACCGAGGAGGCTGTCCGTTGGACAATTACCGGGGCATTAAAAATCGACGACGCCATCGAAAAGGCATGCAGGGCGTTCGACACCAAGCACGACTTTGACGACGGCAGCGCAGACAAGGAGCGCGGCAACATCGAGCCCATGACGCGCCTAGCCGTCGAGGCTCTGGAGCCATACGGCAAGCCGGACTTTCCAGAGGACGGCGAACAGCACAAGGTTTCCATGACCGCGACAGGCGACGGCTGGAAGCTGAACTTCATTGGCTTTACGGATTTTAATTTCCCGGATCACGGATTGATTGTTGACCTAAAAACGACGGGCCGGATGCCGTCCGTCATGTCAAAGGGTCACCAGCGACAGCGCGCTTTCTACTCAAAATCAAGCGGCAACGCTGCCGTTAAGTTTCTCTACGTCACGGCAAAGAAGGCGGAGATGCTGGAGGACGGAGACCCCGACGAGCTAATGGCAGAAATCAAATTGCACCTTACCCGGCAAGAAGCGTTCCTGCGGCTGGGGAACAAAAAACTGCTGCGCGACATCGTGCCGGTCAACCCGGATACGTTCTACTGGCGGGGCGATGAAGCGGTTAGGAAAAGTTTGTACGGAATTTGAGTTGCGGATAGGGTTCACAATCTGTTACCAATGCAAGTGCCTATATGGAGAAAAGCTGTGGACCCTGAAATCAAAGTGCTGGATTTATTTTCTGGAATTGGAGGATTTAGTTATGGACTCGAACGAGCCGGACCTTTTCGGACAGTCGCCTTCTGTGAGCGAGAACCCTTTCCGCAAGCAGTCCTCAGAAAGCACTGGCCCGAAGTCCCCATCTACGACGATGTCAGAACCATCCCAACAGAGCGACTTGGAAGAATTGACCTCATCTGCGGAGGGTTCCCCTGTCAGCCTTGGAGTGTCGCCGGGCAGCAGCGAGGCGCAGAAGATGACCGAGACCTCTGGCCGGTCATGGCTTCCCTTATTGAAAGGTTACGGCCTCGATGGGTCGTTGGGGAGAATGTGCGAGGCTTTGTTAACGAACCGCTGGGCCTCCGGCGCAGCCTTTCTGACTTGGAAAGCCTCGGGTATCAAACCGCGCCATTTGTTATTCCAGCTTGCGCCGTCGACGCCCCGCACCGACGAGACCGGGTCTGGATTGTGGGCCACTCCAAGAACGAGCGACGTAGCTGCTGGGAGAACGCTGGACGAAAAAGGGCGGAGGACAAGCAAATCGAGCAATCTGGTATTCGGAGCGAATTTAGCGGATCAGGTCAGAATGTGGCCCACGCCCCGCAGTTGCAGCGCGATGGCGGCGGAGAACATTCAGAACCGCGTGAACGACAAGTTTCCCAATCTGGAAAGCGTGGTGGCGCGGACGATGTGGCCCACGCCGACGACACGCGACTACAAGGGCGGCAGGAAGCCGGAGACATTAGCAGAAAGCGGGCGAGGCAAAACAAACAGCTTGAACGATGCCGTGACGGTAAGGGACCAACATGGCTCCCTGAACCCGGCGTGGGTCGAGTGGCTCATGGGGTTCCCAGAAGGGTGGACAGACTTAAAGCCCTCGGAAATGCCGTCGTCCCGCAAGTCGTCGAGCAGATAGGCCGCGCGATAATGGCGAGTTAGACTTTACATCCCACACGATTTGTTACAGAGTGCGTAGCCCGCTAATGGGCACAACATGAAAACAAGGAAAACACAATGTCATATGACTTTGACGAAGGTTCCAACTCCTCCTCAGACTCCGCAATCGGGCCGTTCCTGAATTGGCATGCCAGAGAGACTCTCGACGGCGCGCTGGGTTCTCGCACTTTCTCCATTCGGGACGAGGAAGGCGAGCGGGTTGATGTCACCGCTAAAATGAAGAAGGGCGTGGCGTTTGATCTCGACACGCTGCGGACAGGCTGGTGCTTCTCAGATGGGTCGCCGGGGGTGGCCCCAGAGTGGCAGTGGAACGACAGTCCGTCCCGCTTTAACACGGCCCAGCCGGAAGACCGGGGAGGCGAGCGTTGGAAAAAAGGTTTTTCCGTCCGCGTTGGATTGGGGAAGAATCAGGCCGCAACATGGTCTCAGGCTGGCGCTGGTGCGTGGGCCGGTCTGGTGCATCTGATGCGCGAGGTCAAGGAAAACGACGGCTCCGGTGAGTGTGTCGTCGCGGCCATGACTGACGTTGACGAGATCAAGTTCAAGAAGGGGTCAACGTCGGCCCCGATGTGGACTGTCAAGAAATGGTCAGACCGCCCGGACTGCCTGACAGCATCGTCTGAGCCGGAGCAAGAAGCTGCGGCGGTTGAGGCTGACGATGAGTTCTAATTCTCAACGGGCGGGTTGATTCGTACCCTCCCTGTCCAAGAGGATGAAAGAAAGGCGGCAGTTTAGCGGCTGCCGCCTTTCACTTTTCAACAGATAAATTAGGGTACGTCACATGAGATACGCAAAATTTGGACAAGAACTTTCGCATCGCGGCTTCGACGTTACGCCGCTGCGGGGTAAAATTCCGCAGCTTACCGGCTGGCAGCATCGACCTGACGCGGCGCTGGATTGGGATAAATGGGGTGACGCCAACATAGGCGTGGTTCTGGGCGGCAAGCACAACCTCATCGCTATCGACATCGACGTGAGAAGCGCCACGGCCGCGAACGTCATTCGCAATCTGGCCGACGACATGCTGGGCAGCGCGCCGGAACGAATAGGCAGCGCGCCCAAGACGCTGCTGGTCTACCGCTGCACCGAGCCGGTGCGGAAAATTAAAACATCCATTTTCGAAATCAACGGCGATGCCTGTGTTGAGTGTCTCGCAGAGGGCCAGCAATTTGTGGCCTCCGGGCTGCACCCCGACACGCACAAAAACTATTCATGGCCCGACGATTCCCTGCTGGACTACCGGCCAGAGGAACTCACCGCCCTGACGCCCAGCGATATCACGAGTTTCATTGCGACATGCAACGCGGCGCTGGCGGATTTTGGTGACATAAAGGCGCGTTCTCACACGAACGTCCTGCCGTTTGATAATGGCTCCAACTTCGACTTTCAGGAGAGCGACACCGCTACCAGCATGGCGAAGCTGGCCGCTGCGGTGCCGTATCTCGAAAACCCTAGCCTTCATTACGACGATTGGGTGCGCTTGGGCCACGCTTTCAAGGCGGCGGTTGGGGATGACGGCCTCGCCCTGTTTCACGAGTTCAGCCAGAAATCCGACAAATACGAACACGACGAGACCGAGCGCTTGTGGGCGTCAATCGGGAGCGTCAGCAAAATTGGCGCGGGTTCGCTGTTTCACCTTGCAGCGGAGGCGGGGTTTGACATTGCGAATTGGGATAGGAAGTACGGCCCGGCTGATCTAGCAGAAGAAGAAATTCAAACTACACCAGCGACGGACGCAACGGACGGAAGTTTTACAGCCGCCAGCGTTGTCGGCCCTATACCGCCCCGTGAGTGGGTGCTGGATGGCTGGTGGCCCTCACGCACGGTGGGGATGCTGTTCGGGGCTGGTGGGGTCGGTAAGACGCTCCTGATGCAGCAGTTTGCTAACGCAGTGGCCGAGGGTGAGCGGTTTCTGGGCATCGAGACCATGAAGATGCCGGTTCTTAGCGTTATGTGCGAGGACGACGCCGACGAGGTGAAGCGCCGCCAGCTGCGGATCAACGAATCACGAGGCATAGACGACTTCGGCAACGGCCCTGACAATCTAGTTCTTTGGCCCCGCGTCGGCGCTGATAACGTGCTGGTAACGTGGCCCAACGCCGGGAAAGACGAACCCGGAGAGTTTTACCTAAACCTCTGCGACAAGGTGCGCGAAGTTAAGGGCGATGCGGGAGAAATCCTGATAATACTCGACACAGCGGCAGATATGTTCGGCGGCAACGAGAACGAGCGGCGAACCGTTAACACGTTCATTAAGACATATCTGGGCAGCATCGTGGTAAATCACAACGCAACCGTTATCCTGCTGGCCCACCCGAGCCTGTCAGGGCTTGCTAGTGGTTCGGGCATGTCAGGGTCAACAGCGTGGGAGAACAGCGTCAGGGCGCGTGCATACCTCGCCAGACAGGAAGACAGCGACGACATCCGCATACTCTCCCGCAAGAAATCAAACTACAGCGACATCAGCGGCAATAACGACATCCAACTGATATGGGAAAATGGCGTGCTGGCGATCCCGGCATCTGAAGACGCACTCGACAGGATCAACGCCACGACCCTCAAACATGCCATCATGGCCGAGGTCGATATTGCATGGGGCGAGAAGAACGCGTTCCGCAAACAAGGCGCACGAGGCTACAAAGTAGCCCTCCCACGGCAGCTACCAACACACAAACCTGCGGCTGTAATCAAGGCCGCAAATGCCCTCATAGCGGATGGAAATATCGTCCATATTGACCGTTACGGGTTCAAAACGGAAAAGAGCGTATAATGGTACATTTGGAGCATAACCCATTGAAATTGCGCGCGTTCTCAACATCGCGGTATCTGATTACACGCTTTCCTAATAACGCAATAGAATCAATGACTTAATCAATACCCCGATCTTCACCCCTATAGGGGGCGCAAAGATGTGCGCCCCATAGGTGTCTTGGGCAAAACACAACAAACAAAAGGGACATGGAAATGGCAACGAAAACAAAACGGCGGCGTCCCGATCGCATACTAGATCAGGGAGGCGTAGGCGACAGTGTTGCTGAGGCTATCCACCACGCCATTATGCCACTCGACAGAATAGCGACTGACGCGGAAACCAAATGGGGATGCGACCGCTTGCCAGAACTAGTCAGCCCTGAGATGGCCTCACGGTTTGGATCGGCCAAGGCGAAACTGGACGCGGCCATTGTTTTGAACGATCCGCAGGAGGTAATTAAACGAGCCGATGTTTTGGCGCGCGGCTGGGCGGCGATGGACACTGAGGCCACGCAACGTGGCAACGAGGCGCTGGTGCCTGACGTTTGGAGCTACACGACCGACGACGGTTTTAAGTGCGCTATTGCGCGATCTAACGCTGACGCTTTCAAAGCAATCAAAACAATGCCAGAATTTGAAGGTGTCGCGGTTTACTCGCTGGAAGAAGTGGGGCGCATTCTTGAAGCCAATACCCTGCTGAACGTGGTGAAGAAGAATTTCCCGGATGCTGTCGTTGAAGACATCCGCCCTAGACTGTCACGGCAATCGCTGGACAGTGACATACCTTTTTGAAAGGACAGGAACTATGGATTGGCCCGCAGATAAAATTAAACGGCGCAAAGTGGATGCGCTGATACCATACGCGAGGAACGCACGAACGCATTCTGACGAACAGGTGGCGCAGCTTGCAGCGTCGATAAAAGAATGGGGATGGACGACCCCAGTGTTGGTAGATGAGGATGGTGAGATCATCGCGGGGCATGGCCGCGTCATGGCGGCGCGGAAGCTGGGCATTGAGGAAGTGCCAACCATGACGGCGACCGGCTGGACGAAGGCGCAGAAGCAAGCCTACGTGCTGGCGGATAATCAGCTACCGCAGAACGCCGGGTGGGATATGGATTTGCTATCGGTGGAAATGAAAGACTTGGACGCGGATGGCTTCGATCTGTCCCTGATCGGGTTTGGCGATGATATGCTAGCCAATATGCTGGTTGATCCGACCGAAGGGCTGACCGATGAGGACGCGGTGCCTGACGTGCCGGAGAACCCGGTGACGGTGTTGGGCGACGTTTGGCTGATGGGCGATCATCGGCTGATGTGCGGAGATAGCACCAGCATTGATGCGGTGGAGCGGTTAATTAACGGGGCGCAGATTGATTTGGTTCATACTGATCCGCCTTATGGGATAAATGCCGTTTCTAAGAGCGGCGTATTGTCAGCCAACTACAGCGGAGACATTCTTGGTGATGATAATTCTGACGTGGCAAAGGACTCGTTCAGGCTAATATACGGGATGCTGCCAAACGCAAAGCACATATGGTGGGGTGCAAATTATTACAGCAGCGTTTTGCCAGACAGCGAGTGTTGGTTGGTGTGGGATAAGAACAACGGCGACTCTGACCAAACAGACTGCGAGTTAGCGTGGGGGAATTTCAGAAGCGTTGTTCGTCAATTCACGCAAGCGTCTGAAAAGACAAACCGAGTTCATCCGACACAGAAGCCCGTAAGTCTCATGGAGTGGATCATTAAACGCTTCAAATTGTCATCTAAAGCCATCCTTGACGTGTTTGGCGGATCAGGGTCAACGCTAATTGCCGCAGAGAAGTATGAAATTACTGGTTACATTATGGAACTCGACCCCAAATACTGCGACGTGATCGTAAAGCGGTGGTGTGACTTTACCGGGAAAGATGCTACGCTTGAGGCAAATGGTAAGTCTTTTTCGGTATTAGAAAAGGGATTGGAAGCAGATGCCGCGTAAACCAACGGGTAAACCAACGGGCCGTCCGCCGTTCAAGCCAACGGACGACGAGCGCAAACAGGTCGGTCAGATGGTGGCTGTCGGCATACCGCAGGAGCAGATTGCCATGGTGATCCGCGACGGCATCGATGCGGACACGCTTGCCAAGCATTTCAAGAAGGAAATCCGCGAGAGTAAGATACTGGCGAACGCCAAGGTTGGCGGGACGCTGTTCAACAAGGTTATGAACGGCGACACTTCGGCGGCTATCTTCTGGGCCAAGACGCAGATGGGCTGGAAGGAAAAGCAAGAGATAGAACATACCGGCAGGATTGAAACAATTGAGCGAGTGTTTGTTGATGGCAAAATTAACGATCCCGACGCCTAAAGCATTTCGGCCCCTGTTCCAGCCGGGATTGCGTTACCTCGGCGCACACGGTGGCCGAGGGTCCGGCAAGTCGCACCATTTTGCGGAGCGCATTGTGGACAGGATGATCGAAGACCCGACCATCCGTGCCGTTTGCATCCGTGAAGTCCAGAAATCCTTGCGTGAGTCGGCATATCGGCTGATAGGCGACAAGATCACCGCTCTCGGTGTTTCCGACCGTTTCAGAGTTATGCACGACCGGATCGAAACAACGCAGGGCGGTGTGGTTATCTTTATGGGGATGCAGGACCACACGGCGGAAAGTATTAAATCGCTGGAAGGTTTCCGCATTGCTTGGGTTGAAGAGGCTCAAACGCTGTCGGCTAAGTCGCTTGAGCTACTGCGACCGACCATTCGCTCGCCCGGATCGCAGATGTACTTCAGTTGGAACCCGCGCAACCGTCTTGATGCGGTTGACAAGTTCCTACGCGGCGATGACGTTCCCGAAGGCGCGGCGGTGGTGCAGGTCAACCACGACAGCAACCCGTGGTTTCCTAAAGCGCTTGAAGCAGAACGGGCGCTTGACCATCGTATGCGGCCCGACCGATACAGCCATATCTGGGAAGGCGACTACGAGCCGCAAGCGGTCGGCGCGATCTGGACAATGCGAGACATCAACGAGGGGCGTCAAACCGAGGTTCCGAACGATCTGTCACGCATCCTGATAGCCGTTGACCCGGCGGTGTCTAGTCACGAGCACTCAGACAGCCACGGCGTCATGGCGGTGGCGTCCAGCCAGTCCGGTCATGGCTACGTGCTGGAAGACGGCTCGACACGGGGCGCACCGGAACAATGGGCAAGGCGTGCCATCGCCCTGTACGACCGCTACGATGCCGACGGGATTGTGATTGAGAAGAATCAGGGCGGTGATATGTGCCGCCACGTCCTGAACAGCGTCCGCCCCGGCATCAATATCATCGAGGTCCACGCGACGCGGGGCAAACACGTTAGGGCCGAGCCTATCAGCGCGCTCTATTCGCTGGGCCGCATCCACCATGTCGGCACGTTTCCGCAGTTGGAATCCGAGATGTGCCAGATGACAGTTGCGGGCTACGAAGGCGATGGATCGCCCGACAGAGTTGATGCTATGGTGTGGGGGTTTACCGAACTATTCCCGAAATTGGTGAACAAAACTGGCGAGGTATACCGCCAGCAAGCGGTTGCTGATATGGATTACAATGTTATGAACTACGAGACCAACGACTACCGGGGCCGTCAAGCCGTGGCGATAGGGGAATAATATGGGTGGCTTACCACAGCAACCACAGAATAGCTTACCATCGCCACCTTCAGGTGTGGCTACTGTTAAATCATCGTTGGGGCTAACGCCGCAGGAAATGCGGATTGTCAAATACCACGATGACACTATTGCAAAAGGCACAGTTGGCAAGGATGACCAAGGGCGTCCCGTCACGGTTTACTCCACTGGCATAAAAATACCAGCGGGCGAACCAAACGCCGGTAAATTTGTCTCGGTTCCCGGTTACGACAACGTAAAGAAGGAAATTATGACTGAGGGCGAAGCATACAAACGTTGGAAATCTGAAATAGATTCAGGTCAATGGCCGGTATACAATAGCGGCGAAGAACTGAATGCTCGGTCAAAAGCTATGCATCAGATCATGGATATGGAATCTAAAAAAGCTACCAAGGCGAGGAAGTAGAGCTATGAGCAAAAACATCAAAACCCTGTTGACCGAAAGTTACAGGAAGATGGGCACGTCTAAGGGCGGCAAGAAGAAGTCTAAAGGCAATAAATGATCCGACCCATGACCGCGCAGGACATCCCGGTTCTGCTCGTATTGGGCGCGGAGATGCACAAGGAAAGCAGATATGCGAATCTGGACTTTGATCCTCAGAAGTTGTGGCAGCTTGGCGAGACGATGTTGGGCAACCCTGATTCATGGCTTGCGCTGGTCGTTGAACGCGATGGCGACATCATTGGATTTTGCTGCGGTTATGTTGCGCCGCATTTCTTCGGCACTGAACTAACCAGCGGCGACCTTGCGATCTATGTTGTGCCAGAGCAACGGGGCGGCACGATAGGCGCGCGGCTGGTGAAGAAATACACCGCTTGGTGCGAGGCGCAGGGCGTTCGAGAGCCGCTGCTGGGTGTGTCGGCGGGCATCACGCCTGACAGGACTGGGCAGCTATACGAGCGGCTGGGATACACCGAAAAATACACCATTTACAAAAAACCGACATCTGTGATATAGATCACTTAAGCAAATCTAATTTTGAAAGGTTTCAGCTATGGGCGGAATATTTTCAGCGCCAGCGGCACCAGTTGCTCCCCCACCTCCGCCGCCCCCGCCTGAAAAATCAGCCGGTGAAGTTCGTGCGGCTGAGCAAGACGCTCGCCGCCGTGCGGCTGGCGCTCGGGGCAGACAGTCTACGATTCTCACCGGCTCGCTAAACACTGGCGACGCAGAGGCTGGCGGCAAGAAGATGCTGCTTGGTGAATAATGGTTGATACCGTTCGCACAACAGCTTCGCTTCTTTCGGCTGTATTTCAGGACGGCCAAGCAGCTAACGCAATCACAGCAAACGATGTGCGGGACTTGATTGTTTCGTTGCGCCCCAGCTTTGGTGAATGCTCGATGCAGGGCAACTCGACTGAGACAGTTATTTCGGGCGCCGGTACATATGTGAAGATTGCTGGGACCACGGCGCTTTCTGGAAACGAACTTCTGTTTGACAACAACAGCACCAACACCGGGCGTTTGCGCTACATTGGCGCTCCGAACCGGGTGGTCACGTTCTCGGCGTCGCTCAGTTGCACAGCGGCGTCTAACAATCAGGTTATTTCTTTTAAGGCTTGGCTGTACGACACCAGCGGTTCTTCCGGGGCATTGCTTGCGCCGACACTAGTCACCCGCAAAATTACCGCGTCGGGAGAGCTCGGCGCAGTTTCTTTGCAGGGCAGCGCGTTGATGAGCAACAATGACTACATTGAAATCCACGGAACAAACGAAACATCAACGGCCAATCTGACCATTGCTGACTATAATCTCCAAGCTGTTGCGCTTCCAACCGTTTAAGGCATTGGCATGATAAGTCAGGAGCAAGTCGTCCATCTCGTAAAACGCAAGGGCAAATTGAAGGCCCAGCGAGGAACGTGGGAGTCTAACTGGCAGGAATTGACAAACCTTGTTCTGCCGAATGAGGCTGATTTCAACACTGAGCGGTCCAGAGGCGGCAAGCGAACAACGCATGTGTACGACAGCACCGGCATCCATGCGAATGAGATGCTTGCCGCTGGTCTGCACGGGATGCTGACAAACCCGGCGTCTAACTGGTTTAGCCTGCGAATCAAGGATGATCAGAGCAATCTAGCCGACAGCAGCGAGGCCAAGCAGTGGCTTGAAGACACGACGAACGTCATATTGTCTGAAATTGCAGCCCCGTCAGTAGCGTTTTCGTCTCATATCCATGAATATTATTTGTCGCTGTGCTCGATTGGTACGGCGTGTATTTTTATCGGTGATCCTGTAAATCGTGAAGGCGTTAGCTTCCGCGCAATTCACATCGAAGAAATCTTTATCGCTGAAAATGCTGACGGCATTATTGACACGGTATTCCGCAGCTTTGAGATGACCGTTCGCCAGATTGTTCAGAAGTGGGGCGAGAAGTCGCTTTCTCCGCGCATTGCCAAGATGTACGAGAAGAAGGATTACGATAGGCAAGTCCAGTTGCTGCATTGCGTGTATCCCCGTGAAGACATGGACAAAGGCAAGAAAGCTGCAACCATGCTTCCTGTTGCGTCGGTGTATATCGACGAAAAGGACAAGCACGTCTTGGCCGAAGGTGGCTTTGACGAGATGCCTTATATGGTGAGCCGCTGGTCTAAGGCGGTCGGTGAGGTTTTTGGAAGAAGTCCGGCAATGACGGCGTTGCCTGACATCAAGATGCTTCAAGAAATCATGAAAACCACTATCAAAGCGGCGCAGAAAGTTGTTGATCCGCCGCTGTTGGTTCCTGACGATGGCGTTCTGGGTCCAGTTCGCACTATTCCCGGCGGTTTGAATTATTACCGTGCGTCGTCCGGCGCGCGTATTGAGCCGTTGCAGACGGGCGCAAACATTGGACTTAGCTACGACATGATGAACGATTTGCGTGAGCGCATTCGAACCATGTTTTTTCTGGACCAGTTGCAGTTCCAAGGCGCACCGCGCATGACGGCAACGGAAGTTGTTGAGCGCACGGAGCGCACGTTGCGGCTGCTGGGGCCGACGCTGGGGCGTCTTCAGTCTGAGTTCCTTGGCCCGATGATTGAGCGCATTTACGGCGTTCTGTCACGCTCTGGCCGTCTGCCGGAACCGCCTGAGTCTATCGCCGAGCAAGAGCTAAAGATTGAATATGTGTCTCCGCTTGCGCGGGCGCAGCGTCAGAGCGAGACGCAGGGAATCATGCGAACCCTTGAGTTCATTGGCCCAATCGCAGGCATGGACCCGCAGGCTGCTCAGGTTGTTAAGGGCGCGGACACTGTTCGGCACATTGCGGAACTCAATGGTGTTCCGCCGATGTTGTTGAAGTCTGACGAAGAGTTGCTGGCAGAAGCCAAGGCGCAGCAGGAGGCCCAAGCGGCGCAGCAGCAGATGATGCAGGGCGCTCAAGTCATGGATATGATGCAAAAGGGCGCGAACGTGGCCAAAACAGCAGGAGAGGCTGGGTTGAATCTTGTCCAAAGTTAGCAAAGACGACTTTAAGTTTATCTTTTCATCTGAAGAGGGCAAGCGAGTTCTTTCCCATATTTGCCGCGAGTGCGGCGTTCTCCGGCCATCGTTTATTCCGGGCGAGGCGTTGGAAAACACTGCGTTCAATGAGGGCATGAGAAATGTCGCATTGATGATTCTTACGGCACTTGATGAAACCCCGGAACGTTTCTTAGAACTTTCACAGGAGATTGAGGCTAATGCCTGACGATATCGCACCTGCCGAAACGGCAGATAATGCAGAAGCAGTTAGTGAGCCGACACAGACTACAGAGACCAGCGACGATAGTTGGCGTTCGTCGTTGTCAGAAGAACTTCGGGACAATCCAAGTTTCTCGAAATTCAAGGACGTAGACAGCCTCGCAGCGTCTTACGTCAATCTGCAATCGCACCTTGGCCGGGATAAAATCGCCAAGCCGGTTACAGACAGCGACTGGGACGACGTTTACGAGTTTCTTGGTCGCCCAGAAAGCCCCGAAGAATACGAAGTTGCACTTCCAGAGGGCTTGCCTGAAGAAATAGCATCGCAATTTAATGATGAAACACTTTCTTCGTTTAAGCAGGAAGCGCACAAACTTGGCCTCAATGCCGATCAGGTCAAAAGCCTGATTGCGTGGCAGGCTGGCAGCATGGGTTCTCAGCATGATGCCTACAAGGGCATGGTTGACGAGTCTATGGAGCAGGGCGAGACCGCACTAAAGGCGGAGTGGGGTCGTGCTTACGATCAAAACATTGAGTTTGCCCGCAAGGCTTTTGAGGAATACGGCGGCGAACAGTTGGCTGCTAAGATGGAGTCTAGCGGACTAGGGAATGACCCGGATGTTCTAAAAGCGTTTGCCAACATTGCCAAGACAACAATGGCCGACAATGATTTGGCTGGACCGTCAAGCGGGACGCGGATGGCTTTGACGCCAGACGAGGCAAAGGCGGAGGCTTCCACAATTATGTCGCACCCTGCTTACATGGACAGGCATCACCCTGAACACGTTTCTATGGTCAAAAAAGTTCAAGGTCTGTTTAACCAAGCTTATGGTGAGTGATAATGGACGAGTCTGTTATCAAAATTGAGTGTTTAAGGCTTGCTCAAACGGGCAGCCCTGATGTTACAATAAGGGCCGCGCAGATTTATTATGACTGGGTGATGAAGTCAGAAAAGCCCAAACGAAGACGACCTCCCAAAAAGGATGTGGTTTTTTCAAATCACAATTAAGAAAAGCCCCGCTTTAGCGGGGTTTTTTTGTGTTTGCATGTATTAAATAAACAAGATAGTGTTGGGTTGCCTTTCTATAGGTGGACAATTCCTCTTGGAACCCGCACAAGCACGAAGGCAGCTTGGGCCGTCCTTGACGATAACCCTTAAACTACTGTTTCAACCTTTTAGGAGAAATCCGTATGTCTATTCAAGTGACAACGGCCTTCGTCGAGCAGTACAGCGCCAACGTTCAGCACCTTGTCCAGCAGGACGGGTCTAAGTTGCGCGGTTCAGTTCGTGAAGAGTCAGTAACTGGCAAGAATGCCTTTTTTGAGCAGATTGGAGCCACAGCGGCACTTCGTCGTACCTCCCGTCATTCCGACACCCCTCGTGTTGACACCCCTCATGCGCGCCGTCGCGTTTCGCTTGAGGATTTTGATTGGGCCGACCTCATTGATAATGAGGACAAGGTTCGCATGTTGATTGACCCGACTTCCGACTATGCCCGCGCAGCGGCTATGGCTATGGGTCGTGCAATGGACGAAATTCTTATTGATGCCGCTCTTGGCAATGCCTTTACCGGCGTGTCTGGCGGAACCACTGTTGCAGGGCAGACGGCTATTGCTAACGGCGGAACTGGGCTTACCCTTGCTAAACTCCTTACTGCTAAGGAAACTATGGACGGTGACGATGTTCCTGAGAATGGTCGAGTCATTGTTTGCACTTCCGATCAGGTTTCTGATCTTTTAAACACGACTGAAATCAAAAGTTCAGATTTCAATACGGTTAAGGCACTTGCTCGCGGTGAATTGGATTCGTTTTTAGGTTTTCAGTTTATCTCAGTAAATGGCAAGCGCACTGACGGCACCAAGCTGGTTCCGGTTGCAGCCGGGACGACCCATCGTCGTTGCTTTGCATTCCAGAATGATGGAATGCTTCTTGGTGTCGGTGCTGACATGACAACGAAGATTTCAGAGCGTGCGGACAAAAACTATGCAACGCAGGTCTTTTGCTCAATGAGCATTGGCGGCACTCGCATGGAAGAAGCTCGCGTCCTTGAAATCTTGTGCGTCGAATAGGAGGACATGAAAAATGACTGTACTTTATAGCGCAGAAATGAGTGGGCTGGCTGATGTTCCGGTTAGCCTTCCGTCTGGCGGTATTGTTGATGGTAATGTCCGCGTAAAGCGGGCCACCATCACGCTTAACACTCAGACGACCTCGGACACCATTGTTATTGCGAAAGCTCACGAGGGCGAGTCTTTCCTTTACGGTGTCATCAACGCCAGTGCAACTCTCGGCGGTTCCGCCACGATTGCTATTGGCGTCACCGGCACTGTTGGTAAGTACCGAGCAGCGGCTGGTCACACTGCTGTAAGCGTTCCGACGCTTTTCGGCGTCAATGCAGGAGTGGCAACAGTTGCCGCAGAAGAAGAAATCTTTATTACTATTGCTGGTGCGAGCCTTCCGGGTTCGGGTCGGTTGGTTGTGGATATGTACTTTTCCGCGACGTAATAAGGTTGGGGAGGCTTCGGCCTCCCCACACTTTACTTAGGTGTTAGCATGGCGACTTCCGTTGTTCAGATTGTAAACAATGCTCTAGTCAAGATTGGTGCAAATGCCATTTTGACACTAACTGAAGACAGTGAAGCGGCTCGTGCCGCTAATCTTATTTATGAGCAAGTTCGCGACGCTTGCATTCGCGACCATGTTTGGAATTTTGCTGTCAACCGCGTGGAGTTGGCGCAGAACTCCGTCGCCCCAGCTTTTGGGTTTGCTTACCAATACAGCGTTCCGTCTAATTGCCTTCGGGTTTTGCAGATGGAAAATATAGATATGTTTTATAAGATCGAAGGCGGCAAGCTGCTAACGGACGAAGGCACTGCGAAGATTTTATATTTAGCTCGCGTTGAAGACGTAAACTTGTTTGACGCTATGTTTGTTGAGGCCCTGTCTGCCCGGCTTGCGGCTGAATTGTCAGTCACGCTTTCGGAAAGCAACACGCTTTATTCAAATATGATGGAAATGTACCAACGCAAAGTTGCGGATGCCCGCTCTATGGACGCGCAGGAAAGCGGTTATCTGGAGGTTGTTGCGGACACATGGCTAGACAGCCGCAGCGGTTATTCTGCCGGTTCCGGTGTTAGCGTAAACGGGAGTCCGTAAATGGTGCGCTCTGCGCCGATATTTACTAATTTCACGGCTGGCGAACTTTCGCCCCGCCTTGAAGGCCGCGTGGACCTTCAGAAGTACAACAACGGTTGCCAAACGCTTGAAAACATGATTGTGCAAAAGCACGGTCCAGCCTCCCGGCGGGGTGGGTTCTACTTTTCCGCAGAGGTAAAAGACAGCAGCAAAAGGACTCGCATTATTCCGTTCGAGTTTAGCTCTACTCAGGCTTACGTCATTGAATTTGGCGATCAGTACGTTCGGTTCTACAAAAACTATGGTCAGATTCAGTCTGGGCCGTTTGATGAGGTGTTTGCGGCAGAATTTAATGTTGGCGCAGCATACGAGGTATCAACTCCGTATCTTGAAGCAGAACTGTTTGAGTTGGTGGTTACGCAATCTGCTGACGTTCTCTACATAGCGCACCAGAACCACGAGCCGCGCACGCTGTCTCGAACCGGGGACACAAATTGGGCCTTAGACATCATTCAGTTTCTTGATGGCCCATACGACCCTGTGAACGCTACCGAGACAACGTTCGGGCTTTCGGCTACGTCAGGGACCGGAGTTACGGTAACGGCCTCTGCGGTCACTGGAATCAATGACGGGGCAGGGTTTCTTGCAACGGACATTGGGCGTCTGATTAGGTTTGAGGACGCGGCAAACGACCAGACCTATCTTGAAATTACTGCACGAGCGGACACAACGCACGTTACGGCTGACTTTATTGGCCCAGACGCATCCGCAACTACAGCCGTCACGGGCTGGCGGCTAGGCTCGTTTTCCGAAACAACCGGCTACCCGTCTGTTGTGACGTTTTTTGAGCAAAGATTAGTCTACGCGGCGACAACAAACCGTCCGCAGTCAATGTTTTTCTCTGTTTCGGCTGATTACAACAACCACGCCCCGACTGACACAGACGGGGTGGTTTTAGACGACAGTGGATTTGTCTATACCATTGCAACCGATCAGGTAAACACAATCCGCTGGATGAGGGCTGGTAGGGTGTTGTCTGTAGGCACTGCTGGCGGCGAGTTTGTGGTTTCTCAGGGTGATCAGAACAGCCCGCTATCGCCAACCAACACGCGAGTTGTTCGTCAGACCACGTTTGGCAGCGCCGCTGTAACGCCGCCGCAGGTTGGAAGCTCTGTTCTATTCTTGCAGCGCGCCAACCGCAAATTGCGTGAATACGTCTATCAATTTGAAACAGACGCGTATACCGCGCCTGACCTTGCTATTCTGTCGGAGCACATTACTGAGGGCGGTGTTGTTGACATGGCCTATCAGCAAGAGCCAGACAGTGTTGTTTGGATGGTTCGATCTGACGGCGTTTTGCTTGGCATGACATACGAACGCGCTCAAGACGTTGTAGGTTGGCACCGTCACATTGTTGGCGGAGCTGATGCCAAAGTTGAAAGCGTTTCTGTAATTCCAAACACAACCGGCAGCCGCGATGATCTCTGGGCGGTTGTTCAGCGCACGATAAACGGACAATCTGTTCGTTACATTGAGTTCCTGACCCGAGGAATGCCGGAGGTTTCTGTAAACACACGAGCCGCTACATATCTTGACTCTATGCTGACCTACGAGGGCGGCGCGGTTTCGGCAGTGTTTGGGCTGGACCATTTAGAGGGTCAGACCGTATCAGTTCTGGCAAATGGTGCAGCGCACCCAGATCGAGTTGTCTCCGGCGGATCAATTACATTAAATGGATCATACGCTATTGTTCATGTTGGGCTGCCGTACACATCCACGCTGCAAACCATGCGGATTGAGGCGGGGGCAAAAGACGGCACGGCGCAGGGTAAGAAGAAGCGCATATCCCGGATTACTTATCGGCTGTATGATACACTTGGTTTGAAGCACGGACCCAGCGCGGATCGCCTAGATATTATTCCATTCCGGTCTAGCGCCGACGACATGGACGAGGCACCGGCACTGTTTACCGGCGACAAAGAGGTTGAATTCCCGCGTAACTGGGATAAAGACGGATATATTTTCTTAGTGCAGGACCAGCCGCTGCCATTTACTATTCTGGCTATTATGCCAGAACTTAACACGACGAAGGTTTGATATGTGTACTGGAGCAGAAATAGCGCTTATTGGAACCATCGCGTCAGGCGCTGGCACGGCGGTTAGTACGCTTGGCGCAATTCAGCAGGGCAAGTCGGCTCAGAATCTTGCTAATTACAACGCGCAGATTGCACAGAACGACGCCATTGCGGCGCGTCAGAAGGCCGAGTTCGACGCTAGGGCGCAGGATCGTCAGGCAAGGTTGTTCGCGGGCAGTCAGCGGGCCTCTATGGCCTCCACAGGCGGTGAATTGCTGGACATGGGCGACGTTCGGGACATGAGCGCGGAAGAAGCCGAGCTTGAAAACCTTACAATCCGATACGGTGGCGATATGGGCTTTCGAGCAGGGCAGCAACGCGCGCAGTTGGCAGGTTTTGAAGGCGCAGTGGCGAAGCAAAGGGCCACGGGCGCGGCGGCTAAATCACTTCTGACGGGCGCATCGTCTACGGCGCAGCTTGCCGGTAAGATTAAATAAGGACAATAGAATGGCAATGGTTCCGACATATACAAACAAAGCATCTGTCCCCGGCAGCACCGGGATGCGGAACGTTCCGTTGTCTCTGGCAACAAGCCCGCTTAGTGGCATGGGCGAGGGCATAACGCAGGCTGCCTCGGCGCTTGACGCGGCTGCAACGCGCATTCGGAACCGTGAGGATATTATTAGCTCTGCGGTAGCTAACGACCAGTTCGAGCAAGATACGTTGGCGTCTTACAATTCCGCACTTGAAGCCGGTAACATTCTTGATCCGCAGCTGAATACGATTGGTAATTTTAACGCTGAAATGGAACAGCGAATTATGCAGACCGTAAGGAATTTCAACGGAACCGCAAATGCAGGGGCGGCTCTTGAGGCAAATCTGCGGAGTCGTGCTGGTCAATACGCTAACCAGATGATTCAGTATCAAAACACTGAACAGCGCAAATTTATAACAGGGAATGCACAAGACGAAATTGCGCCTATTGCTGCGATGGTCGCCCAAAACCCCGGAAATTTGCGTAGTTCGTTTGACCAAGTTGACGCCATTGTCAATAAATATGCAGACGCGTTAGACCCCGCGTCAGAGCGCAGCCTTCGTGACGCCGGGAGGTCCGCAGTTATGGAGCAAGGTGTTGTCGGGTTACTTAATCGCGGCGCTTGGCAGGACGCACGGGCCTTGATTTTAGACAACCCGGTTCTTGCAAAATATCTTGATCCGTCAAAGAAAGATCAATTCAACAGACAGATAGCTAATTTCGCGCAGGCCGAAAACAAATCTCGCGTTGAAATGGCGGCGCGTGAGGCCACGGTCAACCGTCTTGTCGCAAGCGGCATTCAAGTTGATCCGAGCAAGGTCATGAACTTTGTCATGGGGGCAGACCTTGCTCCTGATGCGACGCTGGGCGAAAAAATTGCGCGTAACGCAGCCGATCTTGGCATTAGCGAAGAAGAACTTAGAGAGATGCCCCTTGCTCAGAGAATTGCGCTGGCTGGTGATCCAAATATTAAATTTGAGGTTCCGGTAGTTGACTACAACCAAGACCGACTTCCTGACGGGAGACTTTCAGTTCAAGGTGCGCACAAAGAGGCTGAAAAATGGCTTTCTCCTGTCCTTGATATGTACAAAAACATGGCCAAAGTGCAATCACAATATGATCTGTGGGAAGCTGGAAACAAATCAGCTGGGCTTGGTGTTCTGAATTTTTATCTTAAGATGATCGATGAAGGCGCAGTTGTGCGAGACTCTGACATTAAGTTAGCTGGCACAACGCTTTCTGCGTCAAATAGATTTAGGTCATATATAAACTCTCTGGCCGTAGGCGAAGCAGTTGCGGACAGCCTAGTTGAAGAGGCGTTCTTAGCGTCTCAGGGGTTCAAGGATATTGGCCTTGATCTAACGAAGGGCTTTATAGATGACATTTTGGAGGACACTGGATACAGACCAAACGAAATTGGTATGCGAGGACAAACATATCAGATTCTTTTTGAAGGTGTAAAAGCCACTCCGAGAGTTCCTTCCGGCGGCGACCCTGCCGTCGCCGCTGCCGACCCTGCTGCTGCTGCCGACCCTGCCGCCGCCGCCGACCCTGCTGCCTCCGTCCCCGCTGCACCAGCCGCTGCGCTAGTTGAACCCAGCGTCATAGTTATAGAACGAGATGCTAACGGAACATTAGTGGTCGGGAAATAACATGGCGGAGCCTCAAACATTAGACCTTCTTGGCGGTCAAATTGATATGGATCAGGTTGCTGGTGCGCTTTCTGCGTTAATCCCGCAGCAAGAGCAGGCATTGCCAACCGAAGAGGTAGAGCCGGTTCAAATGGCTTCTGCTGAAGTGCCTGCCGAAGTTCCGGTTGAACAGGCACCTGCAGAACCTGCGCCAACAGAACCCGATTCTGTAGGGCCAGCGCCTGTAGAACCAACGCCTGTTGCACCAGCCGCAGTGCCGCAAGTGAAGATATTTGAATATGAAGGGCAAATTTTCCGTCTTCCAGCGGATGTGACTCAAGAAGAGCTTGATCAAATCATTTCCCAACACGAAAGCACGCCAGCATACGCCGCCCAAAAGGCTCAGAGGGACAAATCTTGGGAACGGGAAAACATCGACAGCGAAAGCGGCGCGCCGGGTTTGGTTAGGGCTATGGTCGGAGAGCTAGAAACCACGGACGAAAAGCTGGCTACATTAAACAACTATTACCCCGGAACAGTTCCGTATGGTGAAGACAATTTCCTGTTTTTTGACCCAGATACCAAAAAATTTACGATATACAACCCGCCGGGACTAGATTTAGGAGACGCCGCTAGTCTTGCCAAAACAGGTCTTGAAGTAATTGGTGGAACGGTCGGTGGTCTTGTCGGGACTTTATTGGCTGGTCCGGGAGCGGGGACTTATGGCGGAATAATTGCTGGCACTGAGTTTACAGCGAGGGCATTCGACACCTCTGCGGGCGTTTTTGGTGGCCGCGTAAGAGCGCCAAAAACTATTGCTGGCGAATTTGCGGAAAGCGGAACTCGTGCTGTCTTAACTGCTGGCGGCGAAAAAGGTGGGCGCATGTTGGCCGAGGGCGGCAAGCGTGTTTTGACGGGAGTTTCGCCCACAGTCCGTAACGCGGCTTCTGATTTGATTGCAAAGTTTGAATCTCTTGGGATTGAGCCGGTCGGCGCTGCAATTGGTCGTAAAGGTATGCTTGGACGGATGGGTGCTGGTCTTGAGCAAAGGATGGCCGCAGCGCCCATCATGCAAAAACAGGCTGAGAAAGTTGTTGTTCAGTTGGATGACGCCTTGCGTGGTATTGCATCCAAAATGGGGCAAGTGCGAACACCTAATGAAGCCGGTGCGGCGGTAAAGGCATCTGTTGAGGCCGCTGAAAAGCGCGTTAAAGAAGGGTTTCATAAAAAATATACTGAAGTCTTTGATGAAATTGGTGCAGACGCTCCGGTTGAGCAAATGACTGCACTGAACTCTGTTCTTGAGCCGTTCATAGCAGACTTTGTGGAGCTAACCGCTGACGTAGCTCCAGAGGGTGCAATCTTTAAACTCGTAAACAAATACTCTCGATACGCCATAATGGCTGAGAGCGGGGAGCTTACGTTTAAGCAATTAAGGGACATCAGGACTATCCTTAGAGAAATCAAGAAAGGGGCAGTAAAGTCTGGAACGGAAGGTGACTATGATTCTGCGGTTCGCAAAATCTATGACGCAATAACCGACGACCTATCCGTAGCGGCAAATTCTGTTCGGCCTGACCTTGGCGGCAAATTAAAAGCCATCGACACTGAACGCGCTATTTTTGCGGATACAGCGCAGAAAACTTTTGACAAAATAAGAAAGTTTGATGCCGACAATCAGGCTTATGAATACATTATGACTTCCGCAAAAGGCACTGGCAAAGAGGGCATTAAGGCACTCCAGCGTCTTCGGGATAACTTTACTCCAGAAGAGTGGGGGGATGTTGCTGGGTCCGCCCTTTATAACCTTGGTCGTGAAAATACTGGGACGCAGGTGGGCGATGTGGCAGAGTTCAGCGTTGCAATTTTTATGAGGAACCTGTCGCAAATCAAAAAGAATGGCCCCGAGGGAATGGAGGCGCTGTTCGGCGGCACTCAGTTTGCAGGGGTGTCCGACAACTTGATGAATCTCGTTGATGTTGTTGGGGCGCTCAAAGAGGTCAAACGCTATACGAACTTTTCCAACACTGCTGGCGCTATTGATCAGATGATTTTTTGGGGTTCTTTGACGGGCGCGGGGGAGCGAGTAATAACTGGTGAACTCGGCACGGCTGCTGCAATGGTCACCGGAAGCGTTCTTGCCCCAGTTGGTGCCGCCAAACTTATGACAAACCCCGGTTTCATCAAATGGCTGGCAACACCGGCTACTGAAATATCCAAGGACGTGGGGGCACATATGGGTAGGCTTGCAGCCCTTTCTGCGGCAGAGCCGGAAATTCAAGAAGAACTGCGTCAATATTACAGCGCAATTCGATCATATACGGGCTACAATGAGCCAGCGAACGAAGGAACCGCACGATGACGATTTCCAGTACCACAAATACGGTTTCCTACACAGGGAACGGATCAACTACGTCTTTTGCCGTGACTTATGTATTTTTCGGCACCGGCACGACTGCTGAAATTGAGGTCGTTGAGGTTGTAATCGCGACCGGAGCGGAGACCGTCAAATCAAACGGCTCTGACTTTACGGTTTCTGGTGGTTCCGGCGCGACCGGCACGGTAACAGCGGCAGTGGCTCCGGCCAGTACGGTTAAATGGGTCATCAACCGAGCCACAACGCAAACGCAGGAAACGGATTACGTTGAAAACGATCCGTTCCCGGCGGAGAGCCATGAAGAGGCGCTTGACCGGCTTACGGCTGTTGACCAAGAGCAGCAGCGCGCGTTGGAGCGCACGGCGCAGCTTCCTGACGGCTACACAGGATCGTTTGATCCTACGTTGCCCACTGCAATTACCGGCGGCACGGTTCTTGCGTTTAATGAAGCCGCCACGGCTTTTGAAACTGGCCCGACCACAGCCGCAATTAGCGGTGCTGCGGCAAGCGCGACGGCAGCGGCGGCCAGCGCGACAGCCAGCGCAAGCAGCGCAACGGCTAGTGCTAACTCGGCCACGGCTTCGGCGGCGTCTGCTGCTACGGCAGAAACTCACGCGGGAACTCAATCCGTTGATCTGTTTAATGGCACAGGTTCGCAGACCGCATTTACGCTGTCGGCCACTCCGGCAAGCGAAAACAATACCAGCGTCTACATCAGCGGCGTGTACCAGCAGAAAAACACTTATTCTGTTTCCGGGACGACACTGACGTTCTCGACTGCCCCGCCTTCCGGCACTGGCAACATTGAGGTTATGCACATATCCACGCAGTCGCTTGGCGTGGACCCGTCGATCGGTTCAGTAACGACCGGTGCGGCGGGGAGCAGTGCGGCGGTTTCGATCACGTCCGGTGGCGTTTTGTCGTTTACGATACCGAAGGGTGATAACGGTGCGACCGGATCGACGGGATCGACGGGATCAACAGGCTCGGCGGCGACCGTCGCGGTTGGGTCAACGACAACCGGCGGCGCTGGCACCAGCGCATCTGTCGCTAACAGTGGCTCATCGTCTGCTGCAACCTTCAATTTTACCATACCAAAAGGCGACCAAGGGACAGCTGGCAACGCGGCAACAATTGCAGTTGGCACGGTGACAACCGGCGCGGCTGGAAGTAGCGCAACCGTCGTCAACGGAGGCTCGTCCAGCTCGGCAACATTTAATTTTGCTATCCCGCGCGGCGATACCGGGGCTACCGGATCGACCGGAGCCGCCGGATCCAATGGCGTGTTTTCGGCAATCGCTTCTCAGGCTGAGGCCGAGGCTGGCAGTGACAATGTTAAGGGCATGTCCAGCCTGCGCGTCAAGCAAAGCATCGACGCCAACGCAGCGCCGGTCACCCTTGCTGGGTCGCTTGATTATCTAACACTCAGTGGCCAAGAAATCACACGAGGCGCAATCGTCCTGACGACCGACGTTTCAGGCACATTGCCAGTCGCCAACGGCGGTAGTGGCGCAACATCACTGACCGACGGAGGTTTATTGCTCGGAAGCGGCACTGGTGCAATTACAGCTATGGCTGTCCTCGCAAACGGCGAAATGATTGTCGGTGACGGTACTACCGATCCGGTCGCGGAAAGTGGTGCGACGCTGCGCACGTCGATTGGCGTTGACGCCGCTGGCACGGATAACTCCACAAACGTAACTCTCGCTGGATCGCTCGATTATTTGACGATCAGCGGTCAGGAAATTACGCGTGGTGCGATTGTTTTGACGACGGATGTTTCCGGTACGCTGCCCGTGGCGAACGGCGGTATCGGCGCAACATCTTTAACTGACGGCGGCATTTTGCTTGGCTCGGGAACGGGCGCTATTACAGCTATGTCAGTGCTTTCCGACGGTCAGATGATTGTTGGGGACGGTTCTGGTGATCCTGTTGCTGAGAGTGGCGCAACACTACGCACATCGATTGGAGTAGATGCTGCGGGGACGGATAATTCCACGAACGTCACTCTCGCCGGTTCTCTGGACTACCTCACGCTGAGTGGGCAGGAAATTACGCGAGGTGCAATTGTACTCACAACAGATGTGAGCGGCACATTACCTATCGCCAACGGAGGCACAAATGCCACGAGCGCAGGTGCGGCGCTAACCGCGCTTGGTGCAGCGGCGCGCGGTGCGAACTCTGACATCACCTCGATCACAGGACTAACGACGGACCTGACGGTTGCTCAGGGTGGAACGGGTGCTGGGACGTTTGCGGCCAACGGAATTTTGTTTGGAAATGGCACGAGTGCGATTGGCGCCACTGCCGTAGGGACTGACGGGCACGTCCTCACATCGAACGGGTCTGGTTCTGCTCCGACATTCCAAGCCGCTGCCGGTGGCGGTGGCGCGACAAGCATCAATGGTTTGTCGGATGCAGCGGCAAGCGGAACTAATTCGCTCTATTTAGGCACAGACGTGGGCAACGGGAACACTGCCGCAAACACCGGCGTAGGCCAGCAAACTTTGCAAGCGCTCAACGGCAGTGCTTATGGAAACGTCGCTGTAGGGCAAAAAGCCGGAAAGTCGATCACCAGCGGTTTGAATAACGTCGCGCTCGGCATAAAAGCCTCTGAAGACCTGACCACGGGGTCCGACAATTTCTGCGGCTCAGTCGATGCAGCGAAATCTCTGACCAGCGGGTCTGATAACATAGTCATCGGCGCAAATGACTGTGGTGAAAATTTGAGCAGTGGCACCCATAACACAATACTGGGAAGCACTGCCGGGAAGGCAACGGCGACAAATATTGGCTGCACTATAATTGGATTTAGTGCTAATCCCTCAAGTAATAGTGTCAACCATGAAGTAACATTGGGCAGTAGTAGCGTCGGCGCACTCCGCTGCCAAGTAACCAGCATCACTGCACTGTCAGATCGCAGAGATAAAAAGGATATTGTGCCGCTATTACTTGGTCTTGACTTTATCAATACTTTGAACCCTGTGAAGTTTACGTGGGACATGCGCGATGGCGGCAAAGTCGGGCAGCAAGAGGCCGGATTTATCGCGCAGGAGCTTGACGAAGCGCAGGTCGCAGCCGGTGCTGAGGATTTTCTGGATATTGTGCTCAAGGAAAACCCTGAAAAGCTCGAAGCCGCACCCGGCAAGTTGATACCGGTTTTGGTCAAAGCCATTCAGGACCTGTCAGCCGAAGTTGAAACATTAAAGGAGCAAGTCAATGGATGATGATCTCACCGAAGAAGATATTGCCCGTCGATACAGAGCCGCGATGGGGAGTGTAACGATGCTTAATGAGGTCGCCGCTGATCCTGACGCATTTGCAAACGATAAAACAATTGTGGCGCGAAACGTTGAGCATTTGAAACTCGTCGTTGAGTGGGATTTCTGGACGGACGAAGACCTGACACCGTTTCACAATGCAATTGCATCAAACGCATAGGAGATTCCGATGGCACTCACAAAGGTCACAAGCGGCGTTCGCACCATTGCCTCGGGCGAGGTCGTAACTGCCAGCATCGCGGACGATGCAGTTACCCTCGCCAAGATGGCACCCGGAACCGATGGAAACCTCATCACGTACGATGCGTCCGGAAATCCGGCGGCGGTAGCAACTGGCAGCAGCGGCCAGATCCTAACTTCTCAAGGCGCTGGCGCTGCGCCCGTTTTTGCGAGTGTCGCCGCCAACATCACGCTTGCGACACGCCAAGCGACAACCAGCGGCAGCGCGATAGATTTTACTGGCATCCCCGCCGGGACAAAGCGGATCAACATACTATTCGCAGGTGTGTCAACCAACGGCAGCGCGCAATTGCTAGTCACAATCGGCGATGCCGGTGGCCTTGAAACCAGCGGCTATCTCAGTTCAATCAGCTATGGCACTGCCTCCGCAAGCACAACCGCGGCTTTTTTAGCGATTGACGCCAACGCGGCGTCGGAAATTTGGTCGGGGACCATGACAATGCACTTGGCAAACGCAGCAACGTACTCGTGGGTGTCGAGCAGCATCCTAGCCGATGCTGGCGCAGTCACACGCATACAGGGCGGATCAAAGTCACTGTCCGCTGAGTTGGATCGCCTCCAAATCAAAACGACTGACACCTTCGACGCAGGTACGATCAACATCAGCTATGAGGGGTAGGCGACGTGCGCGCCGCCCTCGTCATCGCAGCGTGCCTGTTTACGACGCCGGTTGCTGCGCAGCAGCAGATTATTTGCGTTAAAAACGACAAGGATATGCAAGAGCAGATGGCGAAGCATGATGAGACGCTGAGATTTATTGGCGTTAACAAGCTCGGACAGATTTTCTTTGTGTTTGCAGGAAAAGTCAGATGGACAGTGTGGTTTGTGAGACCGGAAGGCGCTATCTGCACCGGGC
>Ga0207896_1000035_pt1 | contig 34157 bp, 39 predicted proteins | sample LinPmetageLP36_FD_184049 | JGI IMG/M metagenome (GOLD analysis project Ga0207896, IMG submission 184049) | Marine viral communities from the Pacific Ocean - LP-36 (SPAdes) | ecosystem: Environmental > Aquatic > Marine > Oceanic | place: Pacific Ocean | collected 2010-06-15 | reverse complement strand
TCTACACCTAGCACATCCATTTCAGCACGTCTGCTTGGAGTGTATGCAGAACCTTGAGGGTACAATCCATCTACCTCTCTAGGTTGTCGAACTGGTTCTTGTCTAGGTTGTCGAACTGGTTCTTGTACTGCTTGCTGTGGAGGACGATAAGACGTTTCTAAACCATAATCCTCACTAGCGATTTGACGCATCTTATTAGTAGTATTAAATGTTGGTCGTTTCTCAAACTCTAAGGCATCCATTTCTGCTTCGAGTTCACGCATACGTTGTTGTCTAAGTTCAATTTCTGGCGCAAAAGAAAAAGGGTCTAATGGCTCGACCGGCTCACTTGATTGACTACCACCACCACCACCACTACCAGATGACGTTCGTATGGTTTTCTTTGCTCGACTTTTAAGTTCTGCATCCATGTCACCAGGAAGTGTTCTATTGAATGTATCTAGTTCGGTTTGTTGTTCTGAAGAAAAAGTGTTTTGCTCACCTATCTTTTTATCAACTAAAGCAACAGCATCATTGTATGTTTGTAAGTCTTGCATTTCTCTAGCAGAAATAATAGATGGGGCATATTGTTGTAAGTTAGTTCCGGCTTTTTCTGCTGCTTTTAAATTTGCTCTTTCTCTTAACAATTTTGCTTTTGTATTCTCAGAACGACTAATACTGTTTTGGTAATCTTTTATTACTCCTTGTCTAGTTGGGATACTTTGAGTAGTACTTGTGCTACCACCACCACCACCACCACCACCAGTTCTTTGTCTAGCACTTAATGATTGAAAGTCACGTTCTCGTTTTTCATTTATGGTCAACTCTTTAACACGCAAGTCTGCAATGTTTTGACGTTCTGCATCTATCTGCTTCAATAAATCTTGCTGAAGTTGTTGTTGTCTTTGTTGCCTATCTTGAAACGACAGCTGTTCTTGTTCTATTTGTCGAAGTGCTTCCTTTTGTGCTTCTTTAATAAGCATGTACTTCTGTTGCGTTACAAGGTCTGCCCAGGATTGTCCATTACTGGTTTTGCGAGGGTCACGTCCACTACCTGTGATGACATATACACCACGTCCACCTACTTGTTGAATAGCCATGTTATCTCACTTGTCCTGGAAGGGTGTTTAATAATCCTTGTCGTTTAAGTAATGCAAATTGTTCTGGAGTCATTGTTGACATGTCATATCCAGTATACATCTGATCATATAACTGTGCATCAGTTCCAGTAGGCATTTGTACTGGTATATTAGTTGCCATTCCAAGCATTTCTTGTTCTTCGGGGTTTATATTGTATTCTTCCGATGCAATCTGTTGTCTATTGGGACTTGCCAGTAGAGCTTGAGCAGCCTGTGTTCCGACTTCTTGTGCTGCTGCTATGCTACTTGCATTTTGTATTTGATTCTGACTCATTCCACGTAACATTCGATCCATACCTAACTGCCCAACATATGTTTCAGCACCAGCTTGGAATGGAGCTACAGCACCTTCAAACCTTCTACGTCTGTATTCACCTTGTGCTGCTTCAAGGTCTTTTATTTCTTGCTCTTGTTCTGCTTGACGTGATAAATCCATACCTAGCACTTGCGATGCCAAGTCTGCTTCTAGACGTTGCCTTCCTTCATCAGCCATCTGTTGACCCAGCAATGCCATTTGTGGTTGTGCAGAAGGCTGTGTAAGCCTTCCCCTTTCTGCTTCTGCATATGACTGTGCTTGTTGACGTGTTCCACGCATCTGCCCTTCAATGGCATCACGCTCGGCTTTCGTCAATCCCAACGCACCCATCTCTTGTTTGCGTTGCATTTCACGAAGTCTTTTCTTTTGATCACGTTCGTATCTACTTGGAATAATGTCTGGAAGTGCGCCTATTCCAGTACCAGCACCAGCAGCAAGTGCCATTTTTCCAACCCCAAGTCCACCGGCTTTTGCTGCTAATGAAAGTCCACCGGCTTTTGCTGCTAATAAAGCAGCCGTTGATAATCCTACACCTACTGGCATTTCTCACCTACACATGAAAAGTTTCTATTGTAAAAGTTTGACAGTTGATATTGCCCTTCTCTATCTTTGCATTGACTGCCACTGAGAACTTATATCTACCTGTACTTAATGTTAGCATACGAGTAATCATTATGCTTCTATGACCTGCTGGTTGACCACTTATTCCACCATCAACAGCTGGTAATGGAGCAGAAGGAGTAACAGATACATTTTCAAATACATATGCTCTTGTGCCATCAAATCTTGTAATCAATCCATTCTTTTCATATTGAAGTACAAATTGATTATCCCAAAGATTTTGTCCAGGACTTTTAGTAACTGTACTGTTTGGTTGACCTAGTGCTTTGGCATAGAAAGTAATCATAATTTTAGTATTGTCTTTAACAATAACTACTTCTGCACCAGTGTTGCTTAAAGCTTGGTAGTCTTGAACTGTAGCACTGACTTGATTACTGCTTTTAGTGGTGCTGGTGAACCAACTATATTCTTGTGGTAATCGTATTTTTGCCACACCTTGTATAGTCTTAGAAACAAAGTCAGCAGTTTGTACAGAAGTAATAAGACGAGGGGTAGCAATACTCTCTCCAACAACGGTATCAGTAGCCAAGTCCCCAGCAACGATTTCTTGATTGACATATTCTTTAAGTGCCTTCTCATTTGATGCGTGATTGTCTGCTGACAACACAGTGTCGTTAGCATACGTATATTGTTTAGTATACCCCATCAGTTCTCCACAACAATCGCTTGTATATGATTGTGTTGTATATTTATTCGATTATTGGTTAAACCAACACATGCTTGAAGTTCAATAGAATCTATGACGTTGCCAGGTGCAAGTGTATACAAGCCACTAAAAGAAAAACTTCTATAATACATTTTAAATGTGGTTGACAATGTTTGATTTGTTATGGCTGCTTTTGGAGTAAAACTATATGTGCAGTTTGCCATGTCAACAGTTGTTGGAGTTCCAGATCCATTTAAAGACATTAACAATCGAAAAGCAAACGTGTTGTAGTTTATTTGACCACTTGTCCCATTCCCATCATTACTTGCTGTTAAGACCGTTTCTGCTATTAAACCACTCGCATGTACTCTTACAACTACATTTCCATGTGTACTGTAGTTAGGAGTAACTTTACTCTTTGTTCCACTAACATTTTCAATAGTTGTAAACGTTGTACTGGTTGTAGGCCAATCGGCTGTTCCATCATAATCAAACGTGTATAAACTTGTAATACTGTTGCTACTACTAAAGTGTTTACGTTGTGCCCATTCTGTATCTAGGTTTACATCTTGTATTGTATCAGCAGCAACACTATTATATACAGCATTAAGTTCTGATGCGCTTGGTGCTTGTCCACCAACAAAGTATTGATTACCAATCTTACCCATAGCTACCTCTTAGTGTTGCATGCCCAAATAGATGCACCATAGATTTCCATTCTAGAAAAAGGTGTATCGTGTGTAGTTGTTGTTGGTGGAGTATTGTTGGTTTGCCACCTAAGCTCCAATCTAACAGGTTGACTACCAACAAAGAGTTTATATGGGACAGAAAGATTAGAGAGTCTTGGATAAACACGACCTGTTTCTGCGATTAACACATCATTACAAAACAAGCCCCATCTACTCCACCAATCATTGCCAAACACTGCGGGATTGTTTTGTGTAAAGTCTAATACATCAAACCCATGCCGAAAGTTTATGTCAAAGCATCCATTTAAAGTACCACTTTCAGCTTCAAACTCTAATACTAAATCATTAAAAGCAACATCTATATCTTCTAGATTGTTCCATCCACTTGACCAACTGTTGTTCTGAAGGTCAAAGTTATAAAGTGGAAGGTGTATATTGATACTGCCTTCATATGTATTCCATCGTCGTACAAAGTGGTAGTCCTGTGTTTGCCCAACATGTTTAAAAGCATACACATTAGAAGTGCTTTGTGATGTTAGTGTTGATGGTGCTAGTTTAAGTTTGTCTATTGTATCTACTGGAAAGTTCTGCCCATCCAATCTACCATTGTACTCACCAACAACTGTACGTGTGTTGTCGTTAATGTTTTCCGGCTTAACTTGGTCATGGTTCTTTTGACCTACCTGTGTAAATACTTTCATCGTGACACCCTAGTAGACTGGTTAAGTGCTGGCATAGCAACTGCATCAGACAATAAGTTAAACGATACCAAATGCCATTGTTGACCACTTGTAGTACGTATACCAAACTTGAACTGGTCACACAACTCTGAGTTTACGTCATATCGCAATGTGATCAACCTACCTTCTGCCAGTTTGCTTACATTCACCTTGAATGGCACTTTGGTTATGGTACGGTCTGTTGGTCCAAAAACTGAATCCTCATTCAGTGTATACACAGTTTCACTCTTTGCTTGTTTCTGTGTGCTGGTTGCGTTCTCTTTATACGAGTAGTCAATGCCATAGTAGAAGTTGAATGGGTTGTCACCATAGGACATTATCTGCATCTCTACACTGAAGTATCGTATCTTTACACTTTGGTCTTGATATGCGTACCATGCACTTTCCCAGTTGTGACCTGGATGCGCTGTATTTGTCACTGTAAAGGTTGCATTGTCCCCAAACGAACTTACCGTAGCAGACTGACCCCAAAACGCATTAGCACTCATAACTTGTAGTGGACCAAACTTCTTTGTGGTTGCACTTCCAGCAAGTGTCCAATTAGGGTCATTGCCTAATAGGAAGTACCCATTGACCGTAGTTGCCATTGCACTCCAATACGAGTTCTCTGGTGTCGTCACGTCAGTTCTAAATGACCACATGGGTGTTTGTGGCTCTAAGTGTAAAACTACCCCTGTGTCGGGTGTGGTGGCATCTGCACTTGGCCAATGAATCCACACTTCCTTCTCTCTGAAACTGTATGCAGCAACTGATTTGTGTATCATTGGACGATTCAGTTGTTTTAACTGCTTGTCTATTGGCTTACTTATTTTCTGTATCTGAATAGATGCTCCACCATTCAATCCACCTGTGAGCATCCAGATTCCTTGCTCGTTGAGAAAAACCACACCCAACTGAGGAATAATGACAACAGCATTGGAAGCAGTAGTACCAAGTGAGTTTGTAATGGTACTGATGTTGTATGAACCGGCATCAAACGAAATAATGTTAATAGCATCTTCTCTAAACACAATAAGGTTGTTGTAAAATGCAACCAGCTGGGTAATGTCACCACCTGTTTGATTGCCTAAGTCAAAGTAGTTCAATGCTCCAAACTGCTCAAAGATACCACCATCTGAGTACACAATACGTGCACCTTCTGCCAACCACAATCTATTGTCCCATACTTCCCCAAACCGAAAGTTGGTTGTAATAGGTGTACTGGCTGTAAAAGAAGGAGCTGTATCAACTAGAAACTTGTCGGGGAGTGCATCTATAAAGAATCGACTACTGTTCTCGCTGATTTGTGTAACAAAGTAGTACAGTTCACCATTGTTGTTTATCTCTTTGGTCCTGTATATTCTACGAGCAACTACACCTTCTTGTCCTATAGGCAAGTCTAAAGCTACACCGTATCTGTAATCTGGGCTACTAGCTGGCAAAGACCAGTTTACACTTTGTATTGCACTTAATGGAGATTCAGCACCTAGGTCTGTAATCATCGACATCTTGTAGTTGTATGTATATGGAGTTTCTTCTTCTACATCTCCTAATCCATACTGACTATTTTTACCAAACCATACAGCAGCACCACCACTAAGAACTTCACCATCTTGATAGCCTGTGTCTACATCTAGTGGATTACAACTTGGAGTCTGCAATACAAAACCAAAGTCACGCCATACTCTATCACCACTAAACAACAGTGCTCTATCTCGACCATTGATAATTAATAGATTGCTTCCCAGGTTGATAAACTGAGAACCAATATCACCCAACTTGGGAACGTGACGATTACTATCGACCACAACAATGTCGTTTTCATAGAACGACCCAGTATACGTTGCGCCTTGTCCTTTATTTCCCAATACATAATATAAACTTCCATTCTGCTCTACAAAAGTGTAGATGTCAGTTGTACCCTGTCGCTTCCATTGGTACACAGCATCTACTTTCTTTTCTAGATACTTCAATGCAACTTCAGCAGTTACAGTCCATGAGGAAGGCAACTTCCACCAAGACTCAAACCCTACGTTAGCCAACCATCCATCCTCTGCTACATATCGACAGTTGTTAATGATGTTGGCATCGCCAAGTTTGGGCATCAATACTTGATTGACACCACCACATGGAACAAAGCGTTTGAACCGTTGTGGTTTCATGAAAGTCTCCTAAGTGATGAACCATCATACGTTGGACGACCATGCGCTATATGGAATTGACCACGAACTACACGTGCATCAATCTTATCAACATATCTACGTGCTAAGTTGTTAATTTCTTTCATGTATTTCTTTTCATATGTTGCTGCCAATCCTTGCTGACCCAGTTTTAAATAGATGTCCTCAAGTGCCTTGTACACAATTAGTTGATGAAACTCATAAGGCATCTGTGGTACATCGGTAGCCAACAATACATCTCGTGGCTTCACCATATATCGAATCACACCTTCACGTACATAGTCATGGTACACATCTACAGTTTCACCATCCAACACCTGTGCTACTTCAAAGTCATATCCAATCGGACGTGGGTATGGTCGGATTTGTTGATGGTTTCCATCTATCTCTACGTATCGTGAAGAACCATTGTCTAGTTGATTCAGATGTGTAATGTTCTGAAACTCTTGTGTATCCTCGGCAACTACTGGTTCAAGGTAAGTAGACTCATTTCTGTTTGCACCACCATTGACTACATACAACCAACACGGAAGTCCTTTGCGCTCACCGGTTGTCTGATTGTAGTTCTTGTTCCACACAATCATTTTACGATAGCCTTCCCATTGAGGAGCTACTTTGTCTTTGGTATTGTAGGTATCTGCAACAATGTCTAAGTCATCCCATCCCTTAAAGTTGATTCGGACAGTTTTATTATCTCCTACAATCTCTATCTCTTTAGATTCGGACAATGCACCAACCTTACCATCTTTTAAGAAAACCCATGCAAACTCATAAAACTTACCAGATTGAAACTGACCACTGACACTTGGCAACGTAATAGTTAATTGTTCAGCTGGTGCTATATTTTGTACTGGACTTGTAATGTATGCTTCTGCGTATGACTGTGTGTAATCTACACGCAAGTTTAAATCTTCTTCACGTCTAGGTAAGATTGCTGTTGACTTACCATACGGATTTTGTGACCCACTGACACTTACATATGGGTAATCTCGATGACCTAAGTACAACAGTTCAAGACAGTTTTCGGGTAGGTCATACCATCGTTTCTTAATCTTCCAGTTGCTATTTGTAGCACTCGTAGTACCTTCAAATGCCCGGTCTAGAAACAGTTCGTTTTCATCTAGGACTTTTGAGATTGTGTATTCCATTGTATCAATCTCTATGGGTTGTCCTTCCCATATACCTTTGTTGTGCAGTCTATCCATTTTGGAACTGAACAACACTCTACGTTGACCCTTAGTCACACTGGCAGTTACTTGCTTAACCAATGCTGTGACATTCTCTATGTCTGTTGTAGACAACATATCTGTATGGAACTTGATAGTGTCTAACTCGGTTGCAAAACTCCATCGTTTTAAGGTCCACAAACTGTAGTACGCATCATTGATAAGTTCATCCAACTGGTCATCAAACTGCGACAACTCTGGGCTGTAGTCAGTGATGTTCTTAATCTTTTGTCTTAGTGCTTTTAAATTAGCCATAGGTCACCATACGAAAAAAGGGATGGGCGAAACACCCACCCCTTCGGCTTGATAAGAAACAAGAATTACATTTGCTTGATTACAAACACAGATGCAACATTTGCAGTATCTGCTTCTAGAGCATATGCCAAAACAGGAACAGTGTCTGAGTTCACATAAGTATCTGCTTGTCCAGCGACAGCAGAAATGCTCAAACGGTCACCTTTAAGAACAGCACCAGCAACGTTTGCACTTACATGGATTCCAGCGATTGTTACATCAACAGTTTCTCCAGCAGCAGCAGCACTACTAAGAGCAAAACCCAAGGCAGCAATGCTGTCTACAGATCCACTATTAGCTTTAACTACGGTTATACCGATTGTTCCATCACCAGTTGCAGAGAAGTCCAAAGCAACTAAGTCATTAGCAGCGATAACTCCACCAGCAATAAACGTTTCGATCTGACGACGATTCATTGCTTCGGGGCCAACAGAAGTAGTCGAACCATCACGTTGGTCAGCAAAGTACTGAGTTGTTTCCAAGTATTGTACTATATTTTGAGTAGCCATGATAAACCTCCTTAAAAAGTGTCGCCATCGAACAAGATTCCACATGAACCAAGATGGTCAGCAATTAATTGCATTTTAACATACAATTGTGCAGCCCGTGCAGTAGTTCCCGAAATGTGCTCGAAAGGTGAAACGGCAAAGTCTGCATCTTTGTGCATACAGATTTTAACACCGTCAAAGTTTAAGAAGTACCCAGACAATGGAGCAGCACCACCTAATGTAGCAGAGTTGTATGAGAAACCCAATTCAAGGTCTTGCTCAACAACAGCACCACCAAAGGCAAGTTGCATACGTCCACCATCAAGAGTTTTCTCGTTGATGAATCGTTCTTGTGCAAACAAAGCACGACGATAGTTTGCCATTGCTGCTTCAGACAACAATACACAGTTGACTTCACCCATGTGAGTTACAGTGTTTGCTTGAATAGCAATCTGTTGCATCCCACGGATACCATTAGTACCAAAAGCAGCACCAACATCAAATACTTGGTTAGTCCAACCATTGACATTGTATGTTTGCTTAGAAACTCCACCAACAACATTGTTCTGTGTTGTTTTAGTTTCTGCTTCTAAGAATCCGTTTGCATTGGCTGCACCGTTTAAGGTGTTGACACTGGTAAGGATTGTAGAGTTACCACGAAGGATTTGCTTGTTCAACTCACGTCGAAGCATACCCATTACAGAACGCATACGCGCTTCAACAATCTTTACAATTGCTTTCTCGCCTTTGTTTTCAAGTTCTTCTTTCTTGGTGATAACGATAGGAGCAGTAAAGTCAGCCCACTCATAAATAGCAGGTTGCAATACGTCTTTAACTGCAAGGTTTACAGCTTCGTATCCAGTTGGAAGATTTGTGATTTGTGAATGTTCAGCGATAGAAAGGGGACGTTGGATTTTAATACCACCATCTTCATACTCAATACCGTTAAATCGTTTTGCGTTATCTAAGAACGCAACTTTCTGAAAGAGTTCGTCAACTTCACCATCTCGGATGGAATACAAGGTCGACGACAACAGATCATTACTAATAGCCATTGTTTTACCTATGTGTTTAAGTTTGTGTTTTGCCTAAACCGTATTCCTGTGGAATGGTTGTCGTCGGAGTGCTCAAAAGAGTTCCTTCAACATAGGCATTGTAAATTGTAATTCTTATACTGTCAACCCTATGCCAACAGTCCTTGTTTGAATTGTTGTAATAATGCGTACAACATGTTGCCTGGACATTCGGTTGCACCAAAGTCTTTGTGACCATAGATGTTACGTCTGTCCAGATTGTAATCTTCCATCAACATCTTCAGTTTACCCCACAAGGATTCTATTTGTGGTGCTGTTGGTGGTTCAGAATTTGTATTTCCTACAACACAAACACCAATACTACCTTTGTTTTGCCCTTTGCAATGTGCCCCAGTTCTGTTGATATGACGACCGGCTTCTACACTACCATCTGCAAGTATTATAAAATGATACCCAATGTCAGACCAGCCATTACCATTGACATGCCAATCACGAATCTGATCAACCGTTGTGCTTTGTGGCGAAGCACTGTGATGGATTATAATTTTGTTTACGTTGCGTCTACCTTTAGCCATCGTCTTACCTATTTTTTCGAGTTAAGGGATTTGTGATATTGGAAGGCTTCCCACGCATCACGAAACTGAGGAGTACCTTTTGGGGTAACGGACTTGCCACCACTTGTTTTGCGCAAGGTTTCACGTCTAGAAGACCGTTGTTTGGCAACTTGCTCACGTTCTACCTTTAACTTTTGAGCATCTACCTTTGACTTTACAATGTAGAAAGCATCTTCAAGTTTAAGCTCCGGTCGTTCTTGCAACATCTGTGCTACTGGAAGTCGATATTGGTCATCCATAAGGTCTGGGTTTTCTGTCTTAAACTGTTCTAGCTGTATACGACGTTGCTTGATTTGCATTTCTTCTTGTGCTGGCTTCATCATTTCTTGAAGCATCTGTGCTGCTTGTCGTTTAATCTCTTTCTGCATGCCTTCTGGAGTATACAAGTCGTATTCTTCATCAATGGCTAGTTCTTTTTCAGCTTGTTTAAGGAAGGGATTGTTGACTGCATGGTCTTGTTGTCGCATAAGTTCTGACCGTTCAGAATCAAGTGCTTTTCGCATTTCAGACAACTCTTGCGTTTTACGAGTATAACTACTCCGTATGTTGGCAACATGCTTTCTTACATCCTCTGGAATGTGTTGCATCCACTCATGCAATGGTTTCATGCCTTTGTGGTTGGCATCCTCAGTAAATTCATCGTAATCTTCTTCATTGAGTCCCAACAATTCTTCAATGGTCATCAATTCTTCTTCACCAACATCAACACTATCATCTGTGTCAGTTTCAGCAGTTTCTACTTCTTTTGCTTCTACTTCATTGGTTTCTACATTTTCTTCTACAGTCTCAACAGTCTCCGTACCGGAGGTAGTGTTATTCATTTTATTTCCTTTTTCTTGTGGTTGGTTTACGTTTCTTTGCAGTCTTTGCAGATTTCTTAAAGTCAGCAGCAGATGGTGAACCCTTGCTACCTTTCTTTCTCATTTTTTCGGAGCTTCCCGCTTTGATGCGTTTGCGCTTGGCATGAATGTTTGCGTATAGTCCTTTTTTTGTCATTTTGTATTTCCAATAATTGTTTATGTGCGTAGTACAAAGGGTTTTGAGCCAACTGCTTTATTGTTGGCATTACATTCTATCCATAAACAAGGCATCCATATCGCCTTCTGCCATTCCTTCTGACATGTCATCTGCCACACCCATTTCTTCACCTTCTTCTTCTTCACTTGGCATAGACTTAAGGTATCTTTTGAATGCTTTGTCAGTGGCTAACTTGTTGACCTTACCAGCAAGTACTTGTACGTTGGCATCACCTGTAACACCATCGAAGTCTATACTGTACTCGTCATCGACAAGTCCTTCTTCGATAGCATCCTCAGCAGCACCTTGAAACATTGCCAAGACTCGTACAAACTCAGTTGGGAATTCTGTAATGTCACCATCAAAAGATGGATAGTCTGGAGTTTGATCAAACAATGGCAACAAACGATTAGTGGCTTTGACCAAGTTGTTCAATGCTTTTGCTGTGAATCGACCTTTGGGAGCCATTTCCTCAAAGTCTGCTTCTTCATCGCCTTCTGCACGATCAATCTCTACATCTATTTCCATAGATGGTTGTCCCATGTTCATATCTTCTTCTCTCATTTGTTCCCCCAGGTTTTGTCTAGTTTGCCACTAACTGCATCTTTTGCTGGAAAAGCAGCAACAACGGCTTCTTCTTTTGTTTTACCACTTTTTAAGGCACTTGTATATGTTTCTATAGATTTATCTTGTACCAGTACACGTTCTTTCTGTGTTTCTACTGCACTTTCCCATCGGTCTTTCGGTAAGTCTGCTTCACAAACAAAGCCCCTTCCTTCCATAATCTTTTTCTCAGTGTGCTTGTTGGACACATGTTTACCCAATGCCTTCGAGAAGTATCCACCAGCACCATGCTTGCCTGTACCTTCCCAGCTACTGTGTGGTTTTGGTGCACTTAAAACACGATACATATCACCACCACAACCTTGTTCGTATGTATCAGCACCACATACTTTGGGTAGGCTGTCGTTCTCATAGTCTGCAAAGGTAACAATTTCTTCGTGTACCTTTGTGCAAACGTGGCATCGAAATGTATATAGGGGCATTTTATCTCTGTTTGTTAAGCATTTGTGCTAGTTGGGCAGATGGTAGTTCACCTTGTGCGCCTATATCACCTGGTGTGGTTTGCATATCTTCTTGTGGTGCTCCACCCATACCTTGTGGTGGTGCTGGTGGTGCAACAACTTCTTCTAAAAAGGATTCGGGTAAGTCATAAATCCGAATCAGTTCCTCTTTGATCTTCTCCGGTGGTACACCAAGTTGTGTAAGTACTGGCAACAGCTGTACCAGATTGGTTCGTTTCAAGGCTTCTGAAAGTGGAGTGCTACTTTGATCCAATGCCACAATCTTAAACTTGGCATCCAAGTCTTTTACCGTAATCACTTTGGGCAAACCATCTACTTCAATCACAGCCTGTTCTTTATCTTCAGCCAACAAACTAATGATACGCAAGTATGTAATAGCCATAACCTCAATCGCATTGTCTCTTTCACGTGCCAACTTACCAATCTCAGATGCTGAATACTGGGCTAGGGCTGTAACTTCTGTTGCAGTTGCCTTAGTTGCTTCCCCTCTAGAGAATGGGGCTAGAATACTACCACGGTTAATGTCTTGCTCAATGTAGTCTAGATACCTGTCAAAGTTTCCACTCAATGGCTCAACACCGACTGCACGTATAATCCCATCCAACACAGGTTCATCTACCGGTATCATTGCACCATCTACACCAGCAGTAATCTTAGCCAATGCTTCTTCATCCAATGACCCTTCTTTGTACAAGTACTGTCTAGAATCTCGTCGTACAGCATTTGCCCAATACGTTCTAAGGATGTTCTTTTCATAGAACTGGTCGTACACCCTACACACAGCACTCATGCCACACATAGGCTTCTCTGGCTTACGTGCATAAAACAATGGGCAGATAGGACTCATTGGTTTATCGTCATAACTTCGAATTGGTATCTCACTTTTCTCTAACAGTTCACCACCATCACGATAGTTTGGACTCCAAAAATACAACTTGTCATAGGCAAGGTCATAAAACTCTACTACCTGGATGTACAAGTAATCATCTGGCAAGTCCTCAGATACACCTGTGTACTTCTCTTGGGGTGTAAAGTAATCCACTTTGGGTATAGACGTAAACTTCTTAGCCCCAAACTTCTGTCTTACTTCTGGCATCGACAAGTAATACGTATGTGCTATATACCGTTGTTCTTCCCAACTACTCGAATCCATGTCTACTATAATCTCCCAACACGGAATCGCACGGATGGATACTTTCTCAAGCATGTCCGTGCTATCCGTTGGGGAAAGTTTGAGGAAACTTGAAGGATAAATTAATGCGAGTCTACTTGCTATCTCTAGTTGCTCTCGTTTGTCAAACAGAAAACGATTCACAACAGCTTGCGCCATCTTGGCATTTCCATCTATTATGGACGCATCTTTTGCAATAACCACAGCAGGGTTACGACTAAATAAAGAAGCAATAAAACCCTCAACATAACTAAAACAGTCACTGGTTTCTACCCGTATCATCGTGTCGTCCATATACTCAGACTGCCAAAAACGATTCTCATACACATCTCTGTATCGTTTCATCTCTGCACGTTGACTGTCCCAAAAATGATTGTGCTCGTCTAGTACTGTCTTGATTAGTGCAACGCACTCTTTATTTGTTCTCATTGCTTTTACCCTCAACAACAGCTACACTAATATATATTTTAAGTATAGTAGATTATGATTCAATTGTCATTATTTCCCACAAACGTCTTACACATTCAAAAGATTACCATTAAAGAAGCACGAACTTTGTTGTCTAAGTATCATTACTTAAAGTCATGCAGCAACAATGCTTCTTGTTTTGGTGCTTTTGAAAACAATATACTGGTTGGTGTTGTTGCGTTTCAAATACCATGTTCTGAAAAAATACGAGAAAACGTATACGGAGCTGAATACAAACAATATATTATTGAACTTGGCAGACTGGTTTTGCATCCAACATGCAAAACTCTTGCTAGCCAGATTGTTTCTAAGTGTATTGAAGCTTTACAGGCATATCGAATACAACAAGGTAAAACAAAATACAAAGCAATTATTTCTTTTGCTGACACCAAACATGGTCATCATGGAGGAGTGTATCAAGCAATGTCTTGGTTGTATTGTGGTACTACTCGAAAATATACAACCTACTACAAAGACAAAAACAATTGTATTCGACATCCTAGACAGCAAGGTAAAAACATTACAGTTAAACAAGCCCTTGAAAAAGGATGGACTCTAGAAAAATCAAATGTTTGTAAACACAGATATATTAAATTACTTGGCACTAAGAAACAAAAGAAACAGCTGAGAAAGATTCTTAAATACTCTTGTTTGAAGTATCCTTGTTCTTAACAACAACACTATTATACACTACCATAGTTCCATCTGCTTCCATGACCTCTATGTACCTATACATGCTTCGATAAATGTCTACAAACCTTTTGGGTACACAGATTCTAAAATACTTGTCCTTGACTTTGTATTTTAAATCTACCAGCTCTACTACACCATGACAATCACATGGGTCACACCCACAGACACCACACACTGATAAATCTTTACTCATCAATACCTCCTATGCAAACAATTGAAGTTGACGTTGATGTTCATGTAATCTTTTCTGTGCAGCATCAAAGTACTCTGCATTAATCTCATACCCATCTAAACTATATCCCAGGTTGTGACAAGCAACTGCAATAGACCCAGACCCTAAATGTGTATCAAGTATCTTGTTTCCTTTTTTAGCATAACTTTCTAATAACCACATATACAAGTCTATTGGCATTTCACATGGATGCTTTGTACATCGACCATCAGCTACAAAGTTTGTCCATGTCTGCTGATACAACTCAATCTTCTTGTGAAACGTACAACTGGCTATCACGGCTTTACTAAAGTTGGGCATCGGTTGATTCTTTACCCAAACAATCGCACCATGCTTTTTATCAAAACAGTTGTAGTAATTCGCACCAAATATAATCTGATGCTTACTTACCCGACGAAGCTCCGCAAAGTATAACTCTGTAGGTGTACTGTTATTCCATATAACTTTTTTGGCTTTTCGTTGTACACCATTGTGATGCTTGCCTGTTGTTTGAATAAAGTTTCCAATACCAAACGGTGGATCAACAATTGCTATGTCATACTGGTTGTCCTCCATACCAGCAAACGCTTCCATACAATCACCATTAAACAACTGAATCATCAATACCTCCTATGCAAACTTGGACTAACACCACTGGTCCTCAATTGCTTCTCTGCTTTCTGACTAATGATCCAATCCGGTAAATATGCACTCTGCTTTATCTTAACACTATTCAAACACCAATAAGCCAATGTCATCGCCATTGCACTGTCACAGTGACTACCCACGTCTTCACCAAACCTTATGATGCCCTTTTCATCTACTGTAATAGACCTTAACTCTGTCATCGTTACATTGTCTATCATTCGTATACTTCCTGTCTGTATACCCTTCTTCAAGTTCTCAAATAACAATGGCTTACTTCTACTCGTTGTAAGAAAGTCTTTACCAGTAAGTGGATCCTTCCAGAACCTATGAAACCCTTGATACAATAGCTCCTGGATAGTTGCCAGGCCATAGTTGTTACTCTCTACCAATACCAGTGCATTGTTGTACGTCACACTCATATCATATATGTAATCTGCCAGCTGTATCGGACTTACTGTATTGCTTCTATAGATACATACTGTTTGTAACGTCAGTCTACTTATACAGAATATTACAGCATAATCCCTACCTACACCACCACTAACATCTACACCTATCGCATACGTATCATCTGGATTCGGGGCTTCAAAGGTTACCCACTCAACAGGACTTACAGTTATTACATCTACATGCTCAAAGTCATCATACGTAAAGTATGTATTACCACTGATACGATATGCTTCATCCAATGTCATCGGATACTCACGTACAAACTTCTCCCATCCTAGTTTACTTATCTTCTCCCTTCTCCAACATAGTTGTCCTAATGTTAGATGATACTGCTCCTGTAACTTCAGTTCTTCATCTGTAAGACTTATCGGTATGTCATCCATACAATACTCTTTATGACTAAACCAAGGGAAGAATAGATAGTTCCAATCTGCTTCTCCTATCTGATGTTTATGTACTTCCTTCCACAGTGCATCATTGTAATAGTTAGCAGTACTCTCTATTACCAACTGTCCATCATTCAATGCACTGATAGCAGTAGCCTTAAGTTCCTCAGGATTCTCTGCAAAGGCATACTCTGAGATATGTAGCATACTACAAGTCTGACTACGTAAACCACCAGCTTGTGTTGCTGCTGCGGCTATGATACGTCCACCACCCTTAAAAGATAGTTCTGTTGTATTGTCAGTATCTAATGGTCTTTTCAATGTCTCTGGTAGGTATTGATAGAATCTCTTATGGATATGTAGTAAGTGCTTAGAACTCGCAATCTTATAAGATAGTATTATTAATGTTAGTGGTGTTGTTGATGTATAAGCTTTCCAAAACATGTAAGCACAGACAACTGTAGAACTACCTATCTGTCTAGGCTTCAATACCAATGTATCTCTACCTTCTTCTAATGCGTTGATGATGTCTATCTGTTCTGCATTGAGTCTCAGAGGTACTACACGACCCTCTTTGGATACTATGTTAAGTCTACTGATAAACTCAAATGGATCCTGGAATACTGTATATAGTTGCTTTTGTATATCGTTCATCCTACTCCTTAAAAAGTGTCATGGGCTGGTATGTCCCTCCCTCCCATGACTCCCTACTAAAGAACTAGGTACAACGTCTACAAGGTGTATTGTATAGCAGCCTATAGAAAGCATACAACGAATCGACATAGCATGCAATAGTATTCTGTTATTGATGCCTTATACAGTGGTACAATGATAGCCGGTTACCCCTGTTTCCTGTGCGTGAGTTCTGTATACTATAACACAAAAGGGTTTGTGTTCAGCCGTATACAACTCCCTACCATTCAAAAGGGATTAACCTACCAATCACAGGATACAACATGAAAAACTCAAACAATGATTTCATTGAACTATTATGCATTGTAATAATCCCTACACTCTTAACAGTACCTACACTAATTGCATTGATTATAGCAATGTCTCGTTTACCGTAAACCTTCAACCTATAGGGGATTGATTCCTCTATAGGTTATTCCATGTTGTTAAGTAAGGCGCGATAAAAGACCTATGACGTTCGACCTGCTATCTTGTGTAGTTGGAGAGGTCTACATACTGTAACACATACGAGGTATGTGTACGGGCGTATTCGACCCCATCCAATCTACACCGGCGATATCATAGAATCAAAGCAATAGGGCGATACTATTCTTTTATCTAAGTTGTTTATAGTTAGCAGCCAACGGACCCCAAACCAAAACGTCCCAACGATTGAGAGTTTCATTGTTTCATTGTGTCGAAACATAATGAGTTTCGGGGTGCTGGGTGAAACATGTCCAGTTTCATTGTGTCGAAACTTAGTGTGTTACGGGGTGTTTGGTGAAACACATTGTGTGTCATTGTTTCGTTTTCTCTAACCATTCCGAAACAGCCGAAACGTCCATTGTTTCAGGTTGTGAGAGTTTCGATTCTACCTCCCTAGTATGCAACAGAGTAACAAACTTATTGAGTTCAGAACCTGTGAATGTTTCGGTTTTTCCTGTGTGTTTAATTTCATGTTGTGCAAGTTGTATAAACGCCCATAGTAACCCCGTTATAGATTCAGTCTTTATACACTTTGCTATTTGATTGTGTGGTTTGATTAAGTAGGTATTGTTTCGTTTCGGTGTGTTACGGTCGTGTGTACTCATTTCGTGCTATCCTTTGAGATTTTACAGTATCAATTGTTTCATAGTTACAGAAACAATATACACAAAAAAACTCTCACTATGCAAGTAATGAGAGTTTCAGAGTTTTATTGTTTTGATTGTTTCAGCAACCTATCAATAAAAATAACAATATGTAAAATATAATTGTTTCATCCTTCATAACATCCACCTAGCAATGACACCGAGTATCAAGAAAACAGAATATACCGCAAAGGGAATCAAGAAGAATATTGCGTAATCAATCCAATCATTTAACACTTATCACCTCCCACTCGTAAGGAACCCCGTCAATCAGGATCAGGAAGTATTGATTTTGCATCCAAAACTCCTCAATCAAGTGATCCAATATACAATTCTCAATTGAATCGTAAGTTGGATCCAATTCTATTTTAATGTGTGTGAAGTGTTCAAGATGGTAACCAAAATAGATGGTAACTCCATTCATACCTCACCCCCCTTCAACATCTCATTAATCATTCTAATAACAGTATTAGAAAACCAACATCGAAAGCTCACATCATCAAAACGACTGTAAGAAAAATCACCCACTGGACAACAATGGTCAGGAAATGCACACCATGTAAACGAGATCGAACACCCGCCACCGTTAGATTGAATCAATTGTAAACGGTCGTCGAAAACAGACATTCCAACAGACACGCCCCTCCAATCAAACTGCAATTCATAACGGGTGGTAGGTATCATGTAGTCATGTTCTGAGACCTCCGTAATTTCCAAATCAACACGGTTAAAATAATCATTTACGATTGTATTGTATTCGAGGTACGGTATCATTTTTGTCATGCTCATTTTGTCACCTCTACCAGCTCTACCAGCTGTTGTTCACAGTCCCAATTGTTTACAATGATAATGTACTCTTCTCTAATGGCACTAGAATTCATGCCTACAACATCAAATCCAAGGGTCAATAAATAATCTACAGCACCTTCAACAGCGTTTGAGAACTCATAGTTGTAAGAGATGGTTACAGACTGTTTAAAATGGCGGTCGTACAGTTTAATTCTTGACCCTTGGGTATTCGTAGGTCCTAAATATTTGCAAGTGATTACTCGAGTATTGACACCGCATAGCATGCGGACTTTTTGATATTGGTTTAAATCCATAATGGACTCCTTTTTGGTTGGTAGGTTAAAGAAAAGTTCGATTAAATCAAACACTTGATTGAAAATTTCAATAGGAAATTCTTCTTCTGATTGAATAGTGCGTTCATAGCGAATGTGATTGATTGCCTCTGAATAAGTACATTCGTTTGAATCTAACCAATTTGCTAAGGATTGGAATCCGAGATCCTCAATAAGATCGACAATTTCAAATTTTTTCATGGTAGTAACTCCGATAGGGTTGGTAGGTTATGAACAACAGAATTGTAATTCATACTAGTATTCTATAGTGTTCTATCTACATATGCAACAATAAAAGAGCACTTAAACAACCTTTGACAATTCGTTGACATCGCTGCAACCGCAACAATAGAAGGAACCCAAAGGGTAGGCCATCACCAGCTGACCCCCCACCCCAAGTGCTGGAGTACCCTTCATTGGAGCGTGTTTCATTGGAGCGTGTTTAATAGTTTTAGTATCGGTAGTAGTGGTGGTGTTGGTGTATAGGAAAAAAAACTGTACTTATTTGTTTGACATACGTATGTAGATAGAATACTATAGGTAGGTACACAACAACTGTACATACCTACCAACCAATATGGAGTAAACCATGACTATTTATATCATTCAATGGCTTGACAGACGTGACTACGGTGACCCCAGTAGTTCAGTATTCAGCGACCAACACGAAGCCCAATCATTTGCACTAGAGCTTCTTGAGGACCTCAACGTAACTGCTGCGGAGCTTGCAGAACATGAGTTGTGTAGTGCCACAATGTGGAACGTATCCCATTGGTCGCTGTACACGTCATCTAGACGAGAAGAAAACGTCTACATATCATTTAAAACCCGAACCATCGACCTACCACTGTAAACCATCAACCTACCAACGGAGTAAACGAATGACTATCTACGTAATTACCATAACCATGAACAACCACAGAGTGCGTCAGCACATTGTATTCTGCGACTGCCCAGTCGACTGGGTGGTCGACAACTACCACCACGATGACATGCTGGATTGGACATGGTGTGAACTGGTTGGAGGTGAGCAATGATTCTATTTACAGAAATGTTGACTAGAGCCATTAAAGATTCAAAGCATACACCACATGAGGTTGCAGAACTGTGTGGTGTATCCATCTACACTCTAAGAGCATGGGTAGACGGTATTCAAGTACCCCAACGACAATACGTTATGCGACTGGCTGATACTCTATATCCAACCGCTTCCAATCAAGGATACAACATTATGCTCAACACAATAAGCATGGAACAGGCAGGTGAGCAATGATTCTCAGATTAACCAGTACCAATAGAGAACTCACTATATGTAGTGCAAACTCTATAGTACAAGTGACACCCAATCTGAAGGGATGCAAGGTGACAACATCCAACGGTAACTTCGACGTTCTAGAGAGTGTGGAGGACGTGTTCAAACTTTGGCACAGATGTTGCACTAATATTACTAATAGTATTAGTACTAATATAGTAGCCGAAAATTTAATTCCTTTAACCAACACCAACACTAATAGTAATACTAAAAATATTAGTGTTGGTGCTGTTGGGGAAGGTAAAGTTCTCCTTCTGAATAATATGCCAATACCAGTAGACACATCCGTGAAGCCACAGCTGTTCGACTACTGCAAAACCAATCAACCACTACTGACTCTATTCGGTTATTGGATAGACCTACTGGAGGACAATGGCGGGGAGTATGGTTTGGTATCAGCATACGACCTAGGCACTCTAGCTCGTGTGGTTAGAACTGGAGCGATTGAGAAGGCAAGAGCAGTAATGGACTGGGTATTCAAGGCAGATCACTATCGAGCCAAATACCTACGTGACAATGGTATGGTTAATCCGGCAGTAATCGTGTCTAGTAAGAAGCTGGATGCCAACTATGCTCTTACACAGGTCAAGACACTGCCAGCACTACCAAAGAGCGTCAGACGACGTTCTACGATTCCTACATTCGATGAGAATGGCAACCTAGTTGGAGGTGAGTAATGGCTACACAGAGAGGAATAGACATGGCGATGGATATGTTCATGGCCACATTCAATAAAAAACCAGAGTGGAAGGACAGCATTGCACCAGTATGGACTCACTCTCTAGACAAGGTGAAAGACAAGGTCCTTTGGGATTCAATGATGAGGGTATGTACTAAGAAGTGGGTGTACCCACCAACACTCGGTCATGTCATCGAGGAAGTCCAAGCAGTCATCAAGGAAATGGGTGGCAGTGGGCTGGTGCTCAATGACTACAGGTTCTGTGAGAACTGCATTGAGAGAGAAGGCATCATCGAAGTAGCCTATCAATACCTGGTTCGAGAAACGGGTAAACTCAAGGCATACAAAGGCATAGCCCGATGCACCTGTACTGGAGCGAAGTCAAAGTATCCTGTGATGCAATGTGTAGAAGAACTGTCTAACAGCAAACATCTGGATGGTAGCATGACTATTGTGGCATGGCATCAGAGCAATGGCTCACAACCGTTTCTAACCATGAAGCAACGTGAACCACACAACCACACCAAGATGCTTCAGCACATGGCAGAGAAGAAAGCAGAGGGTATTCCAAACCCATATGAGAAGTACGTTGAACTCATTACACAGGGAATCCATGTATCACCGGATGCTAAACGTGTAATGAGATTTCCAACAAAACCTGTACAACCAGTTGCACAACCTACGACAACACACTACAATAATAACACTGACCCAGATGATTGCATCTGGTAAACCTACCAACCACAACGGAGTAAACCATGTCTTTCTTAGAAGACTTTCAATACATCATTACCAACACCAGCAACAACTCTACCAGAGCAACGTTAGAGAAAACGTTTGCAATGCTTGTGGCTCAGAACGAGACACGGAACATAGACAAACTGTTAGAGCACTGGCACAGTATCAACCTTAAACCATTTGGAACCGTAGCCAGCTTCGCGAAGCTCCGTGTTAAGATTGAGGAGATCAACCAAATCTTGAGCGACTATGGATGGGTATACTGCCCCGACACCACACCACCAAACTTCACAGGTGAACGTGGATGGATGCACCCATACTATGCACGACAGTCAGTTGAACATCATCACCTACTCTACGTCGAATCTGACCTAGAGAACAACGTATACTTCCATGTCTCCATCTACCATCCAGAACTGAAGTTCTATGAGCACGTCAACCTAGATGCAATCATGCTGTGGATTGATAAGAACTGGGGATGCGACCATGAAGATCAGTGAAACCATTGAGCACATCACAGAGCATTGGAAACTCAAGGGCTTCTTCGATGATGACCGAGTAGACAATGTTCAGAAAGAACTCAAGACCAACATGCTATCGGATGGTAGCATGGTTGGGCATACACCACGATGGACCTGTGTGATTGATGACAATGGATACACATGTACATGTCCCGATCACCAGTACCGTGGGTCCATGTGTAAGCATCTGGGTGCGTTGGCATCCAAGATTAAGACTGACTGGGACAACGAGTTTGGGGGCGATGATGCTAAAGATGGGTAGTTTGTTCTCAGGCATCGGTGGGCTAGAGTTGGGGCTAGAACGCGCCTTCAAAGGTCAGCTCCAAACAGCCTGGCAAGTAGAGAAAGAGCCATTCTGTCGTTCTGTTTTGGAGCGACATTGGTCTAACGCAAAACGATACAACAACGTGCTCGATGTAGGCGCACACAACTTGGAACCAGTAGATGTAATTTGTGCTGGCTTTCCATGCCAGTCAATCTCTATTGCTGGCAAGCAACAGGGGTTATCTGATGAAGAAAAATCTGGTCTTTGGTGGCAAGTCCACAGAATACTTAGCGAGTTTCAGTCCAATGGACACGAAGTGCCAATCTTGGTCTTGGAAAACGTCCCAAACATCATTCGAGTGGGCGGACCCGACGTTGTTGGAAGTCTTGCCCAAATCGGGTATGACTGCGAATGGACGATTATATCTGCTAAACAATGTGGAGCACCCCACCTTAGACGTAGGTGGTTCTGCGTTGCCTACCCCATTAGCAGCACAAACACACAAGTGTCTGCGACCAAGAGCACCAGCAGAACACCCAGTGACAGGTACACGAGGACCGGACTTGACTGTAGTGATATACGAGCAACTTCAGAAGCAAGGTCTACTGCCAACACCAACAGTCAACGAATCCAAAAACAACCCATCTGGAGCCAGTCAGTGGGACAGGAACGGCAGTCTGAATGTGGAAGCAGCCAAGATGAACGGACTCAACAAAACTACTGGCAAGGATTTCCGACTCAATCCCCAGTTCGTGGAAGAAATGATGGGATTCCCAATCGGGTGGACCGACTTAAATCACTCGGAAACGCAGTCGTCCCACAGTGCGCTGAATGGGTTGGACAACAAATAATCAAATCAAACATACTAGGAGAACGTTATGTTCGCAACTGAATTGAAAGCAACCCTATCTACTGTCAATAAATCTGAGTTGGCACGAAGTGTTGGATGCCACAGAGATACAATCTGTCGTTGGCAACAAGGTAAGCAATTACCTACAATCGTACAGCTGTTGCCATTCTGCAAGTATCTCTACCCCGACAACTGGGAACAGGCATACGTTATGTGGTCAGAGCTTGTGTATGCTCAGCATCAAGACAGACTCGACAATAAATAAAAACATGTTATAATAACCTACCTGTACTTCGTATACATGGTAGGTTTGGGTAGGGGTGGTTCCCTACCCTTTTCTATTAGTGGAGGTGCTGGTGTTAGGATTCAGCAAGTGGCTTAATAAAGTAATGAATCGAAATGCACTGCACAAGGAGATCCTGGCAGAGCGCAGTGGTCTAAGTGTCGGCAGTATTGAAGCGTATCTACGTGCTGACCACGAACCACGCATGAGCAATCTGATAGCCATAGTCGCTGTCATTTCTATCATTGAAGACAGAAGCCCAACTCAAATAATGTTTGAAGCGGTTGTTACTCTGCCCGAAATGATTATGATTGAGGAACGCTGGCACAAAAAAAGAAAAAGACCCTAGTGCCGGCCAGCTCTAGGGTCAGATTGGTGTTCTCTATTCTTCAGTTTCAGTATCAACCAGTTCTTTCAATACCTTGTACAACAAGTTGATTAAGTCTGCTGCAAGCTCCTGTCGTTCATCTTTAGTCAATCCACCACGTGAGTGCTGAATCAACTTCTTAACAAACAGGACCAGTTCTGGAGTGAGTTTTAATAGTTCATTGTTCATAGTATTCTCCGTTTCAATATAAGTATATCCCAAGCACAACTTCAACGCATGCTTTTCTTGCCCCGGCATCGCCATTTCTTTCGTGACAGATTGTTTGGAGTGTTCGGGTCGTTTCGTTTTTTGGCTGACACTCGCTTCTTAATGCCGGCTGACCTGGCACAGTACGAATCACCTTTTGGTGTTCCAGCCTGTATACGATCCGTTCCACTCTTTGACTTGCCCGCTTGCCCATAGGACACCTTCTTTGTGCGACCAGTCTTTTTATTCTTAACCACTTTAACAAAACGTTTGCCTTTAGATGGGGTGCGCTTAGTTGGCATTGTTATCTACTCTCAATAAGGATCCTTTCAATTCACTAATCATTGTACTCAATACTCCCATACTTTGCTCAAGCAATGACATTCTTTTGTCCAGGTCTGTCATTTCTTGCACAATGGTTTCTCGAATGTCTGCTTCTCGTATCTGCATATCATCAATGACTTTATCGTACCGTGCTCTCAATGCAGTTTCTTTTTCTTCTGCTTTGCGCTCACGTTCATCCGCTCGCGTCTGCAAGTCTTGATTCTGTTTATACAGAAATATACCAAAAGCAACATTCGCTCCACCACTCATGAGTAGTTGCATTAATTCTGTTTCCATTGCTACCCCCTAGAAAAAAGGGGATGCCCATGACAGACATCCCCCAATCAACAACTTACAACGAGAAGTACATGATGGTAATTTGATCGCCACTACTCGGAGCTGTTCCGAATGTTACGCGACAATTTCCACCACTTCCACCTGTAGCAGACAATGTGTACTGGTCCTGTCCAGACGGAGAAGAACCAACTAAACCCATTGCCAAACCATTTCTGAATACAATAGAACCACCCAACATGTTTCCATCAGCAGCAGCAGATGTATCAAATGTGGTAAGGACTCCATTTCCAGCAGACAATGTTTCGTAAGAAGCAACGAAGTTCAACTTGGCAGATGCCAAAGTAGAATCAGCTACCTTCTGTCCAGAAACTGAACCATCTTCAAGTTGTGATCCACCAACAGCAGCATCGGCAATCTTAGCTTGAGTGATAGCATCATCAGCTACCATTGCAGTAGCAATACCACCAGCCTTAACGCGGAGAGCGTTAGAGTTGATCTCAATAGATGAACCATCAACAACGACTTTCAAGTCGTTGTTAGTTCCATCCAATACAACAGCACCAGCAGCATTAACAACATTAGAGTTCAAGTGCTCACGTTGTACTGCAGCATCAGCAATCTTACTGGCATCAATAGCATCGGCTGCTATCTTTGCTGTAGTTACAGCACCATCATTGATCTTTGATGTTACAACAGCATTTGCTGCAAGTTTGGCATCAGTTACTGCTAAGCCAGCAAGGCTGGCTGTCAATACTGAACCATCAGCAAGTTTTGCTGAAGTAATAGCATCGTCTTGAATCATCAAGGTTGCGATACCATTGGTGTCTACTTTTAATCCATTTGCTGAAGTAGCAAGTGAACCACCATCCAGATTGATAGACAGGTTACTTACAGCACTAGTACCGGTGTAACTGCTCATTACGATACCACCAGTAGAACCAGCAGTCAAAGCAGCCAATGTGCCACCAAGTTGAACTCCACTGATTGAACTGTTCGTCAACTTACCATTGGAGATTGTACCATCTGCTATCTTAGCATTGGTAATACCAGCATCCTTCAATCGAAGTGCATCTGATGATACTTCAATTGTAGAATCATCGACCTCAACATTTAGCGTGTCACCAGTCTTGCTCAGAGCTAAACCAGCTGTAATGTTAGAAGCACCTGTGTACTGGCTAAAGCTCAAGTTATTAGTACCAACAACGTCAGAACCTTTGTTTGATGTACAAACAAAACCCATGTCGCCATTCAGAGTACCTTGCTCAATAAACATTGAAGCACCGGCAGCAGAACTACCAACAGCCATATCCGATGAACGAGTCCAAGTAGAAGCATTGGCAATATAAATACCGTTTTGTGAAGCAGTTGTTTGGTCTTTAACCAATACTCTATCTCCAGCACTAACCGATACACCATCAATAGTTTGAGTTCCACTCAATGTGATGTTTCCAGTTGTCGTTACTTTACAACTGTCCTTTGGGTCAAGTCCAGCAGCAACTGAATCTACGTATCCACGAGTTGCAAGTGCTTGTGTGTTAGCATCTGAACCAGTGTATCGCATTTGTCCAGAGAAGGAGTAGTTCGATGAACCATCCAGTTTGGTTGAATCTACTGCATTGTTTTTAATCTGCTCTTTGCCAATTTGTACTGCCATGATAGGCTCCTAAATAATATAAATGACGACTAAGTTGTCGTTATCTTCGGGTGTGAATGAAGTTGTAAAAGTTCGAGATGACGTTTCTACAATGTCCGTAAACAACTGTAGTAGTCCATTCCAATATACCTGTAATGTTCCAGTTTGGTACGCCTTACTTACTGTGAAACTTTGGGTAGAACCATCAGTCTGTGTGGATATATCCTCATACTCAAGATTGACAGTTCCACCCCCACCTGTTTCAAATGGGGATGCGACTGGCATTATTCACTCCACGTAATCGTGGTCTTGTCCACTACGCAACCTGCTGGAGACATCTTGAAGAACAAGTACACGTCACTGCCTACTTCAATATGTACTGGAAGCTTAAACTCAAATACAGCAGCACCTTTGGTAGCAGTTGTTATACCCAATGCCAAAGTTCCTTCTGTATCTGGAAACCAAATGTCATCACCAGCAGCATCAAATGTACCCTTGCATGATAACGCAGTTCCACTACCAGTAAGACTGTTGATTCGTACATATATACCTTCTATCTTGTTGACATACTTTGCACTTGATAGTGGGTCTGTCGCCAATAGAGTGTGCTTGTGTACACGTCCAACAGCAAACGTAGTTGTAATACCTGTTACTGTTGTAGTGTTGGTGCTGGAATGATTAAAATTACCTGTCTTTGCCATCTTCTTCTCCTTCATCTAATGGGGGTTCTTGTCTATTGACACCACTAAGTATATCACCTTTACTTAGACTTGCATCTATGTTTTCTTGCTTGCGTAAATCCGAACGTATACGTTGTAGATTCATAATCTGTTGGTCTACAATGCGTTTCTGTCGCATCGGAGTCAATAAACCAATTGATGCAGCAGCCCTTTCTCTTGGTGTCAACACTTCATAGGTAGTTCCTTCTGGAAACAAAAGTCTTGCATAATCATTAAAAAATGTAGTCATACCAAGTAGAGCAACAACATCACGAACCTTAGCAAAATCTTTCTGTTGGTGTTCATTGAGTGGGTAGATGTACCCATTGACATTTCCAATAGCTGTATGACCAACAAACTTTGGATCAACTCTAGAACCTAACTGCAATGATAGTGCATCGGCTATATTCTGAGGACTGTCATAGTATGCACCTAGACTATTGATTGTTTCTGTATCAACTGTACGTGACTTATACTTGTCTTCTTTGGTAGAAAGTACATACTTTAAACCAGGTCGAAGTAGTTGTTTAACTCTTTCTGAACCAGCCTGTATCGCACCTTTCCCAGCTATGTCTGTTGCAAACATAACTGCATCTAAAACAGGGATAGAGGGTGAAGTCTTTAAGAACGTTTGTCTATTATAGTTTTCTTGTCGGTCAAAGACAATACGAGTTTGTGCATACTCTGGCATGTACATTTCATATGGGTATCGCTTACCATCATTAAACTCTTGAAACACAGCATTAACATCACGTTTCAAGGTTAAAATACGTGCCAATCGTTTAAGTTGTTTTGGGTCAAACAAAGACTTTGTCATGGACACAATGTTTTGACGTTGAAAGTTATAGAATACAAAAACACTTGTAGCAACCTTACGTTCTCTATCAGTCAAGTCGTTGTAGTCAAACAATGATCTACGGGCCATACCACTGGCTTCTTCTACACTGCTACCGCCTTTGATGGCATCAATAAACACCGAAGCTCGCCATGCCATATCAGATTGTACACCCAATCGGTTTATGTTGTCAGTGGTTGTCAGTGACCATTGTAGAAACTTTTTAGCCCCACCTTTGAATCCTACACCAGGACGTTCAAAGTTCTTTAAGTAACGCATCATTGAACCATCATTCAATGCTTGTTTAATAAAGTTGTATTCTGACTTTACACCTGTCTTTTCAATAATCTCATATATCTGTCGGTTTGTAAACGTCAATCCATCCGGACTACGTACAGCAACAGCATCTGCATTTTTAGCACCAACACGACCACCCTTCCATACAGTTTGTATACCAGGTATAGGATTAGTGAATCGTCCCAATGTTTGATACGTAATAAGTGGTGCAGTTAAAAAGTTCATACCATGAAAACGACTACGTACACCAAGTATAAAGAAATAGAAGATATTGCTGGACATGCCCATTATCTTTTTGACACCACCCAGTAAATTAGGCTCGCTACGTATAAGGTCTTTAATGTTCTCTTGTACCTTTGTAATACCCATTTGAACATATGTGTTGCGTATACTTTCATATTGATCACCCAACATCATCTTTGCAAAGTCGCCATTGTCAGCACCAAACATCTTGCTTAATTGTTCATTAATTTCATCAAGGCTAGCACTTGGATCAATACGGATGTTTTGATTCGCCAAAACTACTTCTGCATAATCAATAGATGCTCTGGCTGTTTTGTCTATGTCTGTTGAACTCATAGCAGCATCATCTAACTTTTGGAGTATCTCACTTAACTGCTTGTCTGCATTGTCGTAGTTTCGTGTGTACCAATCCAATGCTTCTTTGACGTTCTTTCCAGCCATGTTTTGTTGAAAGTTCTCAAATGATCCAGTTGTTAAATCATCTATTTGTTGACGTAAATTTGCCTTTTCATCTTTTGTACGAGTACGTATGTTTTCAATTGCATCGTCTGCTGTTTTCTTCTTTTGTTCTTGCAGTTTTTTCTTTCGTTTTAAATACTCATTACTTGAATCTTTTCGCATCCTTTTTATAGTAGCATCTCGTGATGCACGTATTTTTGTTGCTTGTGCGCTTCTAAAACCAACTTTGTCAATTGCATCTTTAGCTTGCTTACGTATTCTCTCTGACAGTTGTTTTTCACCTAACTTCTGTCTACGTTGTAGTTCTTCAATTGCTTCGTCAAAAGTATCTTTAGCGGCTTGTCTTACGTCTTTATATTCTTGTACAACATTGGCATTAATGTCTTTTACTACTGCTTTGTATTCTTCAACAAATGAATCCCTTACTGTTTTGAGTTCTTTTTTAAAGTCTTTCTCAATAGCCTTGTGCAAGTCCATTACTTCTATATCTGGATACTCCTCTGATAGATTACGCAACTGACGTTCAAAGAAAGTATCTTGTACTACCCTTTGCACTTCAGTCAACATAGAAGCATATGGTTTGTCATTTCTCCATACAACAGATGCAGTGTGCTTTACAGTGTTCTCCCACATCTTTTGATCTATATCAACACCTTCAAGGATGTTGTCTACATTCAGTTGTGTCAACTCTTTATCCACTACCTGTGTCAAGTATCTGTGATTGATACGAATACCTTCTGCATGGAAGTATGCACCCAATGTAAGTTCTTCCATAATAGATTCAAGTTCTACATTGGAAACGGTTTTCAACTTGTGATATTGAAGGTCTGGAGTAACCAAACGCACCCTTGACATTTCACCTGTTTCTGGGTTGATCAACTCTTTGTATGGATCAAACTCTAACAGCTGGTCCAAGTCATCAACATATGCTTGGAATTCTTGCCACATTAAACGTGGATTCCCAATAGACTTCGATGCTATTTCAGCCAGTTCAGAATCTATTATTTCAGATGCTTGGGGTGTGAAAATCTTAGCATTAAGCACAGTACTAATACCACTAATGTCATCCACTGCTCCATTGGTTACCAATCGCTCTTTGCTTTCATAGAAACAACGATTGAGCATCCAGGTTAATGTGTTTTCCAGTTCCTGTTGTTGAACAACTTTACCAGCACCCATTTGCTTTTGTCCAACAATCAAAGCTCCAAGTGCTTCTGACTTAGTTAACTTTACTTCTGGATCATTTACATATTTAGCACGAACACCAACACTATTACCTGTGAGTTCTTTGAAGTCACGATTGAACTGTGTATCCAATACACCCATTTCTTTCTGTACTTCTTCAATCATACGTGTTTGCTCAAAGGTGTTGACACGTGTACTCAATGGTTCTTGTGTCTTATTAAGCACCTTGCGCCCTAAAGCCTTTTGACTGAAAAAGTTTACACCTTCACCCAACTTATCAATCGCTTGTGCAAACAAACCATCCTTGAAGTCTAGACGTGCCTGTGAACCTTGTGGCTCAAGTAACAACTTTTGCTGTCTCAATGGTAGTGCATTGATTTCTTCTGTTGTAAAGATGTCCCTACGTCCAAGTGCAACATCATCACGATTCTTCATCACCAAACTATTGATGTCAGATTCAAAGAATCTATTGTTGTCGACTTGATCTCGAAGGTATTGCTTGTAAGTATTTGTACCATCCAACTCATCTATGTTTTGATACAACAAGTCTTTACTTTTAGAATCCAAGTTGGTTAAGTCATACGACAACTCTACACGACCCTGTTGTCCAACTACATCATCACCATACAATTTGTACGATGCAAACTCTGCTGGTTTTATTTGACGACTAGCCGGTAAGTTACGCACATCTTGAATACTCTTTGCCAGTTTGGTTCGACTGGCTGTTGACAATAGGTCTACACGAGCTTCTTTTGTTCCAAACGTGTTTCTAGAAATAGCAACAATGTTATCAAGTCCGGCTATCTTTGGTGCTGTTTCAAAGAATATACCACGACCATATACTGTAGAAAGTACACGTTGTGTATTCTTAATCTTTTGTAAATCATCACCCACGTCTGGCATCTTGGATGCCTGTTTGTGTATGCGTTCTAACCTGGCATAGTTGGTTTTAACTTTACGTTCTCTAGCAAACCTTATTGCATCATCTAAACCAAAGTTCTCTGCTTCTTTTAGAATCTTTTGCATTTCAACGTACTCGTCGAACATGTCTGATGCTTTTGGATTCTTACGTATATTGGCTGTAAAGATTTCATCTGCTTGATTGACGTTGCCAACTTCTTTAAATGTTTGTCCATACAACGTATCTTCGAGTCCAGCACGTTCTAAATCTGTAATCGGATTGGAGCTTGATTCTAATATGTTTCGTGCTTCTAGATTACGTGCCATATCATCTGACATATACAAACGAACATCGCCCATTGCTATTGTATCTAACTTCTTTTTTGTACCCTTACTTACAAGGTCCTGTGTCAACCCAATAAAGTTAAAGTCGTTTACAACTTCTGAAGTAAATGTTCTATCAAACTGTTGCAATGCTTTCTTTGTTGCATACCAGTTGTCTGCACCATAAACAGCCTTTTGAGCATTAAACATACTGATTGCGTTTTTACCACCTTTCATTGCCCCAGCAAAAATAGCCATGTCGGGTGAAAGGAAGTCTGCACTCAGACCCCCGGCTTGCATACCCAACTTCAACGCACCATCTATGTTCAATCCATCTGCTACAGCTGTATTAAAGTCTAAGTGTCCACGATTACGAGCAACAGCATCTACCATTTCTCCCAATAGACTATCGGGCGCAAACTCAACACCGGCTAACGTTACTGGAGCTGTATACAACGACGCTTGTTCTTCACGTTCTTTCATGCGTTGACGTGTACCCATGTCTTGATCAAAGTATGATTCGCCTTCGGGTAAATCACCTGTCAGTCCAACATAAGATGCACCTTCAAACGCAAGACCCATCACGTTACTTACTTCACGTTCTACAGACTTTTGAGCAACTGCTGCAAACGCATTTAATGGAGAGAAAGCAAGTCTTGTGTAATAACCAAAATCTGATTCTGCTGTACCACCAAGTCCTGTTTTGGATTCAAAAAAACCTTCTTCTTTAAACTTGTCTAGATTCTTAAGTACACGTTTCTTTTGCTCTGGATCTTGGAACCATTGACCAGCTCCAAGACGATCAATCGCTTCTACTTTTGTCATGCGTTTGGCATGATGTGTTTTTACACCATAGTCTTGATTGTTCAATTTGAGTGGCATTAGCCCAAAGTAAGTATCATCTACTTGCTTACGTATAGAGTCATCTATTTCGGGAGAGTAAATGATAGCAGCAGTCGGACTAGAAGTAATGTGATCAAGTACTGGTTGAGTAATGGTTCGTTTTTTCCCATCAATCGTTACATAGTACATTCGTGGAGCACTACGGATTTTTTCAGAGTAGTTTTGCTCAACGTACCTATCAACCTTCTGTGTGTTTCTAAGTTTAAGATACTCAAGTTGTGCTGGAGTATAATTTGGAATACTACCAGGCTTAATCTGCTGTGAGAAAGCATTGACAAATGGTGTTGAACTCAAGGACTGCATATCTGGATCAAGTTCTTCTTCAGATATAATAGGTATGTTGCCATTCAATAAGTCTTGATACTCTTGTAGGGCATCTTGCAATACCTCAGCTTGAGTCTTACGAGTTTCGCTTTGTTGGTTTTCAATTTGCTTTTGAGAAAACAATCTTTGAAATGCTTGTACTTCTTGTGGAATCTGTTTTGCATCAATACCGGCTTTTGCCAATGACTGTGGAAACTGCTCAGTTATATACTGATTGACGTTTGCTGCTTCAGTTCTTAATGTTTGACCAGTCGTATCTTGTTGTCTAAGAAGTGCTGTTGTTGCTGGTATTGGCTCTGTGCCTTCTCTTTGTGTTGTAAGTGGTGGTGCTGTTTTTCTACGACGTTCTGCACCACTACCATACTGTGGTAGCTGACCATAACCAAGGATGTTTTGTATCTCTTGATTCCTTCGTTCTTTCTCTTCTTCTGTACGCTCCAACTGACCACTGGTTAGTCCAGATTGTTCTAGTGTCTTTGCAAGTTGTTGATACACATCTATAGGCAACTGCGCAAGTTCTTGTTCACTCGGTGGGTCAACAATACCATACTGTATTAAATCTTCGTACATGCCCATAGTTACTTCCCGAAGTTACTGTATTCATCCATTACTGCAATGTAGTATAATTCTAAAAACTCTAATGACTTCTTACGTTGCTTTATGTTTAAGTTAGGATTTGTTGAAATTTCTTTTTCTGCATTTTTATACAATATGTCTATTTCTTCCAATTTCATATCACTACTGATTGGGAACAATTGCATTACTGATTCAGCATCTTCTGATGATAAACCTCGAACAGTCTTAGACAATGCCATGTAGTTTTTAGGGTTTTTGTCCATAATCCGTTCAACTTTTTGTTGCTTACGATGTTCTTTTGGATCTATAATTTTATTCAACTCAAGTAAAATGTCTTTCTTTGCCTTTTCATACTCTGGACTCGTAGCTCCAAACTGAGATTTGGCATCCATAATAAGTTCTAAGGCACGTCTTTGTTTTACTGCTGTTGTATCATATTGAACACCTAGAAATGCTTGTTTGTAATCAATTTTAGGAGCTACTTTTGTTGGTTCAAACGCACCCAACATATCCTCTACAAACATGTTTTCTTGTTCACGTGGTAGTGTTGGTGTTGGTTCTAAGGGTAAGTCATTACGTTCTCTATAATCTTGACGTAAGGCATCGCCTATTGGTGTTGCCATTGGTTGTAGTTGTACAGATGGTTGTGTTACATTTTCTACAACTGAAGGTTGAAATTGAAAGTCGTCTACTTCTTCGACAGGTGGTTGTATACGAGGGTCAATCACTTCTTCAACAGGTGGTTCTACTTGTGGTTGTATACGAGGGTCTATCACTTCTTCGACAGGTGGCTCTACACCTAGCACATCCATTTCAGCACGTCTGCTTGGAGTGTATGCAGAACCTTGAGGGTACAATCCATCTACCTCTCTAGGTTGTCGAACTGGTTCTTGTCTAGGTTGTCGAACTGGTTCTTGTA